>Ga0134128_10007821_pt1 | contig 12895 bp, 11 predicted proteins | sample KB31754_FD_96462 | JGI IMG/M metagenome (GOLD analysis project Ga0134128, IMG submission 96462) | Terrestrial soil microbial communities with excess Nitrogen fertilizer from Kellogg Biological Station, Michigan, USA - KB3-175-4 | ecosystem: Environmental > Terrestrial > Soil > Unclassified ...
GTCGCCGCCCTTGCCGGAGCGGCCGTGGTGGTGATTGGTCATGGACTAGGGCTTCCGTCCGCTGCAACGACATGCAGCGGCGCAGCGCTCTGCTTTGCCCTGCGCCTGGCTGCCATCCGACACGGCTGGCATCTGCCGATCGCTCGCGCGCCCGAACATCCGGGCGCTAAAATCGACGCTGCAAAAAATCGGAGAGATTCTTAGTACTTCAGTCATAGATCAGAAGAGACGATAAGACCTACGCCTGCTGTCCCGCCAGGTCCTCCGTTTCGAGTTTCAATGGTCCCTTGCCGGAATACCTGTCCAGATAGAGATAGATTACCGGTGTAATGAACAGGGTGATCACCTGAGAAAACAGTAGTCCCCCTACCACGGCCAGGCCCAGCGGCTGGCGCAATTCCGCGCCTGCTCCCAACCCCAGGGCGATGGGAAGCGCACCCATCAGGGCTGCCAGGGTAGTCATCATGATTGGCCGGAAACGCAGCAGGCACGCGGCCCTGATCGCCTCCTGCGGCGTCATCCCTGCATTGCGCTGGGCATCGAGCGCGAAATCGATCATCATGATCGCATTCTTTTTGACTATGCCGATCAGCATAAGGATGCCGATCATGGCGATGATCGAGAGTTCCATATTGAACAGCCATAGCATTCCCAAGGCTCCAACCGCAGCCGATGGCAACCCTGAAAGTATCGTAAGGGGATGGATATAGCTTTCATACAACACGCCCAGCAAAACATAGATGACCAGCAACGCCCCGATGATGAGTATCACCTGGCTTGCCTGTGAAGACTGGAATGCCGCCGCATCGCCCGCATAGCTCGTGAGAATGCTGGCGGGCACATTCAGCTCGCGCTTGAACTTCTCTATTCGGGCAGAGGCTTCCCCCAGCGCGGCCCCCGGCGCGAGATTGAATGAGATCGTCAACGACTCGAGCTGGCCAGAGTGGTTGATCGCAAGAGGTCCCACCTGGCGTTCAACCGATGCGACGCTGGAGAGTGGCACTAGCATGCCGTTCTTGCCGCGCAGGTAGATTTTATCGAACGCACTCTCGTCGGCGCGGTCCTCCGAGGCTACCTGCAGGATAACCGCATAACTGTCGCTGGAGGTATAGATCGTCGACACCTGGCGCTCACCAAACGCGCTATACAGCAGAGAACGGATATCGGACATCTGCACGCCCAGGAGATTGACTTTGTCGCGATTGATATTGAGTTGCGCCTGCAGGCCCTTCAACTGGGAATCGCTGGTGACATCGCGGAATATCGGATCTACACGCATGCGCGCCATCAGGCCCTCCGCCGCACCGCGCAACTCCTCCGCACGCACACTGCGCATGACGTACTGATAGCGGCTCTTGCTGGTGCGCCCTCCCAGCCTGAGATTTTGTAAGGGATTGATGAAGACGTTGACACCGGGAATGGTACTCACCTCGCGCCGCAAATCTTCCGTTACCTTGTTGAGAGGAGGACGTTCACTCCGCGGCTTCAAGGTCATGAACAGGCGGGCGCTATTGCTTTCGGTCGCATTGACGAGGAGGGTATCGACCGCCGGATTGGCACCTATGACTTCCCCCGTTTGCTGCAATAATTCCGTCATGGCTGGGAAGGAAATGTCTTCAACCGCATCCACCGTGATCAGCGCCTGGCCGATATCCTCCGTGGGGAAAAAACCTTTGGGCAAGACCACGAACAAGCCTGCCGTGGCAATGAAGGTGCCTATGGCAATGCCGAGCACGGTACGGCGATGAAGCAACGCGAGATCAAGGACGCGTTCATAGACCCCCAAGGTACGAATGAACCCGCGCTCGAACCAGTCGGTCCACCTTAGGCTTCTGCTCTCGGACTCGTGGACGATATACCGGCTTGTCATCACCGGCACCAGCGTGAGCGAGACAAGCGCCGACATCATGACAGCGATGCCCACTACTCCTGCAAACTCGTGAAAAAGCAGGCCGATTACCCCCGGCATGAAAAAAATCGGGATGAAGACGGCCACCAGCGAGAGGGAAATCGACATGATGGTAAAACTCACCTCTTTCGACCCCACCAGAGCCGCCTGCAAGGGTGGCATACCCCTCTCGATATGGCGAACGATATTTTCCAGCATTACAATGGCATCATCCACGACCAAGCCGACCGCGAGCGTGATGGCCAGCAGCGAAATATTGTCCAGGCTGTAATCGAGCAGATACATCATCGCCACGGTCCCGAGCAGCGAGATCGGCAGCGACAGCGCCGGAATCAGGGTGGCGGAAGCCTTGCGCAGGAACAGGAAAATCACAAGCAGAACGAGTACGATCGTTACCGCCAGCGTCACCTGCACATCATGAATCGAGTCGCGAATCGAAACCGAGCGGTCGCTGATCAGCTTGAGTTGCACCGATGAAGGCATTTGCGCCACCAGCGCCGGCAGGACGGTTTTTATGGCATCCACGGTCGCCACCGTATTCGCGCCCGGCTGGCGCTGCACCGACAAGGTTATTGCCCGCTCGCCATTGACCCAGCTTGCGGTCTTGACCGACTGCACGCTGTCTTCAACTTGCGCCACTTCCGAAAGACGTACAGGATTCCCTGCGTCAGAGGTCGCCACGATCAGATCCGCGAAGGCAGCCGCATTTCCGAGTTGGCGGTTGGCCTGAATGGTAAGAGTCTGGCGCGGGCCCTCGAGAGTACCTATCGGCGTGTTGGCGTTGGCGGTACCCAGCGCAGTTGCGATATCGTCCAGAGTCAGATTGCGGACAGCAAGTGCTTCCGCATTGACATGGATACGTACGGCATATTTTTTCTGGCCGTTGATCTGGACCTGCGCGACGCCCGACAGGGTTGACAAAGTGGGAGCAATCAAGTCTTCGGCAAGACTGTTCAGTTCAGACAGCGACATCGAAGGCGATGTCAGTGCAAGAAAGATGATAGGCGAATCCGCCGGATTGATCTTGCGATACGAGGGTGGCGACGTCATCTCGATCGGGAGAGCGCGCTCGGCTCGCAGCAAGGCCGCCTGTACGTCAATTGCCGCGCTGTCGATATCCCGTTTCTGGTCGAATTCGAGGGTAATCGCGGTATTGCCAAGCGTGCTTGTGGAACTGATTACCGAAAGACCGGAGATCGTCGAGAATTGCCGCTCCAGTTGCGTGGCTACAGAGGAAGCCATTGTCTCGGGACTGGCGCCCGGCAATACCGCTGTCACCGAAATGGTGGGCGAGTCATAACTGGGAAGGGCAGCAATAGGCAAATTACCGTAAGCCATAATGCCGGCGAGAATAGCCGAGGCTGACAGCAGCACCGTCATGATCGGGCGGCGAATGCACAGTTCCGAGAGATTCATCGCACTGACTTAATGCGGGTTGCAGGCCTGCCCTGCCAAAAGAATTTGCTCATCCCGGGTTTCTACCCGCTGGCCCGGCACCCGTCTTGATGGAACTCGCCTCCGTTACGGCGCTGCCCGGACGGAGATTTTGCGCCCCCTCCGCGACCACATGCATTCCGGAAGTAATGGCCTTTCCCTCTACTACCGCAAACCCCTCCTGTACCAGGCGCACATCGACCGAAAAAGGCTTTACCTTTCCAGTTTCGTCCAGTACATACAGGAATTTTCCTTCCGGTCCGTTCTGCACGGCCTGCACCGGCACCGTCAGGACATGAACCAAAGTCTGCGGCGCGAGCGACACCATGACAAACATGCCTGGCCACAGGTGCCTGTCCGCATTGGGAAACTCTGCCTTGAGACGGATTGTACCGCTTGCCGTATCGACGGTATTATCGATAAATATCAGATGGCCGGTTCTCGCCTGTTTTTGTGGCCCATTCAACTCCACCATCACCGGTACCTCACCTTTCGCAAAAGCCTGCTGCAAAGGTATGAACTCGCGTTCCGGCAAAGTGAAGCTGACGTTGATCGGATCAATCTGGGTGATGTTCACCAAAGCATCATTGGGCTGCACCAGACTGCCCTGGTATACTGAAATGGCGCCCGAACGGCCAGAAATCGGGGCAGTGATTTCACTGAAACCGCGCGCGATCCGATTCGCCTGAGCTGTAGCCTCATCGACTGTAAGCTGGGCGCGCAGCGCATCCACCTGATTCTCCGCCACATCCAGGGCCGCCTGCGAAATAAAATTCTGCCGGAACAGTTCCCGCTGGCGTTCAAGATTACGTTCCGCATTTCTCAGATCGGCGCGTGACTTCGCCAGTTGCCCCTCGGTTCTGCGCACATTGGCATCCTCGGTGCGCGCGTCGAGCGTGAAAAGTGGCTCGCCCTTTCGAACGAATTGGCCTTCCCTGATATGCACTGCGCTGATCATTGCGCTCAACTGGGGTCGCACGGCCACTGTCTGCTGCGCAGACACGGTACCGTTGGCAGCGAGTTGCACCGGTACATTCCGTTGGCTGATGACCGCTGTTATTACCGGCGTGGGTTCCGAAGTCTTCTTCTTCGCATCGGTCGCTCCACTCGGGCTACGCCACACCCAGACACCTGCTATCAGGAGTGCGAGTATAAGACCAAGGATTGTGACTCTCAGGCGCCGGACAGGTGCAGCCGTTTTTATTTCAGAAATAGCTTCCATCAGTGAGACTTAACCGAATGCGATCGAATTATGATCCAGAAAGGGAGAGGAGCATACCAAGAAGTACAGTGGGAAGCACCGTCTTATCAATTGCACGCACGGTGAGAGACTTCTCAGCTTCTTCAATCCACGATTTTTCCTCCGGCAAGCCTTATTCTCCCTGCACAGCGGCTGGAAATGGCTTCATCGTGTGTTACCAGAATGAGCGTTGTCCCCCGCTCGCGGTTCAGTTCAAACATGAGCTCTATGATTTGGGCGCCTGTCGCGGAATCAAGGTTACCTGTCGGTTCATCCGCCAATACCAGTTGAGGCTGGGTAACAAAGGCGCGTGCAATAGCGACGCGCTGCTGTTCTCCTCCTGAGAGTTGGCGCGGATAATGCTTTAGACGCTGTCCAAGCCCCACTCGTTCAAGCAATTCGCGCGACGCACTGCCTGCATCCGACATATTTGCAAGCTCCAGGGGCAACATCACGTTTTCGATCGCAGTGAGCGCCGGCAACAGTTGAAATGACTGGAAGACAAATCCCAGCATGCGTCCGCGCAGAGCCGCGCGCGCATCCTCGTCCAACAGAAAAATATCCTCGCCATCAAGGTGAACCTTACCGCTCGAAGGCGTATCTAATCCTGCTAACAACCCCAGCAATGTCGACTTTCCTGAACCCGACGCTCCTACTACGGCGACGGAATCGCCAGTATTTACGCTTAAATTGATATTCTCCAGAATGGTGAGTTGTTCGTCGCCGGTACTCACTTGCTTGGTCAATCCGGTTGCCTGCACAATGGGCCGTACTACAATATTATCTGTCATGAAAAATTTCCTGGTTATTCTCTATCTGGCATCGACTTTCTTTATCTCCACTTCAGGCTCAACCGTGGCGCCCGGGCCTGCCTCCACCTCCGGAACTTCGACCATTATGGTATTCGGCGACAGTTTATCCGCCGGCTATGGTCTGCCCCCCGATGCGGGCTGGGTCAATCTGCTCAAGAACCGGCTGCAAGCGCAATCACAGGCATATCTGATCAATAACAGCATCAGTGGCGAAACCGCATGGGGAGGACGCAACCGGATCGAGAAAGCGCTCAAGACCCATCGTCCTGACATCGTCATTATCGAGTTGGGAGGTAATGACGGGCTGAGAGGGGCGTCCATCGAATCCATCCGGGACAATCTCGAAGCCATCATTGAAGCCTGCAAGCGGAACAATGCCACTGTACTGTTGGCCGGAATGCAATTGCCGCCAAATTATGGCATAACATATACTCAAAAGTTTCAGGATATTTACCCTCAACTCGCCAAACGCCATGACATCAAACTCGTGCCGTTCCTCCTGGATGGCTTTGGTAACAAACGTGAATTTTTCCAGGCAGATGGAATACATCCTACCGCTCGTGCCCAGGAAAAAATCGTGGAAAATGTCTGGAAAGTGTTGAAAACGATGCTCGAGGCTCCCCAGGAGTCTTCACCACCACTTGCTTACGACTCTCCGGGTGTGCGGTGAGGCCCAGACTGGGATCAGCTTGCCTGCGGAGTTTGTCACTGTTCGGAAATTGAGGTAATGTAACCTCGGGCCGATCAGGAATAACATCATCGGAGATGTTTCGGAGATCAATATTTATTGATCCGGCCAGAAAATACTATGAATCTCGTCATTCCAGGCCTGAGCCGGAATCCAGCAAACCGGAATCCAGCCCAAACCAATAATGGCGTGCTTTGAACGTCACTCGATACCGGTTTTCACCGGCATGACGTTTGTACTGTTTGCCCGCCGACTCAATAGTAAGTTCGCCCTGCGAATATGAATAAAGAAAATGATCGGTAGCTATAGACATATTCTCCTGGCAGTGGACTTTTCGGAGCACGGAAATCACGTTATCCGCAAAGCAAGGTATCTGTCGGAAACATTTCAGGCAAAGCTCAGCATTATTCATGTGCTGGATAACATTCCCATGCCTGATATAACTTATGGAACCATTGTCCCCCTCGAGGAATATTCAGCTTACGAGTTGCTGGAAGCGGAAAAAAAGAAGCTGGAACAGGTGGCTGACCGTTTGGGAGTGGACATCCGCCAGCGCTGGCTGGTATGGGGTGTGCCCGCACAGGAAATAGTTCGCATAGCAGAGCAGGAACAGGTCGACCTCATTATTGTCGGTTCGCACGGGCGCCACGGCCTTGCACTACTGCTGGGATCGACAGCAAACAGCGTTCTCCATCATGCGAAATGCGATGTTATCGCCATTCGCCTGGAGGATGAGGTAACGAGCGAGGAATCGATACTGGAGAGATCAGCGCTCGATCCCCTGGCGCCCTAGCCTGGCCTCCGTTTTGCAATCCAGTCACTCCATAGCTTCAGCCGGTATTGTGGCATTGCTGGTATCACCAGAATTTCCACCAGGGCTCGCCGCTGACCCCCGTCGAGTCGGATAGGAAACGGCTGTTTGGAAAGTTTTTTCTCATGACACGATCCGCATCATCGCGCAAATCAATCATGCCCAGGGCGTCGTAGGCCTTCACCATAATGAACAAGGCCTCTTCCGTGGCCGGTGTCTGCGGATATTCCTTCACTGCATATTGGGCGCGGTTGGCCGCGGCAACATACCCTCCCCGCCTCATATAGTAGCGGGCCACCTGTATTTCATTCAGCGCTACGACGTTGACCAGATGCTTCATGCGTTGCACTGCATCCGGCGCGTACTTGCTCTTGGGAAAACGGTTCACCAGCTCCTTGAAATTTTCAAATGATTCGTGCGATGCCTTGGGATCGCGCTCGCTCATGTCCTGGTTGAGAATTTTTTCTGTGACGATGCCCATCAACCCCAGGTCATCATTGAAATTCGCCAGGCCCTTCAGGTAGTACGCATAATCCACATTGGGATGGTTTGGATGAAGCTTGATGAAACGATCGGCAGCCGCAATCGCCAGCGCCTGCTCGCCATCCTTGTAATGTGCATAGCCGATTTCCAGCTGCGCCTGCTGTGCATAGCGCCCGTATGGATAACGCGCTTCCAGCGCTTCGAACAGTTTGATAGCGGCGGCGTAATTGCCGTCATTCAATTCCGATTTTGCCTCGGTATAGTATTTACTCGCAGACCAGGCGTTGGTGTCCTGCACTTCCTTGGAGAGCAGACCGCATGCCGATAGCAACAATACGAGAAATAAAGCTACACTACGTAACATGATGAGTTCGGCACCAGGAGAAAGGAATAACCATTATAGCGCAAAGCCTATAGCGCCCGAACCAGCGCATCCGATGCCCGAACCGCCCACGGGACTTGTGGAACTGATCATTCCCGGCCATTGCGCCGGGCTCCGGCTGGATCAGGCCCTGGCGCAACTATTGTCCGAATGGTCTCGGAGCCGGCTCCAGTCGTGGATTCTGGAAAAGCGGATAAGCGTAGATGGCGCAAGCAGCATTCCCCGGCAGAAAGTGTGGGGTGGGGAAAAGATCGAACTCTATCCTGCGCGTGATTCTGCTGAAACGGCGCACGCGCCGGAAGCCATTGCACTGGATATTGTCCATGAAGATGACGCTATCATTATCATCAATAAGCCCGTAGGGCTCGTGGTCCATCCCGGCAGCGGAAACTGGCAGGGGACTCTGCTCAATGCACTGCTGCACTATTCTCCGCAATTAAGCGGCATACCGCGCTCCGGTATCGTTCACCGGCTGGACAAGGAAACCAGCGGTCTCCTGGTAGTGGCAAAAACCCTGGAAGCCCAAACCAGCCTGGTGCGGCAGTTGCAAAAGCGCACGGTTAAACGGGATTATCTGGCGCTGGTCTGGGGCAGCATTTCCTCCCACGGATGGGTTGACGCACCGGTCGGCCGCCATCCGGTACAACGTACCAGAATGGCAGTAGTCGCGAGTGGTAAGGAAGCACGCACGCGTTACGAGGTATTGGAGCAATTTGCCGATTGCACATTGCTGCGGTGCAGCCTGGAGACGGGGCGCACCCATCAGATACGTGTCCACATGCAATCTCTCGGTCATCCCCTGGTGGGAGATCCGTTGTATGGCGGCAAAGCAAAAAAAGGCAGCAGTGCGACGATGCAGTTGGCCGTTTTTCCCCGACAGGCGTTGCATGCCCACAGGCTGGAACTGACGCATCCGCAGCACGGCCAGAGAATGGGGTGGGAAGCGCCATTGCCGGAAGACATGAGCAATCTGCTGCTGATGCTTCAGAAAGCGCGTGATAAAGAATCTCATGCAATTCCAGCCATGACCAAATGAACAACTGGATTACTCCCGACTGGTCTGCGCCGCCCAATGTCAAGGCATTGTTCACTACACGCAACGGTGGAGTGAGTCATGCCCCTTATGCCAGCCTTAACCTGGGCGCCCATGTGGGCGACGACACGGGAGCAGTCGAACAAAACCGCGCCCTGCTGCGGCGATTTTTACCCGCCGAACCTCGGTGGCTGAACCAGGTGCACGGCACGAGCACAATTAGTATCGACCGCAATGATTGTACGCCTCCCCCCTCCTGCGGCGACGCTGCATTCAGCCAGCGCTCCGGTCACGTCTGCGCGATTCTTGTAGCCGACTGCCTGCCCATACTGTTATGCGACCAGGAAGGAACCACGGTGGGCGCGCTTCATGGCGGGTGGCGCGGATTGGCCGGAGGAATCGTGGAACAGGCCATATCTGCGATGGGAACAGATCCAGCTTCTCTTATGGCCTGGCTCGGTCCGGCAATCGGTCCAGGACATTTCGAGGTCGGGGAGGAAGTGCGCCTGGCTTTTACCCGGCGCGATGAAGAAGCCGCCCTCGCCTTCCGCCCAGGTCCCCATAAGGGGAAATGGTATGCCGATCTTTTCCTGCTGGCGCGGCAGCAGTTGAAGAATGCCGGCATTACCGGGGTATACGGCGGGGGAGAATGTACTTTCAGCGATCCCGCAAGGTTTTTTTCTTATCGGCGCGATGGCAGCACAGGGCGCATGGCCGCCCTGATCTGGCTGGTATAAATCGGCCGGTACAGCAACAGCAGCAATAACGGCGACAATATGCCGAATGGAATGGCCCTGCCCTCCAGCTCCACGATGTCATCACTGCAATTTGTAGTTTGCAACAGCGTATAATCGCGCCTTTTCCCGCGCATTCTCAATAGTATCGATGTCGACTTTCGCCTGGATCATCGTCACCAGTCTGTTCGGAGGCATCCTCAGCGTATTGTTCGCTGCCGTGCTGACGCTCAATACGCGCGCCTCCTGGGTTCAGATATTGATCTCGTATGCCATCGGGGCGCTATTGGGGGCTGCTTTTCTCAACGCACTGCCGGAGGCGCTGGAACTTTCGAAAAACCCGGGACAAATGACAGCTACGGTGCTGTTCGGCATCCTGCTATTCTTCATTCTGGAAAAACTGGTATTGTGGCGTCACTGCCATTCGGAAGAATGTGAAGTTCATGATCCCACCCGCAGCGTAATCGCTGCCGGAACACATCAGCACGATCACGGCCGCAGCGGCATGATGATCATGCTGGGCGACACGTTTCACAATTTTGTCGATGGCGTACTGATTGCTGCCGCCTTCATGGCTGACATACAGCTGGGCATTGTCACCGCCATTGCCATCATCGCCCATGAAATCCCCCAGGAAGCCAGCGATTTTCTGATACTGCTCAATTCCGGCTATACCCGGAAACAGGCGCTGCTTTTCAATCTGTTGTCCAGCGCGGCCACCCTGCTTGGGAGCATGTTGGCCTATTTCATGCTGCAGGACATGAGACACCTGATTCCATCGCTGCTGGGCCTTGCAGCGGCGGCCATGATCTACGTGGCAATGTCGGATCTCATACCCGGCCTGCACAAGCGCCCGGAAATCGACGCGACCATCAAGCAGGTCGCCCTTATCACGCTCGGCATCAGCTCGATCTGGCTAGCCGGAAATCTGTTTGCCCATCATGCGTGAGCTTCATTTGCTCAAGCCCTTCTCCTCCTCAAAAATCCTGAAGAGCATTCCCAACCTTCCGGGGAATCCTGAGCCAGATATTTTGTCTCTGCAAAAATACATCCTTCTTCTCACTCTGACTTTCCCTTGAGGAAAGCGATATTACAAATCAAATGGCATCTCTGAAACAGCAGGCTCCCCGTATCGGCTTTGTCTCCCTCGGTTGCCCGAAAGCCCTGGTGGACTCCGAGCAGATCCTTACCCAACTGCGTGCCGAAGGCTATGAAACTTCCTCTACCTATGAGGATGCAGACCTTGTAGTCGTCAATACCTGCGGTTTTATCGATAGCGCGGTGGAAGAGTCACTCGACGCTATCGGCGAGGCGCTGGCGGAAAACGGCAAGGTGATCGTCACTGGCTGCCTGGGAGCAAAAGAAGGCGGGGATGTGGTCAAACAAGCCCATCCGCAAGTGCTGGCAGTGACAGGACCTCATGCCCTGCCCGAAGTCATGGCAGCGGTTCACATGCATCTGCCCCAGCCGCACGATCCCTATACCAGTCTCATTCCTCCACAGGGCATAAAGCTGACGCCCAGGCATTACGCCTACCTGAAGATTTCCGAAGGCTGTAATCACCGTTGTACCTTCTGCATCATCCCTTCGATGCGCGGCGACCTCGTCAGCCGCCCCATCCATCAGGTCATGGAGGAGGCGGAAAACCTGGTGAATGCAGGGGTCAGGGAATTGCTCGTCATTTCGCAGGATACCAGCGCCTATGGAGTAGACGTCAAATATCGCACCGGCTTCTGGCAAGGCAGGCCGCTGAAAACGCGTATGACCGAGCTGGCGCGCGCTCTGGGTGAGTTAGGGGTATGGATTCGCCTCCATTATGTTTACCCTTACCCGCATGTCGATGAAGTGATTCCGCTCATGGCCGAGGGGAAAATTCTCCCGTATCTCGATGTGCCGTTTCAGCATGCCAGCCCGCGTATTTTGAAAGCGATGAAACGTCCGGCCAACTCCGAAGACAATCTTTCCCGCATTCGGCGATGGCGGGAAGTCTGCCCCGATATCACGCTGCGCAGTACCTTCATTGTCGGCTTTCCCGGAGAGACGGAGGCGGAATTCGAACAACTCCTGGAGTTTCTTGTGGAAGCGCAGCTAGATCGCGTTGGCTGCTTTGCCTATTCACCTGTCGAAGGTGCAGCGGCAAATACGCTCCCCGACCCTGTGACGGAAGAGGTGAAAGAAGAGCGCCGCGCGCGCTTCATGGCAACACAGGAAAAAATCAGTGCTGAACGCCTGACCCGAAAAATCGGCAAACACATGATCGTACTGATAGACGACGTAAGCAAAAACAAGGCTATCGCCCGCAGTACTGCCGATGCTCCGGAAATCGATGGCCTGGTTTATATCAACAAAGCAAAAAACGTAAAACCGGGTGAATTTATTGAGGTTGAAATTATCCGCTCCGATGCACACGATCTGTACGCGCGACAGGTGGGCGACAACGGGACGTAAGGAATCTCGAGTAGCTATCGGTTGACAAGCTCGGCATTAGAGCGATAATCCCGTTAAAAGCTGATTGCAGGAATCATGGCCCAATAACAGGTGAGTGAGTAGAAACCGAACTGGACGGGAAATCAAGTTGAAAAAGATTTTTGCTGTTTTTACTGTTCTACTGGCTTTTATAGTCGCTACTGCAACCGCCAGTGAAATCGATAAACGTCAGGTTCTCGCTCTGAATGAGCTTCAGCGCGATCACATATTGACGGAAATGCGCGCCCTGCTATCAGGAACTCAACGTATTCTCGAGGCCCTCTCCAAGGAAGACATGCTAGCGGTAGCAGAGCATGCTCGCGCACTGGGTATGGGCATGGCGCATAAAGGGGAAAACCATCTCCGGTCAGTGCTGCCAAAGGAATTCATGCAGCTCGGCATGTCCGTGCACAAGGCGTTCGACGAAATCGCCGCTGATGCCGAGTCCCGGAAAGATCCGCGGCATACGTTGCGTCAATTAAGCGAATCAATGATGAAGTGTTCCGCTTGCCACGTCACTTACCAGATTCGCGTCACAGAGCAACCAGCTGTCTCATCAGGTGATCCAGCAGCAGAACATTTCCACGGCCACCATTAGCTAAGGAACCAGTTACTTGGCGATATCGCTGCGGTACATGGAAGTGAAGAGATGTCGAATGATGATCAGCACTTTGCTCCACCCCATTCTTCGTGAATAGGGCAAACCCACCATCCGGCGGCAGGAAAATGGCCGTAGGAATCTATCCAGCCAGGGAAGTAAGGAAAAAATAATCAGAATCAGAGCCGTATTTCATTGTCAGAAGATACCGCTCCGATCCTGATTTGCTATTTATTATTATTGTCGTAGTTATTGTTATTACCGCTCCCCTCCTCTGTTCTTATTCGTCGCCCAGCTTCGGGAAA
>Ga0134128_10007822_pt1 | contig 12893 bp, 12 predicted proteins | sample KB31754_FD_96462 | JGI IMG/M metagenome (GOLD analysis project Ga0134128, IMG submission 96462) | Terrestrial soil microbial communities with excess Nitrogen fertilizer from Kellogg Biological Station, Michigan, USA - KB3-175-4 | ecosystem: Environmental > Terrestrial > Soil > Unclassified ...
ACGGCAACAACATCGTCATCGGCGCGATGACGCGGCATTTCGATGTCGCCAATTCCGACGTCGTCAAGAGCGCGATCCCCGGGCTCGCCGGTCTCGCCAGCCACATCGGCGATCCGGCCGTGCGCAATCGCGGCACGATCGGCGGCTCGATCGCGAATAACGACCCGGCGGCGGATTATCCCTCGGCGGTCGTCGCGCTCAATGCGACGGTCATCACCAACAAGCGCAAGATCGCGGCCGATGATTTCTTCAAAGGCCTCTTCGAGACCGCGCTCGAGCCCGGCGAGCTCATCACCGCCGTGAGTTTCCCGGTCCCGGAGAAGTCGCATTACATGAAGTTTCCGAACCCGGCCTCGCGCTATGCGATCGTCGGCGTCTATGTCGCGAAGACTGGCAACAACGTCCGCGTCGCCGTCACCGGCGCCGGACCGGTCGTCTTCCGGCAGAAGGACATGGAAGCGGCGCTGTCGAAGAGTTTCTCGCCCGATGCCATCAAAGATATCAAGCAGAAGGACAGCGGTCTCAACTCCGATATCCATGCGAGCGCCGAATATCGCGCGCATCTGGTCAATGTAATGGCGCGCCGCGCGGTTCAAGGCTGCGGCTGAACCAAACAGGTCACTCTATCCGAGAGGGCGTCTCGCAAGAGACGCCCTTTTTCTTTATGGCTCGACGCGCAGTGTGGGATTGCTTCGCTTCGCGTGCGATGACGTGTTACGTTTAGAAAAACGATTAGGGAGGAAAAATGCGCCGGCTTGCTTCGCGCGCTGCCGCTATCATCGTCGCGACAATAATCGCCTGGCCCGGCTTCGCCGCGACGAAGCTGACCTTCCTCCACAATGCATCGGCGGCGTTCGTCGGCCTCTACGTCGCGAATGATCAAGGCATCCTCGCCAAGCACGGACTCGAGATCGAATTCTCGCTGGCGCAGAGCGGCGCGATCATGCCGCCGGCTCTGCTCGCCGGGTCGGCGCAGATTGGCGCCCCGACTTCCACGGTGCTCGTGCAAGCGCATGAGCAAGGCATCGATCTCGTTGCGATTGCCGGCACGTCCGTCTATCCGACGCCGGCGGGCCAGCAAGGCGTCATCGCACGCAACGGCAGTGGAATCAAAGACGCGCGCGATCTCGTCGATCATAAGGTCGCGCTGCCGAGCCTCGGCGGCATTTTCGAAGTGCTGATGCGGAACTGGGTTGCTCAGGCCGGCGGCGACGACAAGAAGGTGCAGTGGCTGGAAGTGCAGATCCGCCAGATGGGCGATGCGCTGAAAGCCAATCTTGCCGACGCCGTCGTGCCGGTCGAGCCGTTCTACAGCCGCATCATCCAGAGCGGCGACGGATACGATATCGGTGATTTCCAAGCCGCGGTGCCGGCCGGCACGATCCCCGTGCTCTATGCGACGACACGCCAATGGGCGAAAGAGCATGCGGATTTCGTCAAGGCGATCCGCGCCTCGCTCGAAGAGGCAAACGCTTTCATCGAAAACCCCGCCAATGCCGATTCCGTTCGCGCTTCAATCGCGAAATACACGAAGCTGCCGCCCCAAGCGGCGGCCACGTTGACCATTCCGGCGAATCTCGAGGTCAAGGTCAAACCGCAGGGCCTCAAATTCTGGGTCGATGTCATGCGTCAGCAAGGCCTTATCGAACAAAAGATCGACCCCGCCAGCCTGATCGCGCCATGAGCGACGAGGAGTTGCGCGCCGCGGGCATCCGCTTCGAGCGCGATGTCATCGTGCCGATGCGCGATGGCACGAAGCTCAGCGCGAATGTCTTCCGCCCGGCCGAGGGCAAGCGCGTGCCGGTGCTGATGTCGGTGACGCCTTATGGCAAAGACAAGCTGCCCGACCGCATCGGCAATTTCTTCATGTGGCTCGCCGGCGTGCGCTTCGGCGACGTCAATATCTCGCGCTACACCGGCTTCGAGGCGCCCGATCCATTCTACTGGGTGCGCGCCGGCTATGCCGTGATGCAGACCGACGTCCGCGGCATGCACAAATCCGAAGGCCGCGCCGGCGTGCTCAGCGATCGGGATGCCGAGGATTACTGCGACCTCATCGAATGGGCGGCGGCGCAAAGCTGGTGCGACGGAGGCGTCGCGCTTTCGGGGGTCTCCTATCTCGCGATGTCGCAATGGCGCGTCGCGCCGCTACGCCCGCCGCATCTGAAAGCGATCGTGCCGTGGGAGGGTGTCAGCGACCTTTATCGCGAATTCGTCTTTCAGGGCGGCATTCCCGAGAGCGGCTTCATCCCGATCTGGTGGAAGAACCGCATGAAGCGCGGTCGAAATAAGAAATTCGCCATGGCCGAGGATTTCCTGGCCGAGCTCGCGCGCCATCCGCTCATCGACAGCTATTGGCGCGAGAAGCAGGCGGCACTTGAACAGATCGACGTACCCGCGCTGGTTTGCGCGAGCTGGTCGGATCAGGGGCTGCATACCCGCGGCTCCTTCGAGGCTTTCACGCGCATCGGCTCCAGGCAAAAATGGCTCTACACCCATGGGCGCAAGAAATGGGAGACCTATTACAGCGCGGAGGCTCTGGCGACGCAGAAGCGCTTTCTCGATCATTTCGTCAAAGGCCAGGACAATGGCTGGAACGAAATCCCGCCGGTGCGAATCGAGCTGCGCAAAGCCTATTACCAGCACGAGCTGCGCTACGAGCAGCAATGGCCGCTGCCAAATACGCAACACACGCCACTTTATCTCGATGCCGCGAACCGCGCGCTGAGCGCAACCCCCGCTGCATCCGAAGCCGTCGTCACCTACGATCCAGCCAAAAGCAGCGCGCGCTTCTCGCTGCGTTTCAGCGAGCCGGTCGAGCTCACGGGAGAGACCAAGCTCCGGCTCTGGGTCAGCACCTCGGAGGGCGATGATCTCGATCTTTTCATCGTGCTCCGCAAATTCGATGCGCGGGGCAAAGAGGTCTTCTTCTGCGGCTACAACGGCTATGAGAAAGACGCTGTCGCGAAAGGCTGGCTGCGGGTTTCCCATCGCGCACTCGACCCGCAAAAGAGCCGGCCGTCACGGCCTTATCATACGCATGAGAAGCTCGAAAAAATCGGCGCCGGCGAGATCGTTCCGGTCGAGATCGAGATCCTTCCCTCCAGCACCTGGTTCGAAGCGGGGACGCGGCTCGAGCTCGCCGTGCTCGGCACGGATGGCGCGAAATACCCCGCCTTCAAGCACAAGAAGACGGTCAATCGCGGCAAGCACAATATCCATTGCGGCGGACGCTATGATTCTCATCTCCTGGTGCCGCTGATCCGCGGCAGGCTGGCCGACCCGCTTTAAGCCTTGTGGGCCCCGGCAAATCGAGGCATCCTCTTTGTTAGCTTGTACAAAATAATGAGCGTGAAAAGGGAGGTTCTTATGCCGGGATTCCGTCATCTCGCCGTATCGCTCGTTGCCTTATGCGCGATCGCCGGCCCTGCTGCCGCCGAGACCGAGCACGCGACCGTCGCGCTGCCCGCGATCGCTGCGATCTTTTCGTCGCTCTACGTCGCGCAGGACGCGGGAATTTACAAAGAGATCGGGCTCGATGTGAAAGAACAGGTCATCCAAGGCATCGGTTCGGCCAATGCCGTGATTGCCGGCTCGATCGATTTCTCGAGTTCTTCCGGTGTCACCCTCACGCGCGCCGTGGCGCGCCAACAGCCGGTCACTGGCATTGCCAACACCTTCGACCACAGCGGTTTCTGGATTATCATCAGCAAGAAGATCGCCGATGAGCGGCATTTCGATCCCAAGGCCCCGCTTGCCGAGCGCGCGAAGCTGATGAAAGGGCTGCGCTTCTCGGTTGGCGCCATTCAAGCCATTCCCGACGCTTATGCCAAAGTCATCGCCCGTATCGGCGGCCTCGATCCCGATAAGGACATCGTACGGTCCGGCATCACCCCGACGGAAACCTTGGCAGCGATGAAGAGCGGCGCGATCGATGGCGCATCGATCGGTCCCCCGGTGCTCGAACAGTTGCAAGCGGATACCGTTGTCCTCGCGGATGGTACCACCGCCAATCCAACCGATCCGCCCTGGCTCGGCCATGTCGCCGCCAACGTGATCTTCGTCCGGAAGCAAACTTGCGCGGAGCACAAATCGCTGTGCGTCAAAATGGGCGAGGCGATGGTGAAGGCCGCCGACTACATCCACCATGACGCGGACGGAACCAAGAAAGTCCTGGCGAAACGGCTCAACATCCAGGACGTCGCGGTGCTCGACGATACGTATCGCATCGTGTCCCTCTCGACACCGCAAAAGCCGACTCTCGATGCCAAGGGACTTGAAGCTGCGGAAGAACTCAACATTCAAGGCGGCTTCATGCCGGCGGATCAGAAGCTCAAATCTTATGACGATGTCTTTACGAATGAATACGTGAAGTAAACATCGCGGCACGGAGGCGCGAGTCGAGGCGTGCTTCAGAGGAGGAAAGCTATGCAGGCCTTTCGCCATTTGCTTGCTACGGCGGCAGTTGCCCTGATCGCCAGCGCGGGCAGCGCTCAGGCGGCAACGGAAGACACCACCGTTGCGCTGCCCGCAGTCGTGCCGATCTTTGCGTCACTCTATGTAGCGCAGGATGCCGGCATCTATAAGGACGTCGGTCTCAACGTCAAAGAGCAGGTGATCGCAGGCATCGGCTCGGCGAATGCGGTCATTTCGGGATCGATCGATTTCTCGAGTTCTTCCGGCGTCACCCTCACCCGCGCCGCGGCGCGCCAACAGCCCGTCATCGGCATCGGCAATACCTACGACCGCAGCGGCTTCTGGATCGTGATCAAGAAATCGATCGCCGATGAGCGGCATTTCGATCCCAAGGCGCCGCTCGCCGAACGCGCAAAGCTGATGAAAGGGCTTCGCATCGCGATCGGCGGCTTCCAGTCGATCCCCGATGCTTACGCCAAAACCATCGCCCATATCGGCGGCCTCGATTCAGATAACGATTTCGTCCGCGCCGCGATTGCGCCGACGGACACGGTGGGCGCGATGAAGAACGGCGCCGTCGATGGCGCCTCGATTGGGGCTCCCGTGCTCGAGCAGCTGCAGGAAAATAATTTTGCCGTGGTCCTCGCCAACGGCACGACAGCGAACCCGACCGACCCGCCCTGGCTCAGCCATGTTGCCGCCAACGTGATCTTCGTCCGAAAACAGACCTGCACCGAGCGCAGATCGCTCTGCGTCAAAATGGGCGAGGCGATGGTGAAGGCAGCCGCTTATGTCCACCAGCACGCGGACGAGACCAAGAAGATCCTCGCCAAGCGGCTGAACATCAGCGACCCAGCCATCATCGATGACATGTATCGCGTCGTCGTTGCCGGCACATCGCTTGCGCCGACGCTCGACGCGGAAGAATTGTCTGCCGCCGAAGAGCTCAATGTCGAAGCGGGCTTTATGCCGGCCGATCAGAAGCTCAAATCCTACGACGGCATCTTCACCAACGAATTCGTGAAGCAGTAGCCCGCCGCCGCGCGCGGCGGATCGGCAAATCGGCAGCGCGCGGGGGCCGCGTCGGCCCCGGCGCGCTTGCTTTTCCATCGCCTATCTTCGGGCTTGTCGCGGGCGCGAAAGATGGGCATGTTGCGCGGGCTCCGGCCGGACCCGACCGGCCACGCTGATGGGAGAAACAGAACAACATGCCACGAAGCCGATACTTAGCCGGCGCTATGTTCTTAACTGGCCTCGCCGCGGCCTTGCCCGCGCACGCCGATGTCGAAAAGGCCAGAATGGCCTTACCGGCGGTCGCGCCGATCTTCGCGTCCTCCTGGATTGCCCAGGATGCCGGCATTTACAAAGAAGTCGGACTCGAAGTCTCCGAGCAAGTCATTCAAGGCATTGGCGCGACCAATGCCGTGATCGCGGGCTCGATGGATTTCGCGAATGCCTCGGGCGTCACCTTGACCCGGGCCGCCGACCGCGACCAGCCGATCATAGGGATTGCGAACACCTATGACCGCAGCGGCTTCTGGGTCGTGCTCAACAAGAAGGTCGCCGCCGACCGCCATTTCGATCCAAACGCGCCGTTGGCCGAGCGCGCGAAGATCCTAAAGGGGCTGAAATTCGGAGTCGGCGGTATCCAGACCATTCCGCATTCCTATCTCAGTGCGATCGCCAAAGTGGGTGGGCTCGATCCGCAGAGAGATCTGATCGTCTCCGCGATTGCTCCGCCCGAGACACCCGGCGCCATGCAGACCAATGCTATCGACGGCGCTTCCGTCGGCCCGCCGGTGATCGAGCAGGTCGTTCAAGACCAGGGCGCGGTCATCGTCGCCAACGGCACCACGGCCAATCCAACCGATCCGCCTTGGCTGACGCATGTCGACGCGAATGTGATACTGGTCAAGAAGCAGACCTGCATCGACCACAAGTCGCTCTGCGTAAAGATGGGGCAGGCGCTGGTGAAGGCCGCCGCGTTTATCCATGATCATCCGAAAGAGACGACCGAGATGCTCGGCAAACGCGTGCGCATCACGGATCAGAAAATCCTCGATGGCATGTACAAGGTGACGGTTGAATCGACGCCGCTCGCCCCGGTGCTGGACGCGAAAGGCCTCGAGACCGCGGATCAGCTCAATGTCGAAGCCGGCTTCCTGCCGGCAAGCGATAAGCTCAAATCTTACGACAACATCTTCACGAACGAGTACGTGCAAGCGAAATAGATCGCTTATCAACCTCATTGCGGGGAGGCCATCGACCGACGAAGCAATCCAGAAGCATCACACTGCTCTGGATTGTTTCGCTTCGCTCGCCATGACGGGGGACTTACTTTCCGCTGCGCGCCTTCTCGCGCATTTACTTGAACGCGCGCACGACCTCGCTCATCAGCTTGATCGAGTTGCGCACGAGTTCTTTCGGCATGTGGCCGATCTCGTGATTGGCGCAGAAGATGTCGTAGCCGATCTTCTTCTTGCCCTCTTTCAACTTCTTGATCACCGTCTCAGGGCTCCCGACGATCGCCAATCCGCTTTCGATGTTGAACTCGTAATCCCGGCCGGCGCGGAAGATCGTCTCGCCGCGCGCCTTGTCGTCGGGCCGCTCGCTGTCCCGGCCCATCCCGCGCGCATGCGTACCCCAGCCGATGCGCGTCTTCTCGAGCGGTCCGCCGCCGACCGGCACCGCCCCGCCCTCGCGCCGCGCCAGCCAATAGCGCGCCTCCTCATGCGCCTTTTCATCGGTTTCGGCGACATGCACCTGACGCTGCAGGAAGATGCGCGGCATCGGCCCGGCGTGATCGCTTTCCTTCCAGATCTTGCGATAAAGATCGAATTTCCGCGCCACGACGTCGTCGGTATCGAGATTCTGCGAGACGTTGAAATTGTTCTTGGCGGCGAATTCGATCGCGGCATCGCTATGCACCGCGGCCCAAATCGGCGGATAGGGCTTCTGAAAGGGCTTCGGCTGTGGCAGCGCCTCGTCGAAATGGAAAAATTTGCCGTTGAAGGTGACCTCGTCTTGCGTCCACGCCATCTTCACGAGCTGCAGCACTTCGCCCGAAATCGCGGCGCGCTGATAGAAATCGACACCCCAGCGCATGAATTCGTGCTCATGAACGCCGATGCCGGTGCCGAATTCGACCCGGCCGCGCGAGAGCTGGTCGAGCATCGCCACTTCCTGGGCGAGACGCATCGGATTGTAGAAGGGCAATTGCCACATCATCGCGCCGATCCGCAGCTTGCTGGTCGCGCGGGCCACGGCGGTCAGATAGACGGAGGGCGCCGTGATGCGCCCGATCGGCGAATTTTGATGCTCGATCACGAAATAGGAATGCCAGCCGGCCTCCTCGATCTCCTGCGCGAGCCGGATATGCTCGTCATAGACATCGGCCATCGGCCGGTCCGTCGGTGCATAGCCGCCGACCGCATCCCAAAGCGCAAAATCGATTTCCGCCACGTGACCTACCCTCCCATGCTTCGGCCAAACCATAGCATAGCAGCGGGCCCTGCCTAGTTGCGCCCGAGGCGAAGCCGGCGCGCCCGAAACCAATCTTTCGCCGCGTTGTTACCCAAGACGGACACGCTTTTGGACGTGTCCCACCTCAAACCCGCCAAAAGGAGGCAAGATGAAAATCGCCAATATCATGAGCCGCGATGTGCATTTCATCGGCCCCGACACCACGCTGCGCGACGCGGCGAAGAAGATGAAGGAAATCGATTCCGGCGCGCTGCCCGTCGCCGAGCGCGACAAGCTGATCGGTATGCTAACGGACCGCGACATCGCTATCCGCGGCGTTGCCGCCGGGAAGGGTCCCGAGGCGAAGGTCCGCGACGCGATGAGCCGCGAGATCAAATATTGCTACGAAGATGAGGATGTCCAGCACATTGCCGAGAATATGGCCGAGCTGCAGATTCGGCGCTTGCCGGTAATGTCGCGGGACAAGCGCCTCGTCGGTCTCGTCTCGCTTTCGGACATCAGCCGCGGCTCGCTGCCGCATACTGCCCGCGCTCTCCACGGTATCTCGAAGCCGGGTGGACAGCACAATCAAAGCCGCGCCGCTTAAGACCCAGCAGCAGCACGGCGGGCGCATCGCGGACGGCACGGCCGTCCGCGAGCGTTCCCATACGGCTTTGTGCCGGCCCCTCCGGGAACCGATCTCCCGCTGCTCCCGTTGCTTGGGCTGAGCATCCCCAGCGAGAGACAGCCATGAGCGACAACAAGAATCCGGCGCAGAAGAAAACCAAGGACGAACCCGGCGCGAGCGTCGACGAGCAGGTCGAGGACAGCTTCCCGGCGAGCGATCCCCCGTCCTACAACGCCGGTGGCCGCGTTGGGCGGCCCGACCATGCAAAGGACGAGAAAAAGAAAAAGGAAAAAGACGGCCAGCCGGGCAAGGCCGACAAATAGCCTTTGCTTTCGGCCATGAACCTATCGCCGGAAAGCATCAACCGAGCGATCGACGTCGCCTGGACGTGGACTGCGGCGTTCCTGCCGCGTTTCGTCGCCGCGATTCTGATCCTGATCGTGGGCGCGCTCATCGCGCGCTGGCTCTCGCGCGCGATTTTCAACGTCACCAGCCGTAGCGCGCATATCGATGCCACGGTGCGTCCGATCCTCGCTGCGATCGTCCGCTATTCGGTCCTGATCCTCGTGTTCATCGCCGCGCTGAGCCAGATCGGCGTGCAGACCGCATCGCTCTTCGCCGTGCTCGGCGCCGCCGGTATCGCCATCGGTCTCGCTTTGCAAGGCACGCTCAGCAATATTGCCGCCGGGCTGATGCTGCTGTGGCTGCGACCCTTCCGGGTCGGCGATTTCATCGAGGTCAACAACATGTCCGGCACCGTGCGCGAGATCGGGCTTTTCGTCTGCCATCTCGAGACCTTCGATGGCCTCTTCCTTTTTGCGCCGAACGCGACGATCTGGAATCAAGCGTTGCGCAATCACACGCGTAACGCCGGCCGGCTCGTTTCGGTCGATGTCACCGTGCCGGCGAAAGCTGATATCGAGCACGCGCGGGATATTCTTGTCGCGATGGCGCGACGTGATGGGCGCGTGTTGAAACGGCCGCAGCCCCGGGTTTTCGTCGAGAGCCTGACGGGTGCCGGGCTGCTGCTCAACCTGCGCGTCTGGGCCAATCACGAGAATGTCGGCGAGCTCCAGCGTGTGATCGTCGAGCAAGCGAAGTCCGAACTCGAAGCTGCCGGCATCGAGACGTTGCACCCGCAACAGGTCGTGCGCGTCATCCCGCCGGACAGCGATCCATCGCGGCTGCTCTCGCCGGCGCAGCCCTTTGTCGAGTGATCATCGAGCGCTTCTCCACTGTTGACCGGCTTTCCTCAGGCACGGCTTTCCTCTACAAACAGCCACCCTGCCGGATGTTTTAGCCAAGAAGAGTAGCCATGGCTGCATTGCCCCGCTCGGTCAGCGACGCGCTCACCCTTTTGGCGAAGGGCCAATACGTATCCGATCGCAGCCTTGCGACTGCGATCTACCTGTCGCTGACCCTCAACCGCCCGCTTTTCCTCGAAGGCGAGGCCGGTGTCGGCAAGACCGAGATCGCCAAGGTGCTTTCCGAGACGCTCGGGCGGCGACTTATCCGTCTGCAATGCTATGAAGGTCTCGACGTCGCTTCCGCGGTCTATGAGTGGAACTATCCGCGGCAGATGATCGAGATCCGCCTCGCCGAAGGCGGCGCCGAAAGCAAGGACACGGTCGAGGAGGAGATTTTCACCGACCGCTTTCTCATCAAGCGGCCGCTGCTGCAGGCACTCGAGCCCGATCTCAACGGCGCGCCGGTGCTGCTGATCGATGAGCTTGACCGCACCGACGAGCCTTTCGAGGCCTTCCTGCTCGAAGTGCTGTCCGATTACCAGATTACCATTCCCGAGATCGGCTCGATCAAGGCCGAGCATCCGCCAATCGTCATCATCACCTCGAACCGCACGCGCGAAATCCACGACGCGCTGAAGCGCCGCTGCTTTTATTACTGGATCGATTATCCGAGCGCCGAGCGCGAGATCGAGATTCTGAAGCTCAAGGCGCCGAAAGCGGCGCTGACGCTCAGCCGCGAGGTCGTCGCTTTCGTCCAAAAGCTGCGCAAGACACAGGACCTCTTCAAACTGCCCGGCGTCGCCGAGACCATCGATTGGGCGCATGCCCTCTCGCAGCTCGACGTGCTGGCCCTGACGCCCGAGGCGATCAACGACACGCTCGGCGTGCTGCTGAAATATCAGGACGATATCGCCAAGATCCAAGGCAGCGAGGCGGAACGCCTCCTGACGCAGGTGAAGAACGAGCTCGCCGCCGCCGGCGGCTGAGTCGGCTTCCGGACCGAGGAACGATCGACCGGCGTTTGCGTTCTCCTCGCAGCAGAGGAGACCTTATCATCATGGGTTTAATGGATACGCTGACCGGCCGCAGCAAGGACCGCGAATTCCCGTTCTCGCCCGGGGCCGATGAAGAAGTCGACATCCTCGACACCCTGAAGAAGGAGCATGACCAGGTCGCCGAGCTCCTGTCGCAACTCGTTAAAAGCGACCGCGGCGCCGAACGCAAAGCGCTCCTGAAGCAGATCAAAAAGGCGCTGGTGCCGCATCTCCGCGCCGAGGAGAAGATCGTCTATAACAGCATCTACGCGCTCAAGGACAAGGATGCGAAGCAGGACAGCGCCGAGGGCTATATGGAGCACCAGCTCGCCGAGAAGATGCTGGCCACGCTCGAGCATATCGAGAACGCGATGTCGCCGGAATTCGCCGCCGGCTCGAAGGTGCTGAAGGAAATGATCGAGCACCATGTCGAGGAAGAGGAGACCAACGTCTGGAAAGACGTGAAGCAACATTTCTCGAGCGACGATCGTATCGGCATGAACCGCAGGTTCATGGCACAGAAGAAGAAGGTTCGGGCGGCATAGCGGTCTTCGTCTTCGGCAGCGAAGCGAAGCAATCCGGGGGCATCCAGACGTGTCCCTGGAGTGCTTTGCCGCGTGCGCGCCTCACCATGAAGGCGGTATTTAACGCTTTAGCCAAACGGCCTATAAAACCGGCCCATGGAAGGTCTTGGCGAGCTGCCTCAATCCGGGCCTGATTCCGGCGGGCGGCTTTATCAAAACATCATGTATTTCGCGCGCTGCCTGCGCGCCGCCGGCATGCCGATCGGCCCCGGCGCGGTGCTCAACGCGCTGCAAGCTGTCGAAGCCGTCGGCATCGAAAACCGCCGTGATTTCTACTGGACGCTGCACGCGGTCTTCGTGACCAAGCACGATCAGGAACAGATTTTCGATCAGGCCTTCCACATCTTCTGGCGCAATCCGCAATTGCTCGAGAAGATGATGTCGCTGATGCTGCCGGGCTTCGCGCCGCAAGATCCGGAAAAAGGCGAAGAGATGAATCGCCGTCTCGCCGAGGCGCTGCAGGGCGACAGCGAGAAAGATGCGAAAGAAGGCGAGACCGAGATCGAGCTCGATTCGACGATGACCTATTCCGCGCAGGAAGCCCTGCGCGAGATGGATTTCGAGAAGATGTCGAATGAGGAGGTCGCGCAGGCGAAGAAAGCGCTCGAGCGCATGGCGCTGCCCTTGGCCGATCTCAAGACCCGCCGCTTCGCCTCCGATCCGCGGGGCAGCCGCGTCGATCTGCGCGCGACGATGCGCGCGCAGCTGCGCTCCGGCGCGATGATCGCGCTGCGCCGCAAGAAACCGCGCACGCGGCCCCCGCCGCTCGTGATTCTCTGCGACATCTCCGGCTCGATGAGCCGCTACAGCCGCATCTTCCTGCATTTCATGCATGCGGTGACGAACGACCGCGACCGCGTCCACACCTTCCTCTTCGGCACGCGGCTGTCCAACGTCACGCGCTATCTGCGCTACAAGGACATCGACCTCGCGCTCGACAAGGTGGCGCAGGCGGTCGAGGACTGGTCGGGCGGCACGCGGATTGGGCAATGCTTAGCCGATTTCAACCAAAACTGGTCGCGACGAGTGCTCGGCCAAGGCGCCATCGTGGTCTTGATCACCGACGGCCTGGACAGGGACGCCGGCGCCGGTATATCCCAGGAAATAGAGCGGTTGCATAAATCCTGCCGGCGCCTCATCTGGCTCAATCCGCTGTTGCGCTACGAAGGGTTTGCACCCAAATCATTAGGCATGCGGGCGATTCTTCCGCATGTTGACGAGTTCCGGCCGGTGCACAATCTCGATAGCATCGCCGAGCTCATCAAAGCATTGAGCAAGCCGGGCCCCCGCCGTCTCGAAGCGGCCTCCGCCTGGCGCGAAGCGGGGTGATTGAAGATGGACGACAATCTCGAAATCCTGGACCAGGCACGGAAGTGGAAAGCCGAGGGCAAGGGCGTTGCGGTTGCGACCGTGGTCACAACCTGGGGCTCCTCGCCGCGACCGGTCGGCTCGAAGCTGGCGGTCGACCAGGACGGGCGTTTCCTCGGCTCGGTTTCGGGCGGCTGTGTTGAAGGCGCCGTGA
>Ga0134128_10007824_pt1 | contig 12889 bp, 11 predicted proteins | sample KB31754_FD_96462 | JGI IMG/M metagenome (GOLD analysis project Ga0134128, IMG submission 96462) | Terrestrial soil microbial communities with excess Nitrogen fertilizer from Kellogg Biological Station, Michigan, USA - KB3-175-4 | ecosystem: Environmental > Terrestrial > Soil > Unclassified ...
AGTCGCGGCCGGACGCGGCGCTGTTCTGGCTGTGCCTGACTTTGTACCTGGCCTCGTTCCGGTGGCACGGCGGAGACGACATCCCCAACAGCATGCTGCCCTTCCAGCTGTGGCGCCACGGCACGCTCGCCTTCGACGAGGTCCGCGCCTGGGCGACCGCGCCGGGCATGGTCGACATGGTCCGCGTCACGCGCGGCCGCCTGCTGTCCACGTATCCGGTCGCCCCGGGCGTGCTGGCGGCGCCGCTGTACGCGATCCCCGCGGCGGCGGGGCTCGTGCCGACCGACACGTTCCTCCATAACCTGGCCAAGATCTCGGGCGCGCTGATGACGGCGGCCTCCGTCGTCGTCTTCCGGCGCGCCGCGGCCCGGCTCGCGTCGCCCCGCTGGGCGCTCGACTGCGCCCTGCTCTACGGCCTCGGCTCCTACGCGTTCAGCGTGAGCTCGCAGGCGCTGTACTCGCACGCGCCGGCGGCGCTGGGCGTCGCGCTGGGACTGCTCGGGCTCTTGTCCGAGGGCCCCGAGTGGTCGGCGCTGGCCGGCTTCGGCTTCGCCTTGGCGTGGACGGCGCGCGAGGACAGCCTGGTCTTCGCTGCGGCGGCGGCCGCGTACCTGCTGCTGCACCGGCGGGAGCGGCTCGCCGCGTTCGCGGCGGGCGCCCTCCTGCCCGTCGCGCTGAACCTCGCGTACTGGCATCACTATGTCGGCGCCTTCCGGCCGCCCTACTACGAGCTGCAGGCCGGCATCTTCGGTCCTCCCGGGCTCGCGGCGCTGGCGGGCATGCTGTTCAGCCCCACGCGCGGGCTGCTGTTCTTCTTCCCGGCCGCGGCCTTCGGCATCTGGGGCGCGCTCCGGGCTCTGCGGCGCGGCCATTGGTGGGCGTTCTACTTCGCGGGCGCCTGCGCGGCGACGTGGTTCGCCTTCGGCATGCGCATGTCTTGGACGGCGGGCAACACCTACGGCGACCGTTATTTCGCGGTCGTGTGCCTCGTCCTCGCGCTGTTCGCGGCGGAGCTCGAGGAGCCGGTCCGCGCCAAGGCCTGGATCCGGGGCGCCTGGAGCGCCGTCTTCGCCTACTCCGTCCTGCTGCACGGGCTCGGCGCCGCCTTCCAATGGCCCGACTACAACGCGACGCTCGCGGTCCAGGAGGCGGACGCGTGGCGATCGACGATGTTCCCGTTGCTCCACGTCTTCGTCGACGGCGGGCCCATCGGCGCGACGCCTCAGCCTTGGAGGACGCTCTACGGCCTCCTGATCATGACGCTGATCGCGGTTCCGGCGTGGCGCTGGTCGCGGCGCCGCCTCTCCGCGCGATAGCGTTTCGAATCATTCGGCTCTTCGCGCGAAGAGCGGAATCGACGGAAACGCCATCCCGCCGTTCAGCGGGAGAGCGCCGGCTTGAGGGTCTTCTCATCGCCGACGACGACGGTCGCCATCTTGGACGGGTCGAGGTACTTCTGCGCGGCCCTCCGGATGTCCGCCGGCGTCAGCGCGTTCAGGCGCTCGAGGTACGTCGCAAGCTCCCGCTCGGGCGAGCGGCCGGTGCGCTCGTAGCTCGCGATGGAACCGGCCTGATAGTCGATCGAGGAGTTCTTGAGCAGGAACACGCCGGCCAGGTAGCGCTTGACCGCGGCGAGCGTCTCCTCCGGAACGTCCTCGTCGCGCATGCGGGCGATCTCCTTGCGCATCTCGGCGAGCGCGGGAGCGGCGACCTCGTTGCGCGTCTCCGCCGTCGCGGTCCACAGCGTGCCGCGGTCGAGGGGCTGCGCGCTCGCGTAGGAGCCGTAGGTGAAGCCCTTGTCGACGCGCAGGTTCAAGAAGAGGCGCGAGGTCGCGCTTCCGCCGAGGATGTGATTCATCACCGAGAAGGCGAGCCAGTCGGGGTCGGACGGCTTGAGGTCGATCGCCTGGGCGATCGTGAGATTGGCCTGCTTGGAGCCTTCGCGGTCGACGAGGGAGACGCTCGCGGGCCGAGCGGCGGGCAGCGCGGGCACGTCCTCGGCCGCCCGCGGGGCGGTCCAACCGGCGAACGCGGCCTCGAGCTGGGCGCGCAGAGCCGCGGGATCGGCGTCGCCGGTGACGACGAGCGTCGCGCCTTCGGGGGACAGAGCGCGGCGGTGGAAGGCCAGGATCTTGTCGCGGTCGACGGCCGCGAGCTGGGCGTCGCTGAGCGCGGGCTTGCCGTAGGGGTGCGCGCCGAACAGCTCGCCCTTCACGCGCTCGCCGGACAGGAAGTCGGGCTTGGAGCGCGAGATCTTGAGCTCCTCGGCCTTGTTCTCCTTCCAGAGGGCGACCTCGTCCTCGGGATAGGACGCGCCGGTCAGCAGGCCGGCGACGGCGCGGAAGAAGCCGGCGGAGTTGCGCGAGAGGCCGGCGGCGTCGAGCGAGAAGCCCTCGAGCTCGCGCGTGACCTCGAGCCTGTAGCCGAGCTTGGAGAAGCTCGCCGCGATGTCCTTCGCGTCGAGGCCGTTCGCGCCGGACGTCATCAGCTCGGAGACGGCCGCCGACAGGCCCTCCTCGCCGGCGCGCTCGGCGATGCGTCCGCCCGCGATGTCGAGGCGGGCCTCGATGAGGGGCAGGCGCGAGTCCTTCACCACGACGACCTTGAGGCCGTTGGAGAGGGTGAAGCGCTCGATCGCCGGGACCGCAGCCGCGGGCTGGGGATCGATCTCGGGACGCGGGTCGCCGGGGGCGCGCGGGCGCTCGGCGGGGATCGGCGCGGTGGGGACGTCGGAGGGCAAGGGCAAGGACGGCGCGGGCTGGGCCACGACGACGGCGCGGCCGCGGCCGACGACCCAGCGGTTCAGGGCGTCCTTCACGTCCTGCGCGGTGATCGAGAGCAGGTTCGCGAGGTCCTTGGAGAGGTTCGCGGGATCGCCGACGAGGGCGGAATAGGAGCTCAACGTCTTGGCGCGCTCGATGAGCTGCTCCAGGTCCTTGGTCCACGACAGCTCGAGGCCGGTCTTCACGGCGGCGAGCTGGTCCTCGTCGGGGCCCACGCGGGCCAGGCGGGAGAGCACGCCGTCGACGATCGCCAATGCCGCGTCGACCGAGGCGCCGGGCTTGAGCGGCAGCATGAGGCCGAACAGGTCGGGGCCGCCGGGGTTCGTCTGGCCGGTCCACCACGGATAGTTGGGCGAGACGGAGAGAGCGAGCTTGGACTGCTTGACGAGGGCCTGATGCAGGGGACTCTCCTCGCCGGAGCCGAGGACCTCGGCGAGCACGGTCAGCGCCCAGTAGTCCTTCGTGCCGCGCTCGGGCGCGTGCCAGCCCGCCATGAGCAGGGGGACCTTCGCGAACTTGTCCTCGACGACGCGGCGGGTCTCGCCGTTCAGCGGAGCCTCGTCGAGCGCGGGCTTGGGAGCGATGACGCGCGGCTCGAGCGGGCCGAAGAAGCGCTCGGCGAGCGCGCGGGCCTCGGCCTCGGTCACGTCGCCGGACAAGGCGAGCACGGCGTTGTTCGGGGCGTAGTGGGCCTGATAGAACGCGCGGACGTCCTCGAGGCGGGCGTTGCGGACGTCTTTGTCCTCGCCGATGGTCGTGTGCTGGTTCTCCCAGCGCGAGAACGCGGTCTCGGCCATGCCGGCGTCGCGGGCCTTGGCGTAGGCGGCGTTGGTGTAGCGCAGGCGCATCTCCTCGAGCACGACCTGCTGCTCGAGGGCCAGCGCGCGCTCGTCGACGTTCAGCGTGCTCATGCGCTCGGCCTCGGCCCAGAGCACGGTCTTGAGGGCGCTCTTCGGGACGACGGAATGGTAGGTGGTGTTGGAGCGCATCGTGTAGGCGTTGCGCACGCCGCCGTTGGACTCGATGATGCGCGAGATCTCGCGCGGCTTCATGCTCTTGGTGCCCTGCGCCATCAGGTGCTCGAAGAGATGGGCGAAGCCGGAAAGCCCCTTGCTCTCGTGCTGCGAGCCGACCTTGTAGGTGATCGAGACGGCGACCATCGGGCTCGTCTTGTCGGTGTTGACGACGACGGTCAGGCCGTTGGGCAGGACGAAGGTCTTCGCGGGCAGGTTCAAGCGGGGGGTCTCCTCGGAGGGGGCGGCGGGAACGGCGTCGTCGGACGCGGCCGGGCGCGCGGCGCCGCCGTCGAAGGCGCGCGACGCGCCGGCGCTCGCGGACTCGGAGCCGCCGGCGGACGGGTCCGCGGGATTCTCCGGAGTCGACGCGGCGGCCTTCACGGCGGGCAAGGCGGCCGCCGGCGCGGCGGCGACAGCGGCGGAGGGGACCGCGGCGGCGGCCGCGAGGGGAGCGGCGGCTGCGGAGAGTGAGGGCGCGGCGAGCGGCGAGGCCGCGAGGGCGAAAGCCGAGAGAGCGGGCGCGGAAGCGGCGAGCGGCGCGGCGACGAGCGCCGAAGGCGCGAAGACCGGGAGCGCGGCGGGCATCGTCACGGACGGCGCGGCGGCCAGGCCGGGGACGATCGCAGCGGGAGCCGGGGCGCGCACGCCGGCGACCTGGGCGAAGGATTGGGAGGCGACGGACAGGCACACGAGGGCGGCGCTGGCTCTCTTCATATAGAGGAGAGTTTAGCGGGGCGCCGGCCTCGATCCGAGAGACGGAAGTCCCAGCCGGGCTCAGGCATTGGTCCTAGGAGCGGTCCCACGAGCGTTACATGGTCGCCATGGAATCCTCCCAGCCCGGCGGCTTACCCTCTGGATAGACCCGCCGGAGGGGGCCTTCCATGATCGAGCACGAGAATGAATTGGAGATCGGTCTCTCCGACCTCATCAACGCGTTCTCCACCGCGGTCTTCGTCCTGGACCGGCGGCACCGCTGCGTGATGCTCAACGACGAGTGCTGCCAGGTCTGGGAATGCTCCCGCGAGGCCATCCTCGGCAAGACGGCGTTCGATTATCTGCCCAAGGAGCAGGCCCAGAGGATCTGGGACTACGACGAGGGCGTCTTCCTGGGCGGCGTGGAGCGGCGCGAGGAGATGCCGATGACGAATCAACGCGGGGTGAGGCGGATCTACACGGTCACGAAGACGCCGTTCAAGGACCGCGCGGGACGGCTGTGGCTGATCGGCGGCATGACGGACGTCACGGGACACCGGGAGGTCCTCGACGAGTACCGCTTCATGGCGAGCCTTCTGGAGGCGCAGAACGAGGCCACGATCGCGGGGATCCTGGTGGTCGACGATCGGGGAAGGATCCTCACCGCCAACCGTCAGTTCCGCGAGATGTGGGGCATCTCCGACCATATTCTCGCCACGGGGCTGGACGAAACCGTCCGGCGCTCGGTCTTGAGCCGGCTCGCCGATCCCGAGGGATTCGAGCGGCGGGTGGACGAGCTCTATCGCCATCCCCTGGAAGAGGGGCGCGACCACATCGAGCTGAAGGACGGGCGGACGTTCGACCGCTACTCCTCGCCGGTGATCGGCAAGGACGGCGTCTACTACGGCCGCGTCTGGCAGTTCCGCGACATCACCGAGATCCGCACGTGCGCGGCGCTCACGGCCGAGATCCAGCACCGCCGCGAGCTCGACTCGCTCAAGGATGCGTTCATCGGCACGGTCTCGCACGAGCTGCGCACGCCCCTGACGATCGTGCGCACGGCCGTCGACTCCCTCCGCACGGGCTTGGCCGGCCCGCTGAGCGAGCAGCAGCAGGAGCTCGTCGACGTGTGCCAGCGCAACGCGCTGCGGTTGACGAAGATGATCAACAACCTCCTCGACATCTCGCGCTTGGAGTCCGGCAAGGCGAAAGTGCGCCTGGAGAGGTTCGACCTCCGCCCCTTGATCCGCGACATGGAGTCGAGCTTCCGCCTGCTTCCCAGGGGAAAGGAGATCTCGTTCCAAGTCGAGGCGCCCGCGGGGCTGCCCGAGGTCCGGGCCGACCCGGATCTGATCAGCGAGGTCTTCTACAATCTGCTCGACAACGCGGCGCGCTACGCGGAGAGCGAGGTCAGCGTGCGTTTGCGGCGGACGCGAGGGATGGCGGCCGGGAAAGAGGTCGACGGAGTGACGGTCGACATCGAGGACGACGGCCCCGGCATCCCGCGCGAGAAGCTGTGCCTGCTGTTCAACAAGTTCACGCAGGTCGGGCGGACGGAGGGCGGCGGCTACAAGGGGACGGGGCTGGGCCTGGCCATCTGCCGGGAGATCCTGCGCATGCACGGCGTCGAGATCGGCGTCGACAGCGAGCTCGGCAAGGGCGCGCGGTTCCGCTTCTTCCTTCCCGAGTGGAGGTGACGATGGCCTCCTCGCCCAAGAGGCTGCTGATCGTCGACGACGAGGAGGACCTCCTCTTCATGCTGAGCCTGGCCGCGCGGCGCGAAGGGCGGTTCGTCGTGGAGACGGCGCGGGACGCCGAGGAGGGCTTGGCCAAGGCGCTCAGCTTCCGTCCGGACATCGCGGTGATCGACGCCTTGATGCCGGACGTCGATGGCTTCGAGCTGTGCCGGCGCCTGCGCAAGCAGGAAGACACCAAGTCCCTGCCCATCGTGATCTTGTCCGCGAGCGAGCCCGTCCGCTGTTCGGCGCTCTCGTCCGCCGCCGGCGCCGACGGCTACGTGCCGAAGCCCTACGACCAGTCGGCGCTGCTGGAGCTTCTCGGCGCGCTCAGCCAGGGAGGGAAGAAGGCTTAAAGTGGAGGTGCGAGCGGGATTCGAACCCGCGAATAATGGTTTTGCAGACCATCCCCTTGGACCACTTGGGTATCGCACCGACGAAGGGGATTATACTGAAAAAGACCCGCGGTCAGTGAGCCGCGCGCTCCTGGAAGCGCGCGACGCAGCCGGCGACCTTGGCGCGCAAGGCCTCCGGGAGCACGGGCTTGCCCATGAACTCGCAGGTTCCGGGCCGGTACCCGGGCAGGCGCTTCGCGCCGTCCTCATCGAAGCCGGTCAGGATGACGACGGCCATGTCGCGGCAACGGTCGCGCTGCCGGATCAGCGCGCAGACCTCCAGGCCGTCGAGGCCGGGCATCATCAGGTCCATGATGACGAGCGCGAAGTCCCGCTGCAGGAGAAGCCGCAGAGCCTCGCGGCCGTTCTCCGCCTCCATGATCTCCAGCCCGAGCGGAGCCAGCGCCGCCGCCAGGGCCATCCGATCGTCGACGTCGTCGTCGACGAGCAATACCGGGTGGGGCATGGACTAACGATACGTCCCGGACGCGCCGAGGGCAACGGGACGCTTGTCAGGGAGGTCAGCGGTCATACGGCGAGCTGGTAGCCGGCGCGGGTGGTGGACAGCCGGTAGCCCTCGGGGCCGAGGTCCTCGCGCAGGCGCGAGACCGTCTTCTCGAGGTCGTTCTTCGTGCCTTCCCGCCCCCAGATCTTCCGGACGAGCTCCGCGCTGGAGACCTCGCCGTCGCTCTGGAGCAGGTGGTAGAGGACCTCGAAGCGCTTCGGGGCGAGCGTGGCGACGAGCTTCCCTTCGATCCAGACGGACTTGCTCTCGGAGAGGAGCTGGAACGCGCCGCGCTTCCACACCGAGGACGGCGGCTTCGGCGCGCGCGCGGAGAGCAGCCGCCGGATCGTCTTGACGAGCTCCTCGATCTGGACCGGCTTGCGCAGATACTCCACGACGCCCAGGGCCTTGATCTCGCTCTCGAAGAAGTTGGCGTCGGCGGGGTAGGCGGTCAGCACGACGATCGGGATGTCGCGCGTGGCCTTGTTCTTCTTCAGGATCTTGGCGAGCTCGGCCCCGTTCATGCCCGGGAGCATCATGTCGAGCAGGATCAGGTCCGGGTTCAGCGACAGCGCCTTCTCGCGCCCCTCGGGGCCGGTGAACGCGTAATGCACCTCGTAGCCCTGATTGCGCAGGGCGGAGGAGATCAGATGCTGGAAATCCGGATCGTCTTCGACGCTGAGGATACGCGCCATCGTAGCGCCGTCAGGCTAGCATTTCCTTCAAGGCGCGCGCCCTCCGCCGCAGGCCTTGACGGCGGCCGATTCGTCCTCGAGCGCCTTGAGCAGGTCGGCCTCCTCGAACGGCTTGAGCAGGAGCTGGCTCACGCCTTCGGCCAGCGCCCGCCGCCCGAGGTCCGGGGAAAGCCAGGCCGTCATGACGATGACTTTCGTGCGGCGGGTCCGCGGGTCCTCGCGGAGGCGGCGGCATAGGTGCCAGCCGTCGAGGCCGGGCATGGCCAGGTCGATCAGCGCCGCGTCGGGCCGGAACTGCTCCGCCCGCGCCAATCCGTCCATCCCGTCGTAGGCGACGGCGACCTCGTAGAGTCCCGAGGCCTTCAGGCGGAGGGCCAGCGGGCCGACGAGGTCGCGCTCGTCGTCGACGATCAGGACCTTCTTAATCGAGGGCGCGGGCACTGGGCTCCTCCTCGGGCGGCGCGGCCCCGGACGCCGGCGTCAGCGGCAGCGTGAAGCGGAAGCAGGCGCCGCGCACGGGCGCGTTCTCGGCCCAGACGCGCCCGCCGTTAAGCGTCATGATCTCGCGGGAGATGGCCAGGCCGAGCCCGGTCCCCTTGTAGCCCTCTCCGCCCTTGGGGCGGTCGAGCTGGACGAACTTGTCGAACAGGTCGGCGAGCTTGTCCGCCGGGATCCCGGGGCCGTCGTCGGCGACGCTGATCTCCACCGTCTTCTCGGACGCGGCGGCGCGCACCGACACGCGCGTCCGCGCGAAGCGCAGCGCGTTGTCCAGCAGGTTGCCGAGGACTTGGGCGATCATGTCCGCGTCAACGCGCACGCTCGGGAGCGCGTCCGGGAACTCGAAATGGAGCGCGATCGGGCGTCCCCGGTTGGCCATGCGCACGCCCTCGCACACCTCCTGGACGAGCGCCAGCGGGTCGAGGTCCTGCGGGCTGACGCGCGAGCGCCGGGACTCCAGGCGCGTCAGGTCGAGGAAGTTGGTGAGCAGCCGCGTCAGCCGGCTGATGTGCCGGTCGGCGATGCCGATCATCTCGTCCTGCTCGCCCGTCAGCGGGCCGGCCAGCCGGTCGCGCAAGGTGCCGACGACGGCCTTGACCACGCTCAGCGGGGTGCGCAGCTCGTGGGCGACGGTGCTCAAGAGCTGATCCTTGAGCTGGTCGGTGTGGCGCCGCTCGGCCACCTCGGCGCGCGCCTTCTCCAGCTTCTTGAGCTCGGAGACGTCGCGGATCGTGGCGACGCAGGCCGGATAGCCTTTCCACTCGATGTCCGCGACGCGCATCTCCGCGGCCCGCTCCTCTCCCGAGCTCCCGGGCAGCTTGAGCTCCACCGCTTGGTCCGGCGTCAGCGGGAACTCGAAGGGCCGGCCCACGAACTCCTCTCGCGCGCGTCCGAACAGCGACAAGGCCGCCGCGTTCGCGTAGCGCACCGTCCGCCCTCGGTCGACGATGACCATGCCGTCGGGCGAGCCGTCGACGAGCTTCTCCATCTGATGGAACATGCGGTCGCGCGCGAGCGCGAAAGCGATCGCGTGCCGCAGGCGCCCGGCGTCGAGCTTGTCCTTGGTCAGGAAATCCTGGGCGCCTTGCGCGATCGCCTGGAGACCCGCGTCGTCCTGCGCCAGGTTGGTGAGCACGACGACGGGCAGGCTCGGCGCCCGCGCGCGGACCTGGACCAAAGTGTCCAGGCCCTGGCTGTCCGGGAGCATCAAGTCGAGCAGCACGACGTCGTACTCTTGGCGGGCCAGCAGGGCAAGGCCCGCCGAGAGGCTCTCCGCGATCTCGAGCACGTACGTCAGCGCGCCGCCGCAGGCCTCGTTGATGAACGTGCTCATCAGCAGCGCGCAGTCGGGGTCGTCCTCGATCAGCAGGACTCTCGCGCGCTGGCTCACGGGGCCTCCCGGGCCGGGAAGACGACGGTGAAGCGCGCCCCGCGCCCGACGGCCGTCTCGACGGAGATCGTCCCGCCGAAGCGCTCGACGATGCGGCGGCAGATCGCCAGGCCCATGCCGCTGCCCGGATAGTCCTTGCGGCTGTGGAGGCGCTGGAACGGCTGGAAGGCGCGCTCGGCGAACGCCATGTCGAAGCCGACGCCGTCGTCCTCGACGACGAGCTCGACGCGGCCGTCGTCGCGGGCGCGGCCCCGCAGGCGGACGCGGGGCGCGCGGCCGGGCGCGGCGAACTTCAAGGCGTTGCCGATCAGATTCCGCAGGAGCTGGCGGATCTCCCGCGGGTCGGCGCGCACGACGGGCAGGGCGGCGACCTCCACGCGCGCGCCGGCCCGGTCGATCTCGCCGCGCAGGTCGCCGAGAGTCTCGGCCGCCAGCGCCGCGAGGTCCGCGTCGGCCGGGGCGAGGGGGCGCGAGCCGGCTTGGGCGAGCGCGAGCACGGCGTTCACGAGCGACTGCATCGCCTCCATCGAGCGCGCGATCCGCTCCATGAAGTCCCGGCTCGTCTCGTCGAGCCCGTCGCCGAGGCGCAGCTTGAGCTGCTCGACGAACGCCTTGGTCTTGCGCAGCGGGGACTGGAGGTCGTGCGCCGCGACGAAGGCGAACTGCGCGAGCTCGGCGTTGGAGCGCTGGAGCGCCTCGTCGGCGGCCCGCCGCGCCGTAACGTCCTCGAAAGCGAGGCCGACCAAGGGCGCGCCGAGCGGGAATATCCGGATCGAGAAGCGGCGGCCGGGCGTTCCGGGAAAGCCGGACACGTCTGGAAGCTCGACGACGCGATCCCGGCCCAAGGCCTCGGCGCAGGCCCCCGGCACCGCGCCCCCGCGGAGACCGGGCGCGAGCTCGAGCAGGCGCCGGCCCGCGGGACCGCTTCCGGCGGCCATCAGCCGGAGACCGGCCCGGTTGAGCTCCTCGACGATCCAGCTCTCGCCGTTCCCGGGGTCCTCGAGGCGCAGCACGGCGAGGCCGAACGGGAGGCTCTCGACGACGCGGCTCTGGACCCGTTCTCGCGCGTTCAGGGACTCCATTCGGCCTCCGCACGGCTCGCCTCAGTGTGCCCTCCCGGGCACGTCCGGGGCAATGGAGAGCTTGTCAGCGAGGTCAGCGGCGAGGGGCCCCGAGCGCGGCCGGGTTTTGCGATTTTATAAGCCCGGAAAGTTTGATAATCCGCCGCTTTTTTGGGCATCCGAAGCGGCTTGCGCCGGTGCTGGATAATTATTATCTTGGGGGCATGAACGAACAGTACGGCGAGCGGACTTTCACCACCTTCGAGGTCGCGCGCCTGTGCGGCGTGTTCCATACGACGGTGATCAACTGGGTCAACAAGGGCAAGCTGAAGGCCCGCGTCACCCCCGGCGGCCACCGGCGCATCCCGCTCTCCGAGCTGGTCCCGTTCATGAAGAAGTACGACATGCCGGTCCCGACCGACATCGAGGACCCGCACAGCCGCGTGCTGATCCTGGACGACGAGCCCATGATGACGCGGCTCATCGAGAAGGGCTTCGCCAAGCACAAGGACCGCTACGTCCTGCAGATCTCCAACAACCCCGTCGACGCGCTGGTCCAGGTCGGCAAGCGCCTGCCGGACCTGCTCGTCATGGACCTCATGATGCCCGTGATGGACGGCTTCCAGGTCTGCCAGGTCCTGAAGTCGAGCCCGGCGACGAAGGACATGAAGATCGTCGCGATCTCCGGCCGCAAGCTCACGGCTCCCCAGCAGGAGTTCCTCGCCAAGAACGTGGACCAGTTCCTGCAGAAGCCGTTCGAGATGAACGAGCTGCTCGAGACGGTCGAGCGCCTGCTGTCCTAAAGGCGTCCCGTTCTTGAATCCGTAACAGGCGGGAGCTATCCTGCCGTCATGTTCCGCCGAGCCGCTTCCCTTTCCCTCGCCGCGATCTCTTCGCTCTCGATCCTCGCGGCCTCCGGCTGCGCGTCGCTGAAGAACGCGCTGACGGACGCTCCGTCCGAGGCGACCGTCGAGGTCCCCAAGACGACGCCCGAGCAGGCCTATGACGCGGGCGTGATCTTCCTGGAGCGCGGCGACTACGACGCCGCGCGCCGCGAGTGGGACCGCTGCGTCGAGATGTCGTCCCCCGACTCGTCGTCGCGGGTCGACTGCATGGTGGCGCTCGAGAAGATGTCCGCGCCCGGGCCCATCGAGCAATGACCGGCCGCCCGCTCGCGCTCCTCGCCCTCCTGCTCGCCTGCGGCGCCGCCTCGGCCAAGCCGCGCCCCGCCTCCGGCGCGCTGCATCGCGCGGAGCAATGGTACCTGGACGGCGTGGTCTACTACGAGAACGGCGATTGGGACAAGGCGCTGGCGTCCTGGGGGACGTGCTACCGGAGCGCGCCGCGCGACTCCGAGGCGTGGGACGACTGCCGGGCCGGCCTCGTCAAGCTCGGAGAGGACCCGCCGTCGCCGCCCGCGCGCTCTCCCGCCGCCGAGCGCCGCGCCGAGCAGGCGTACCTCGAAGGGGTGGTTTACTTCCAGAAGGGGGACTTCGCCACCGCGGCCGCGTCTTGGGAGAGATGCACGGTCCTGGCGCCGGGCGGCGAGGCCGCCTCGGACTGCCGCGCGGGTCTGGAGCGGCTCGACAAGCTCTACGGCGTGACTCCCGCTCCGTAAAAAGTAGAATGTGGGCGTGAGCCAACCCACCCACCCCTCCGCCGCTTTCCACTCTCATGCTCCGGCCCAGACGCCTCCCCTCGACCTTCGCGAGAAGGGCGGGACGAAGGACGGCGTCCAGCAGACCTCCGACCGCCGCCTGTTCATGCAGCTGACCGCCTTCGGCGGCTGCCGCGACTCGCACAAGCTGCTCGGCGCGCTGGGCGGCGCCGGCGTCGACTGCGTCCTCTACGAGGAGCTCAACGACCCGACGGGCGTCGCCGTGCTCGCGATGTCCGACGACCCGGCCCTGCTGCTGGGCAAGCTGCGCCGCGAGCTCAACGCGGGCGCCTTCGCGGGCCTGACCGTCAAGCCCGAGTTCTCGATGCTCGGCCGCACGTACGCGCTGGGCTACGAGCCCCAGCTCGAGGACTGGCTCCTGCACCGGCCCAAGCGCGTGGTCTCCGATCCCGCCCAGCCGTGGGCGGTCTGGTACCCGCTGCGCCGCACCGGCGCGTTC
>Ga0134128_10007826_pt1 | contig 12888 bp, 9 predicted proteins | sample KB31754_FD_96462 | JGI IMG/M metagenome (GOLD analysis project Ga0134128, IMG submission 96462) | Terrestrial soil microbial communities with excess Nitrogen fertilizer from Kellogg Biological Station, Michigan, USA - KB3-175-4 | ecosystem: Environmental > Terrestrial > Soil > Unclassified ...
CGAGGATGAGCGGCTACGCCTGCTCCTGCCCGGCAAGCTCGGCCCGCTGCTACGCGACCGGGCGCGCGGCATCGACTCGCGGCCGCTCGAGCTCTCGACCAAGACCGTCTCGGTCAGCGCCGAGGAGACGTTCCCCCGCGACGTGGCCGAAGTCGAGCGGCTGCACGCGGAGCTGCGGCGCCTGTCGGTTCTGGTGGCCGAACGGCTGGCCGCGGGCGGCCAGGCCGGGCGGACGGTCACCACGAAGGTGCGGTACCCGGACTTCTCGATCCGCTCGCGCTCGACGTCGCTGCCCGTCGGCACCGATGACGCCGACCGAATCTGGGAGCTCGCGTGCGCGTGCCTCGACCGCGCGCTCGCCGACCGGCCCGGAGCGCTGCGCCTCGTCGGCGTCGGCGTCTCCGGCCTGGAGACCCACCGCCAGCTCGAGCTCGTCTAGGGACGAAGAGTCACACCGCCGGCACGACCCGGTCACACATCCGCGCGTCCTGCTCAGGCACTCTGGTTTCCCCCGGGTGGGTGGGGGCTAGGGATGGGGCCCGCGGGTTGCGCGTGGACCGAAGCGCGGCGCGGCCCGGCGGCCGGTCAGCTCTCTTCGGTGCTCCAGCGGGCGACGTCGCGGATCGACACGATCCCGACGGCCCGGCCGTCCTCGACGATCGGGACGTGGCGAAAGCCGTTGTCGAGCATGATCTTCGCGGCGTCCTCGGGCGAGGCGGTCGGCTCGAGCGTGAGCGGGTCGGCGGTCATCCACTCCCGTACCCGCGCCTCGCTGGAGTGCACCCGCCCCGCGACCGCTCTGGTCAGGTCGCGCTCGGTGACGATCCCGATCAGGGTGCCGTAGTCGGAGACGACGGCCGAGCTGACGCCTCGCTCGACCATCATCTGCGCGGTCTCGCCGATCGTGTCCGACGGGTCGACCGCGAGAACGTCACTGGTCATCAGGTCACGCACCGTGCTCACGCGGCGAGCGTAACACCGCCCGCGACGTGGACGAGGGTGTCGACGAGCTCCGCGAGCTCGGCGCGCACGCCTTCGTCGGTGAGCTCGCCCCGGTCGTCGAAGCGCATGTACGCCTCGGGGACGAGCACCTGCGGCTCGTCGAGCACGCTCGCGCGCGGGAACTCCAGCGCCTCGCGCAGCTGCTGCTGCGCCAGCGCGGTGCCGGCGCGGCCGGTCGAGGCACCCATCAGCGCCACGTGCTTGCCGGTGAGGGGCGAACCGAGCGGCGGGCGGGAGGCCCAGTCGACCGCGTTCTTGAGCACGCCGGGCACCCCGCGGTTGTACTCGGGGGTGGCGATCAGCAGCGCGTCCGCGTCGCGGATGGCGTTCTTCAGCGCTACCACGGGCTCGGGGTCGCCGGCAGCCTCGACGTCGCCGTCGTAGAAGGGCAGGCCGCCGATCTCGCACTCGACGAGCTCGACGCCCTCCGGCAGGACCTCGCGCGCCGCGCGCAGGAGCGAGCGGTTGTACGAGCCCTCGCGGAGGCTGCCGGCGATTCCCAGGAGCTTCATCGTGCTTAGGCCTCCTTGACGGCCGAGACGGCCGCAGTGATCTCGACGCTGGTCGAGCCCCACTCGAAGGTGCCGCGCGCGTCGACGAGCAGGCGCTCGTCGCCGGCCTTGCCCTGGCCGTGGCCGCGAACGCGGCCCTCGAGCTCGACCTCGAATGGCGTGGCCTTGACGATGAGGTTGCCGCGCGCGAGGAAGCGCTCGGCGTCGAGCGGCTCGATCGCCGTGGTCTCGAATCGGATCTCGGGAGCCTGTGCGGCATCGAGGAAGTCCGGCGAGGTCAGGTGCGCGTCGCGCTGGTCGTTGTCGGTGCGCAGGCTTTCGACGCGGATCGTGCCCGCGAGCGAAGGCTGCTCGCCACCCTCGATCCGGCCGTCGAACTGCGTGAAGCGGCCGTTGATCGAGCTGATGAGGTCCGTCGTGTCGGTCACCTGGAACCCGATCGTCGTGTGAACCGGATCGACGATCCACGTCCCGGCGGGGATGACCTCGGCGGCTGTGATGGTGGTGCTGGGCATCTGGCGTTGTCCTTTCAGTCGGCTATACTTGAGTCGTCAACAATAGTAGCGAATAAAGTTGAGGCGTCAAGTTTTGAGCACTCAAGCACCTTACCGCACGACTCCCGAGATCCAGACCTGGGTTGCCCTCCTGCGGGCCCACGCGACCAGCATCCGGCGTTTCAACGCGGAGCTCGTCGGCGAGCACGGCCTGACGCTGAACGACTACGAGGTCCTGCTCAGGCTCTCCCGCGCGGAGGGCCGGCGGCTGCGGCGCGTCGACCTCGCCGAGCAGGTGCTCTTGACGCCGTCGGGCATCACGCGGCTGCTCGAAGGGCTCGAACGATCCGGTCTCGTCGAGCGGGCCTCGTGCGAGTCGGACGCCCGCGTGACCTACGCGCAGCTGACCGACGAGGGCGACGCGAAGCTCCGCGAGGCGTCGGGGACGCACGTCGCCGGGATCCGCGAGTTCTTCCGCGGCCGCTTCTCCGAGGACGAGGTCAGGGCCCTCGGCGAGCTGCTCGAGCGGCTTCCGCTCGACCCGTCGGACGACGTCGAATGCTCGCCCTGAGAAAAACCTCGCAAAGAGCGCACACGAGTTTTTTCGGGGCCTTGTACGGACCTGTCCTCGCCGTTAGGTTGCCTCTTGCGCCGAGCACGGAGCGCGAGTAGGACGAAGCTTCACCGGAAGGCAGTACGCGGAAGCGGAAGGTCAGCCGGGCGAAGTGGACGAAAGCGAAACCGGCTCGGCGAATTTTTTTGGTCCAATACGGAATACGACGGCCTCCAGGGCCGTTCTAGTGGTTGGTGGCGAACGCCCGCACGTTCGCCCGACACCCACGAAGCGAAGGATGTGAGGAAGAACTGAGCACCACGCTTGAACTTGCTGTCCCTGCGTTCCTCGAGGAAGCCGAGGAGCACGAGTCGATCGACGAGGCCGCCCTGGAGGCGTTCGCGCTCGAGCACGACCTCGACGAGGATGACCTCGTCGAGCTGCGTGCCGAGCTCGAGGCCCGGGAGGTCGAGATCGTCCAGCCGCCGGCGGACGAGCCGACCGCCCCTGCACATGCCCAGGCGCCGGTGCCGACCGACGCGCTCTCGCTCTTCATGCACCGGGCCGGCCGCTACCCGCTGCTCACCGCGGCGGAGGAGGTCGCGCTCGCAAAGCGTGTCGAGCGGGGCGACGCTCAGGCCAAGGAGCGCATGATCAACTCGAACCTGCGCCTGGTGATCTCGATCGCCAAGCGCTACCAGCGCAAGGACCTGCCGCTGCTGGATCTCGTCCAGGAGGGCGTGATCGGGCTGAACCGCGCCGTCGAGAAGTTCGACTGGCGGAAGGGGTTCAAGTTCTCGACCTACGCCACCTGGTGGATCCGCCAGGCCTGCCAGCGGGCGATCTCGAACCAGTCCGCGACGATCCGCATCCCGACGCACGTGAACGAGCGGCGCGTGAAGCTCGCGCGTGCCGAGACGCGGCTCGAGGCCAGGCTGGGTCGCAAGCCGACCCGCGAGGAGCTGGCGGAGGAGTCCGAGCTCGAGCTCGTGCACGTCGAGGAGGCGCTCGATGCCGTGCAGGCCAACGTCTCGCTGAACCGGCCCGTCGGCTCCGAGGACGACGGTGAGCTGGGCGACCTGTTCGGCGACGAGGGCGCGGCGAGCCCGGAGGACGAGGCCGTCGACTCGGTCCGCCGGCGCGAGGTGCGGCAGGCGATCGCGTCACTGCCCGAGCGGCAGCGGCGCATCATCGAGCTGCGCTTCGGGATCGGCGGCGAGCCGCAGGCGCTGGAGGCGATCGGCAAGGAGCTTGGGATCACGCGCGAGCGCGTGCGCCAGCTCGAGGCCGAAGCCCTGGCGCGGCTCCAGGACGAGCTGGCCTTCGCCGCCTGAGCCAGGAGAGCCCCCGCAGCGAGACGGCCGTGAAGCCGGCCGTCTCGCTGCGCTTCGCTCGCTCAGGGCCGTGCCAGCTGCCGCCAGACGTTCTCGAGCAGTGGCCTGACCGTCGGCTCGAGCGCCGTGCCGGCGAAGTTGAGCGTCCCTGCCGCGAAGACCTTCGCGCCTGAGCGCGTCGAGTAGTAGGTCATCTCGGGGGAGTAACCAGGGCCTTGCAGGTTCGGCATCCAGGCGAGCACGATCGTTCCGCGAGGTGATGCCGAGCTGCGGGCGTCGATCTCGATGCCTCCGTGCCCGAAGGTGCTGCCGTTGTGGAGCCCGGTGCCGCGGAAAGCCCACGGCGCGGCGTCGGCTCCGACGACGAGGTAGTGCCCCTGGTGCTTGCCTCCGTCGTTCCTGAGGTACTGGACGCCGATCAGCCCGGCCTCCGGCCGACCCAGGTCGCGCCACGGCTGCTGGCGGGACAACCAGCGTCCCTGCCGTGCTGCGCGGTAGAGAAAGTTCGTCGTCGAGGTGAACATCAGGTTGCCGCCGAGATCGCGGTAGCCGACCGTGGTGTTGTAGGAGTGGGTGGTCATGTACTCGTGATGGCCGAGGAAGACGACGAGGTCGTAGAGCGCGTGGAGCCGGTGGGCCGAGAGCTGGTCGAGCTGGCGGTCGGTGATGAAGTCGACGTTCTTGCCGGACCGGTACAGCCAGCGCAGGAAGCCGAGCTCGTAGCCGCGGAACCGCGTCGGCACGCCCTTGTGAAGGTATGGCCGGGTGAGGTCGACGCGCGCGATCGAATTGACGGAGTACCAGGTGTCGCCTGCGCCGTTTCCGTCGACGTCGCGGTGGTTGTAGGCCTCCCACGTGTTCGTCGGGAACACGACGGCGATGCGGTTCGTGCCGAACGGATGTGGCAGCAGTACGAAGGGCGCGAATCCGAAGCGGCCGTCGTCGGTGTCGATCCGTGCGAAGTAGAGACCACTGGCGCCGCCCGGCACGCGCAGATGCAGGTTGGTGGGCCGGCTCTTGTTGCGTGACCAGTTGAAGTGCATCGCCTTCCCGACGGGCACCCCGTAGAGCGCGTTGTTGCCGTACGCGCTGTAGATGCTCGGCCAGTCTTCCGGCCCCGCCTGGAAGAGACGAACCGTCAGCTTGTTGGCGTCGCTGGAGACTGCGAGTGCCGCGACGTCGCGTGGGTGGTAGCTCTGTTTCGTGAAGCCGGCCTCGACACCTAGCACGCGAACGACGAGGCTCGCAGCAACGAAGCCGTCGACGGTCACACGCAGCATGTAGGTGCGCGGTTCGAGGTCGCGATCCGGCGTCCAGCTCAGGCGGTGCCTGCCGGCGGTGAGGTTTTCTGAGGTCGAGGAGACGAGTTTCGGAGGCGCGGCGCGACCGCCGTCGACGAGCGCCGTCAGCGTCACCCGCGCTGTCCGCGTGAGTTGGAACGACATGCGGGCTGCGTCCCGGAAGCCGTCTCCGTTCGGCGAGATCGTGATGAAGTTGCTCCGATCGCCGACGAACGGCTTCCCGCCGTTCCCTGCGTGGAAGTGCGCGATCAGCAGCGTTGCGCTTCCCGCGCGGTCGCTGCCGGGATTGAGCGTGATCGTCACGGCAAGGGCGACGACGAGCAGGAACGCCGCGCGGTGATAGTGCCGTGACCAGGGCCTCTCGGTGGGTCGCATGACTGCCTCTCGGTCGGGGGGCTACTTCGGACCGGAGGCTCGTGAGGGGCCGTAACGCGGCCGTAATGCGGCTTCGCCGCGAGCTGGCGGCACCCGTTCGAACCGCTTGACCGCGGGACGGCGAGGTGCTTACAACGTGTCATGGACTACCGCATCCTCGGCCCGGTGGAGGTGCGGGACGCAGGGCGGCCTGTCGAGCTGCGCAGGCAGAAGCCGAAGGCACTTCTCGCGTTCCTTCTCCTGCGCGCCCGGCGTCCTGTCACGACCGGCTTGCTCATGGACGCGCTCTGGGGCGAGCGGCCGCCGCCTACGGCCGCAGCGGCCCTGCGGAACTACGTCTCTCAGCTACGCAGCGTGCTCGGCCCCGACGCCGTTCGCTCGTGTCCGGGCGGCTACCTGCTGGACGTCGCGCCGGAGCAGATCGATCTCCTGTGCTTCGAGGAGCTGACGGCCGAGGGCCGCCGGGCGACGGGGCCGGAGCGTGTGGAGAAGCTTCGGGAGGCGCTCGCGTTGTGGCGAGGGCCTCCACTCGCGGAGCTGTCGGAGGAATTCGCAGTCGACGAGGGTCGCCGACTCGAGGAGCTACGCGCGTCCGCGCTCGAGGACCTCATCGACAGCGAGTTGGCGCAGGGGTCACGTTCGGACCTCGTCGCCGAGCTCGAGCCGCTGATCGCCGAGAACCCTTTCCGCGAGCGGCTTCGTGGCCAATTGATGCTCGCGCTCTACCGACGGGGGCGGCAGGCCGAGGCGCTCGACGTCTATCGGCAGACACGGCGCACGCTGCTCGACGAGCTCGGGATCGAGCCCGGAGAGGCATTGCGGGAGCTCGAGCAGGCGATCCTCCGCCAGGATCCCGCGCTCGCCGCCCCGGCGTTGCGCACGTCGACGGAGCCGGCGGTGCAGGAAGAGCGGCGCAAGACGGTCACCGTCCTCTTCGCCGAGCTGGTCAGCGCTGATGAGCTCGATCCGGAGACCCTGCGTGCGACTGCGATGCATGCCCTCAGCGAAGTTCGAGGCGCGCTCGAAGCGCACGGCGGGACGATCGAGCAGCGCTCAGGTGACGAGGTGATGGCCGTGTTCGGCGTGCCGCGGGCGCATGAGGACGATGCGCTGCGGGCAGCGCGCGCCGCGCTCGAGCTGCTGGGAGCGGTAGGCGAGCAGGCCGGGGCCGTCGGAGACGGGCTCGACGTGCGCGTCGGGATCGACACCGCGGAGGTACTGGCAGGGGCGGACGAAGCTGGTCATGGCTTCATCGCCGGACCGGCGATTTCGCTGGCCAGACGTCGCCTGCAGGCGGCTGAGCCGGGCGAGATCCGCGCCGGGCCCGGGACGGTCGCGCTCCTCGGCGGAGCGGTCACGACCGCTCCGGGCTCCGGCAGCACGGACGAGGGCGCGAGGATCGTGGGGCTCGTCGAGGGCGTGGCCGCCCTCCGCCGCCATCCCGAGGCGCCGCTCGTCGGCCGCCAGGCGGAGCTCGGCAAGCTCGCCGCCGCCTTCGAGCGGGTGACCGACGACCGGCGCTGTCGCTTGCTCCTGGTGCTGGGAGAGCCCGGCATCGGCAAGACGCGCCTGACGGCCGAGCTCACCGCGCGGCTCGCGGATGAGGCGAGCGTGTTGACCGGCAGGTGCGTTTCGTATGGCCGGGGAGCGACGTTTCTCCCGCTCGCCGAGCTGATTCGCAGCGTTTCGGCCGAGACCGATCTACGCGAGCTGCTTGCCGCAGACGAGCACGCCGAACTCATCGCCGCGAGCCTCTCGGAGCTCGCCGGCGACGACACAGCGACCGTTTCGCGTAGCGACACCTTCTGGGCGGTGCGGCGCCTCTTCGAGACCCTCGCCGACGAGCGCCCGGTCGTGCTGGTCCTCGAGGACCTGCACTGGGCGGAGCCGACGCTGCTCGATCTCCTCGACTACCTCGCGGCCCAGGCCTCGTCGTCGCCGATCTTCATGCTCGGCGTCGCGCGGCCCGAGCTCCTCGAGCGACGGCCGGAGTGGTCGACCGTCGATGCGATCAGCCTCGGCCCGCTGTCGAGCGCCGACGGCGAGTCTCTGATCGAGCATCTGGCCGATGTTCCGCCACGGTTGCGGGCGACGATCCTGGACGCGGCGGGTGGAAACCCGCTGTTCGTCGAGCAGCTGCTCGCGCACGCGCGCGAGGGGGGCGATCCGGAGACTGCTCCTCCATCGCTCGCAGCGCTGCTCGCCAGCCGGCTCGACCGGCTCGGCGCAGACGAGCTGGCGCTTCTGCAGCGGGGCGCCCTGGTGGGACGCGAGTTCGACCGCCGGGCGGTGGCGGACCTTCTGCCCGAAACGCTCGGGCGCATCGACGAGCACGTTGGTGCGCTCGTGCGGAAGGGATTCCTGGTCGAGAGTGACCAGGACGTCGTCAGCTTCCGCCACGTCCTCATTCGCGACGCGGCGTACTCGACGCTGCCGAAGGGCCAGCGAGCGGAGCTCCATGAGCAGTTCGCGCGCCGGCTCACGGCCCACCCGCCCGTCGTCGACGAGATCGTCGGGTTCCATCTCGAGCAGGCTTCCGGCTATCTCGTCGAGATCGGATCGGCGGCCGATCACGCGTCGGAGCTCGCGGGCGAGGCCGGCGGACGGCTCGCCGCCGCCGGGCTGCGGGCGTGGAGGCGCGCGGACACAACGGCGGCGATCGACCTGCTCGGGCGAGCGGCCGAGCTGCTTCCGCCCTCGGCGGTCGCTCGGCTCGAGCTGCTCTGCGAGCTCGGGTTGGCGCTGAGGACCGCAGGGGAAATTGAGCGGGCCGACACCGTCCTCCAAGAGGCCGCCGAGCTCGCGGGCGCCGCAAGGGAGCAGCGAATCGAGCTCCGCGCGCGAATCGAGCTGGCGAACACGCGGCTGTCAAGAGAGCCGGAGGGCGGCGCGGAGGAACTGCTCGACCTGCTCGACCACGCAATCCCGGTGTTCGAGGACTTCGGAGACGACCGCTCGCTCGGTCGGGCGTGGCTGCTGTCCGGTTACGTGCACGGCGGCCTCCATTGCCGGAACGACGCCTGGCTCGGCGCTGCCGAGCGGGCGCTCGTCCACTACCGCCGGTCCCGGTGGCCGGTGGCTTCATGCGCGGGTGAGATGGCCACGGCCCTCTACTACGGGCCGGTGCCGGCGCGCGAGGCGATCGCTCGCTGCGAGACCTTGCTGTCGGAGATGACTGAGCGGACGGCCCAGGCCCATGTGCTCGTGTGGCTCGGGGGGCTGAAGGCCCTGGACGGGGGTCTCGAGCCCGGCCGGCGGATGGCGGAGCAAGCCCAAGGTGTGTACGAAGAGTTCGGGTACCGGATGGCGCTCGCCTGCGGCTGCTGCGCGGTCGTCGCGGAGATCGAGGTGCTGTCTGGCCGCCTCGACGGTGCCGAGGCGGCGTTGCGCAGGAGCTGCGAGCAGCTCGAAGCGATGCAGGAGCGCGCCTGCCTCGCGTCGCGGGCAGCCGAGCTCGCGGACGTGATCTACCGGAGCGGCCGTTACGAGGAGGCGGAGCGGTGGCACGCGGTCGCGAGCGAGTACGCGGCAAGCGACGATGTCGGTGCGCAGTTTCTGGTCGGCGCCATCGGCGCCAAGCTCCTCGCGAGGCGCGGCTCCTTCGGAGCGGCAGAGCGCGCAGGTCGCGAGGCGGTGCGGCTCGCAGAGCAGACCGACGCGCTGAACAACCGCGGGAAGGTGCTTCTCGACCTGGCCGAGGTGCTTTGGCTGAGCGGGAGGCCGGACGAGGGGGACGCTTCAGTCGCGCTGGCGGTCGAGCAGTTCGAGCGGAAGGGAAACCGCGTGGCAGCGGACAGCGCGCGGGCCTCGCTCGAGCAACGTCACTGCTGAATTCCCACGCGCGCGAGGGCCCAATCCGGGCCCTTGCGCGTCTTGCGCCGGTGGAAGTCGCCGCGGGAACGTTCACGGGCCTCCTCCACCGCTGTTTGCCGCGAGGCTCGCCGCGGGGCTTGCCGCGAGCACTGCGATCAGCAGGACTGCCGCCACGAACAGGCGGCTTCTGAGCATCCAGAACATCGTTCACCTCCTTCCCTCGTCCGATCTCGGTCCGAGGGTCGAAGGCGCCGGTCACGGCTCCCTAGGCGATGGCCAACCGCCTGCTAACGGGCGTGGGGGCGGGGTTGAACTGCGGGCAACTAATCGCTACAAACGTCACGTGCTCGACTTCCGAATCCTGGGACCCGTCGAGGTCTGGAAGGACGGCGGGCCGGTCCCGCTCGGCAGCTCGAAGCAGCGTGCGGCGCTCGCTCTCCTGATCCTCGAGGCCGGGCGGGTGGTGTCCACGGATCGGCTCGTCGACGCACTCTGGGGCGAGCGGCCGCCGAAAACCGCAGCCACGTCGCTGCAGAACTTCGTCTCGCGACTCCGGAAGACGCTCGGACCGGAGACGCTCGTGACCAAGCCGTCGGGCTATCAGCTCGGGATCCGGCCCGAACAGATCGACGCCGAGCGCTTTCGGGGCCTCTGTGACGACGCGAAGACCGGCGAGGCGGAGGTGCGGTCGGCGAAGTTGACCGAGGCGCTGGCGATGTGGCGCGGACCGCCGCTCGCGGACTTCAGCTTCGCTTCGTTCGCCCAGGCGGAGATCGGTCGACTCGAGGCCCTTCGCCTCTCCGCGCTCGAGGAACGGATCGCGGCCGATCTGGACTTAGGGCGCCACGCCGAGCTCGTCGGCGAGCTCGAGCCTCTGATCGCCGACAATCCACTACGCGAACGCCTGCGCGGCCAGCTGATGCTCGCCCTCTACCGCGCGGGGCGGCAGGCCGAGGCGCTACAGGCCTATCTCGACGCGCGACGCGAACTGGTGGACGAGCTCGGAATCGAGCCGACGCCCGCGCTCCAAGGGCTCCACGCGTCGATCCTCCGACAGGATCCGGCGCTCGCCTCCGGTGACGGGACGAAGGAGCATGCATCGAGCCACCGGTTCGAGGAGGTGGTCGCAACCATCCTCGCCGGTCGCACGATCCCGGTGCTCGGCGCGGAGATTGGCGAGCTCAGGGCCCGCCTCGCCACGCGGTTCGACTGCCCCGCGAGCGACGCAGCGTTGCCGGAGATCGCGCAGTACGTCGCGATGATGCAGGGCTCGGGACCGCTGTACGACGAGCTACACGACCTGTTCGAACCGGATACCGGCACGACGTCCGTCCATCGCTTCCTCGCGGGGCTCCCGCCGCTACTACGAGCGGCCGGAGCGCCCTACCAGCTGATCGTGACCACGAACTACGACCTTGCGCTAGAGCGCGCGTTCGCCCAGGCGGGAGAGGAGTTCGACGTCGTCTCTTACCTCGCGAGCGGCCCGCATCGAGGCAAGTTCTGCCACGTGCGTCCCGACGGCAGCGGCACGCTGATCGACCTTCCGAACACCTACGCCACGGAGCTCTCGCTCGAGCGACGGACCGTGATCCTCAAGCTTCACGGGCAGATCGACGAGACGCCCGAACGGACCTGGGAAAGCTTCGTCGTCACCGAGGACGACTACATCGACTATCTCGCACAGTCGCAGGTGGCGAGCCTGGTTCCGGTCGGGCTGACCGCAAAGCTGCAGCGAAGCCACTTCCTGTTCTTCGGCTACGCGATGGCCGACTGGAATCTGCGACTCCTGCTGAGCCGGCTGCGCGGCGACCAGCCGTTGAGCTACCGCTCCTGGGCGATTCAGCCCGATCCGACCCCGCTCGAGCGCGAGTTCTGGCGCCGGCGTGAGGTCGACGTGGTCGAGGTGACGCCAGGTCAGTACGTCGAGACCCTCGCCGCTCATCTGCCCTCACCGCAGGCGGCCGAGACGCGATGAGACGCTCGAACGGGTCGAGCGGCCCGCCGGAGTCGCCATTCAAAGGGCTGGCGTCCTTCGACGACTCGCCGCTCGACGCGATGCTCTTCTTCGGGCGTGAACGTGAGCGGGAGATCATCACCGCGAACCTGCTCGCTGCCCGGCTGACGGTTCTCTACGGACCCAGTGGCGTCGGCAAGAGCTCCCTGCTTCGCGCCGGGGTCGCGCACCACCTGTTGAGCCTCGATCGCAAGAACGTGGAGTCCGGCCGAGCGCGAGAGCTCGCGGTCGTCGTCTTCAGCTCCTGGAGCGGCGACGTGCTCGCCGAGCTGCACGCGGCGGTCGAGTCGGAGCTCTTCGAGGGGGCGAAAGGAGAGCGCGGGAACGGGCCGCTGGTGGACGACCTCTCGAGGTGGACGGAGGAACTCGGCATCGATCTGTTTCTGATCCTCGACCAGGCCGAGGAGTACTTCGTCTATCACGGCGCCGAGGGGGACGAGGGGAGCTTCGTCGGGCAGTTTCCGGAGCTCCTGCGGGCGGGCCTAAGGGTCAATTGTCTCGTCGCATTGCGCGAGGAGTCGCTTGCCGCGCTCGACGTTTTCAGGGCGAAGATCCCCAGCCTGCTGGCAAACCGACTCCGGCTGGAGCACCTCGACCATGATGCCGGCCGGGCCGCGATTGTCGAGCCGGTGCGCGTCTACAACGAGCTTGCCGGCCGCGGACACCACGTCGAGGTCGAGCCGGCGCTGGTCGAGGCTGTGCTCGGGCAGGTCGAGGCCGGTGCGATCGGGCACGCGCGTTCCGGGCGCGGGCGCGCTACCGAAGCCTCCTCGGGGCAGGCGATCGAGGCTCCGTATCTCCAGCTGGTGATGCAGCGACTCTGGGAGGTCGAGCAACGCTCGGGATCCGGAGTGCTCGCGTTGGAGACCTTGCGCAGCCTGGGCGGTGCAGAGCGCATCGTGGAGGATCATCTCGAGCGGGCGCTAGGCGCGCTCACTCCTTCCGAGCGGGATGCCGCCGCCGGAATGTTCCGCTACCTCGTGACCCCTTCCGGGACGAAGATCGCGCACGGCCGCTCCGACCTACGCAAGTACGCGTTCGTCCCGGAGTCCGAGCTCGAGAACGTGCTGGGGAGGCTGACCCGCGAGCGGATCCTGCGGCCAGTGACCGGCACAAACAACGGTGGCACGCGCTACGAGATCTTCCACGACGTGCTCGCCGACGCGGTGCTCTCCTGGCGAGGACGTCATGAGGCCGAGCGCGAGCTCGCAGACACCCGGCGCCACGCGGAGCGGCGGCGGCGTAAAGCCCTGGCGGTCGCCGCGGTGGCGCTGGTCGCGCTCGCCGTCATGGCGGCGATCACCGTCTTCGCGCTTACGCAGCGCAGCGAAGCCCGAGCAGCGGCTCGCCGCGCACACGCCCGTGAGCTGCTCTCCGCCGCGCTCGCCGGGCTTCCCACGGACCCGCAGCGCAGCCTGCGCCTTGCCGTCGAGTCAGCCGGGCTCGAGCGATCCGGCGCTACCGAGAACGCGCTTCGGCAAGCATTGAAC
>Ga0134128_10007827_pt1 | contig 12888 bp, 23 predicted proteins | sample KB31754_FD_96462 | JGI IMG/M metagenome (GOLD analysis project Ga0134128, IMG submission 96462) | Terrestrial soil microbial communities with excess Nitrogen fertilizer from Kellogg Biological Station, Michigan, USA - KB3-175-4 | ecosystem: Environmental > Terrestrial > Soil > Unclassified ...
AAGCGTATCCTGCCGCAACAGCAAGCGCCATCGCGCGCCCTGCAACTGATTGAGCGCAACGCGAAAACCACGTCACGGAAGGCGCAAGTTCCCGCCGCTGTGCTGCCCGCGCTGCGTCCGCAGATGGTTGGATCTCTCCGCGCCGGCCGCAATCTGCTCCAGGTGCAGCGCGAGTTCGACGTGACGCTGGCCGTGGCCGTGGAACTCTGGCACCGCGATTCCATCTCGCGCGTTGAGCGAAGGATTGAGCGGCTGGAGGACCAGGTCGCGGTGATGAAGGCGGCGGCGTAAGGAGGATCTATGGCGAGGCCGACAAAACACCAGGACCCGCGCGATCAGCAGGCCGTTTACGAAGCCCTCAAAGCAATCGGACACGGGTTAATCATGGCGCGCAAGCAACCGCATCGGGCCAGCAGTTCTACCCCGCCGACTACGACGCGGCGGCTGGAAGTGATGAAAGCGAGGACGGCATGATCGAAATTCTCAATCGCTACACACGCGCGGTGATCTATACGAGCACCAGCGCCGAAACGATAGCCCAAGCGGTAGTTGAAGCGGCGAGGGTCCGCGCGAACCTCAGCTACGCGGACCTCAGCTACGCGAACCTCAGCTACGCGAACCTCAGCGGCGCGAACCTCAGCTACGCGAACCTCAGCGGCGCGAACCTCAGCGGCGCGGACCTCAGCTACGCGGACCTCAGAGGCGCGGACCTCAGAGACGCGGACCTCAGCGGCGCGAAAACCGATGCCGCCACCAAGATGGACCGCTGGTCGCTTGTGATTGTCGGATCGCGCCATGCCATCACGGCAACAGACCGTCTGGTTGCCATCGGTTGCCAGCGACACTCACTCGACTGGTGGCTGGAGAACTACGGGACAGTAGGCTCCGAGAGCGGCTATAGCCCCGAAGAAATCGAGGAGTACGGTGGCCACCTGAAGCGGATCGAAGCCGCCGCGAACGCCCTGAAATCCGATCTCGTTGCGAGGACGGCATGACCCCGAACACCGTTTTCTACCGCCGCCCGGTCCACCAGCGGCCAGCAAAGTTGGACCCCGCGACGAATGATACCTGCTTTGGGCTGCTGCTCGGCTGTGCCATCGGCGCGGTGCTGTACGTGGTTGTGATTGCCGTGATAGCGATCGTCCACGGATGGAAAGGATTTTAGAAATGCGTGCGTGTCTGTCCTCCAACTCCAATTCGGCGCGGTCTGTTTGGTCCGCGCCGGACTTTTTGCAGGCTTTGCATTTGTGGGAGTGCGAGTGATGGATGGCGGGCTGAAACTGCCGGAGCCTTGCCCTGTCGGCAAGCATGTTCCGGTTATTATCCACCGCTCACGCATCGGCGGTGACGATTCGAAATATCGCAACGTCTGCGGCGTATGCCGTCGAGAGATCGAGAGAAGCGGCGAGGCGGATCCATGGTGTACGGATAAGCAGGTCGAAGAGATCGTGGCAGAGCAGATGGAAGAGAATCGCCGCGAATTTGAGGCAGATATGGAGGACGCGCTACATCCTGAGTGGCGCTGCCCTCCGCGAGGGTAACGAGGAAAAGTCATGGCACAGATAAGCATCACTATCGGACAGAAAAACGGATCGGCATTCACCGCCGAAGTGAACGAGGACGGCACGATGTTGTCGGTCCACTCCGAATACAAGCTGAACGTGATGGGTAGCCAGTTCACCCACGCGAAAGACTGGCTTGCGATCCACGCGGATAACATCGGCGACCTACTGGCGCTCGCGGATGCCATCAAAGCAGCGGTATGCGCACGCGTGCCGCAACCCATCGAATCCGAAGAATCTTACGAGGCTTCGGCGGCGCTCTTGGAGCGGAGGAGCAAGGCCAGTGTTTGATCTCCCCGATTTCGCCCTCATCGGCTCACCCGACTACCCAGCACGCACGGACGATACGCAGCCCTGCCATTGGGACTCGTGTTACGAGCGGCTGCCCCAAGATGACCCGCCCGAGTGCAACGACTGCAAACTGACTTTCTGTCGCGAGCACCTGACGGACTTCGGCGGCGACCTGCTCTGCGGCGAGTGCCTGTTGGGCGCCATCGCGGACGGCTCTGCGGATGCTGAGCAGGCGCCCTCGCTGCTCACCCCTCAGCCCGTGGCGCGGCGGATGGCGCTGCACGCGGCGGCTGGCTGCTCGATTGAGGAAATGCAGGCGGCTTTGGGGGGTGGACGGTGAAGATCACAACGCACCCAATAAGTCAGCCCGACATGCTCCTTGAGGAGTTTGCTGACAAGCACGGCCTCACGATGGAAGTTCGCGAACGGAGGCTGGACGGGGAAGCTCGCACCCGCAATCTTGCCCGATGGGTAGCCTCATTCCAGCGCTGTGAAGTGAAAGGCGAAGGAGTTTTGATTGGGTCCTACGGCAACGGCAACACCCCGGAAGAAGCGATTGCTGATTACGCCAGCAAGATTAGGGGAGAGGTTTTGGTGGTTGATGCCATGACGGGTAGCCGCCGGGAGATTCCGTGCCCGAACGAATGGATCGGATTACGAGGGTGGCTGTAAATGGCTTACTCCATGTGGGACGCGCCCTCCGACCGCGACTACACCGAACAGGCTAATCCGCAAAAGCCCGAACCGGACCTCGGCGACGTGTGCCTGCATTGTTGGGCCGTGGGAGATCAGCCGTGCGAACCGGAGTGCCCAACGAGAAGGGGGGGGGAGCGTGAGTGATTCAGCCGTTTTTAATAGCAGAGTCCGTCTGGATCGAAGTAAAAGACGGCAACGATACCGCGCGCGAGTTGTACGACGCGCACTACAGCCGCTATCACTACGCAGACGGCCGCAGGCCACTCTTATTTGTTGGTCCGGGAGAAAAGATGGTGCTGCTTACGCCGAATGCGCGTGCCGTTTTCGCGTGGAGGAAATTCCGCAGCGACGACGGGCAGCAAGGTATAAACAACTGCATTTTTCGCAATGGCGGGGCGGGGCTTTCATCGGCGCTAATCACCGAGGCTATGCGCCTAGCATGGGGGCGGTGGGAAGGGGAGCGGTTATACACGTACGTAAATCCGCGCGCAGTGCGGAGCCGAAATCCAGGCTACTGCTACCTGATGGCGGGATGGCGGAAATGCGGAATCACCAAGCATCGGAAATTGCTGATATTCGAGGCGCGTCCGGAGTGGTTTTGACGAGAAGGGGGAGAGCGTAAGTGAGCATCGTATTTTTCGATTTCGAGACGGGCGGAGTTCACGAGAACCGCCCAAACATACAACTCGCGGCCATTGCCGTGGATTGCAAGTGGAACGAACTTGCGACGTTCGAGCAAAAGATTCAATTCGACGAATCAGCCGCTGATCCGGAAGCCTTGCGGATAAACCACTACGACCCTGAGGTCTGGAAGCGAGACGCCAAGCCTTCATCTCAGGTTGCTGCCTCGTTCGCCACCTTCTTAAAGCCGTATTGCTGCGTAGAGAAGATTTCAAAGCGCGGCACTCCGTATTATGTTGCGCGGCTAGCTGGCCACAATGCCGCTTCTTTCGACGGACCGAGACTCCGTCGGATGTTCGAAGAGTGCGGGATGTTTCTGCCGGCGGAAATGTTCATTCGCGACACGCTTCAGCGTGCCCTGTGGTGGTTTTATGAGCGCGGAAGTGAACCGAAAAACCTGCGGCTGACGGGGCTTGCTGAGCACTTCGGAATTCCCGCAGACGGCGCACATGATGCGCTCGCTGATGTTCGCCTTTCGATAGCTATTACAAGGGCTATGTCGCAAGCGTCTGTCTCTGAGGTGGCGGCGTGAAATTCCAATTGCACCCAAGCTCTATGGAGCAGCTTGCGAAATGCGGCATAGCATTTGAGCGCCGCTCCATCAACGGAGAGCGTACGCCGCCCTCGGCGCGAATGGTAATCGGCACCGCCGTGGACCGCGCGGTGCGCCGAAACCTTCAGCACAAAATCGACACTGGCGACCTTGCACCGGTCGAAGAAGTGCGCGACGAAGCCCGCGATGCGCTGGTGAACGAATGGGCATCCGGCGTGAAGTTGGACGCCGAAGACCAAGAGGACGGTATCAACGAAGGCCGCGCCCTGGATATGGCGGTGAACCTGTCCTCGTTCCACCACAGCGCCGCGGCTCCCAATATTCAACCGACGCACGTAGCCCGCAAATGGGTGCTAGACGTGGATGGGCTGGATATCCAGATTGCAGGCGAGATTGACATTCAGGAGGGCTCGCGGGCCATCCGCGACACGAAGACCAGCGGCAAGTCGCCCGTGAAAACTCTGGCCGATGAATCATTGCAGTTAAGTACGTACGCCCTCGCTGTGAGGCAGATTGACGGAGCGGTGCCGGCGAAAGTGGTACTTGACTACCTGGTGCAGACCCCGAAGCGCGGCGACATGAAGCTCGTGCAGTTGGAGAGCGTGCGGCGAGAGGAACATTTGCAGCCGGTGCTTGAGCGGATTGCAATGTTCGACCGCATTATCCGCAGCGGGATATTCACTCCGGCGCCCATTGGCTCCTGGTGGTGCTCGGCGAAGTTCTGCGCGTTTCACGAGACGTGCCGGTATGCGGCCAAGCCGGTCACTGTGGCGATGCCGAGCTTAGAGCGGCAATTGGCTGATTCGATTTTTCAAAAAGGAGGAAGTCTCTAAATGAGCAGTCAGACGCAGGCATTAACGCCGCATGGTGGCAGCGGTCAGGTGGCCGCCAGCGGGCGCACCATTAAGGATCTTCTGCAAGGCCCGGAACTGAAATCGGCGGTGAAAGCGGCTTTGCCTAAACATCTCACCCCGGAGCGGTTCATCCGCGTTGCGCTGAACGCGACGATGCGGCAACCCGAGTTGTTGAGTTGCAGCCGCGAATCTTTTTTCCGTGCGCTACTCGACCTCTCCGCGCTCGGGCTGGAGGCCGATGGTCGCCGCGCCCATCTGATCCCGTTCCGCAACAAGGGCCAGATGGAAGTGCAGTTAATCATTGACTACAAGGGCATCGCCGAACTTGTGCGGCGATCTGGCGATGTGAGCTACATTCACGCCGATGTGGTCTATGAGCATGACGAATTCGAATATTCGTTCGGCTCTGGTGCTGCACTAAAGCACAAGCCGAATCTCGAAGACCGCGGCGAAAGGGTTGTCGCCGTCTACAGCTTCGTGAAACTGAAGGATGGGTCAGAGGATTTTATAGTCCTTTCAAAAAGCGACGTGGACAAGGTTCGCAAGCGCAGTCGCGCCGCCAACAACGGGCCGTGGGTCTCGGACTGGGACGAGATGGCCAAGAAGACGGCATTTCGCCGCCACAGCAAGTGGCTTCCCCTGTCACCGGAAACCCGCGATGCCGTAGAGAAAGATGATGAGATCAGCGGCGCGCAGATGGCCGACGCGCTCCAGGCGGCCACGGCAGCGATATCGATCGATTCGCTGAAACCCTCCGCCGACGAAAATCGCGGCCACGATGCGACCGCCCCGCAAGCGGATGAGCCAGAGCAGGCGGAAGCGCCCAAGCCATGCACCACGAAGCCGCCATCGATTCTCGATGACAGCGAAGAATTCGACGGAGGCACCCTGCTCTGGCAGAAGGTGAAGGGCGTCGTATACCACCTGAATTCGGACGGCAAGGGTTACCACAGGCATTAACGGGCACGGAGGCGCTAGCGATAGCGCCCTCTGGTAGCCGCTGGCAATGTTCCGGTTTCCTGGGGAGGATCTGAGGATTGCGCCAGCGGCCACCAGGGAGCCAAAAGCCCACTCAGGAGTATTTCGGAGGCTCCACGCGTGGGCTGAGGCTTCCGCAATTCAACGAGGTAAAAAGTATGACCCCTCAAGAAAGAGTAGCCCTAGAGCGTGCGCAGGCCGCAGCGCGAAAGTTGTACGGACCACTGGCCAGTAACGAGCGATTCGCGCTGGTGAAGGCTGAATTTAAGACGCAGTTGCGCAAGTTGCAGCCGCGCGTGAAGAGAGGTGCCGCGGTGGTGATGGAGGTTGCCAGGTGAACCAGCAGAACAAGCCTCAACCTCCCGTAACGCACGATCCGGAAATGCCTGCGACTTGGCATTTGGTCATCGCTGACATGCAGGACCGAGACTCCGTTGGACGGCAGAAGTACGGGACCCCCTTACAGCCGTGCAATGGAAGAGACTCCCTTGTCGATGCCTATCAGGAGGCTCTTGACCTGGTGGTTTATCTCAGAAACGAAATCGAAGAGCGAAAGCGGAGAGCAGAATGCAAATCGTAAAGCCGTACGCCAAGTTGATGGACGTTGCCGACGAATCGGCTGGAATAGCCCTGCTCCGAAAGATCGAATGGTGCGGTCGCATCTCACACCGCAGCGAAGAGGCCCAGGGCGAGGATAGCTGGCGGCGCTTCATCGAAGCTGTCGTGATCGGGCACGGCGATTGGTCCATCGTGGAGCACGCGAGCGCTACGGTCGATGCGCTTGTCGATCGCGGCATAACTCATGAATGGGTACGGCACCGGCTATTTTCCTACACGCAGGAATCGACTCGCTTCGTGAATTACGAGAAGAAGATGCCGGCCAGTTTCATTCAACCCGAGGGCCTAATCGCGGAGCCTGCGCGTGCAGCGAATGGCGAGCCATGCGAGCTCTCTCCGGCACAGTGGTGGGGGCACGCCATAAGCACTGCCGAGTCCGCGTATAAGAACCTAATCGGCGCGGGATGCCCGCCGCAGATCGCTCGGTCTGTCTTCCCCAACGCGCTTGCCAGTCGGATTATCGTGACCGGCAACCTTCGCAACTGGCGCCATTTTTTCATCATGCGCACCACCAAGGAAGCGCACCCGCAAATGCGGGAGGTCGCTATTCCGCTGCTCGCCGAGTTCAAGGCAAAGATCCCGATTCTATTCGACGATATCGAGCCGCTTGCGAAGCAGTCGGAATCCATGAAGAGGATGCGCTAATGGCAACGCTCCGCGCTCTCCTCTGCATCGCCCTGCACGACGGTAGCGACATGCACCCGTTCCGCGGTGAAGTCCGCTGCCGGGTTTGCCAGCGCGTGCGGCCGGTCCGCTGGAATGAGCCGCAGGAGCAGTCTGAGACGAAGCGCGAGTCTCCGGCTGGCGCGGTGGCGGAGGTGGTTCGGTAGTGTGGCTACATATCCCGTCCGAATGCTCTCCCTGTTCTCCGGCGCCGATGGACTTGACCTCGGAATCAGAATCGCTCTACCAGGCGTTCGAACGCTCTGTTACGTGGAGAGGGAACTTGCGGCCTGCCAAATCCTGGCGGCGCGCATGGCCGATGGATCAGCTGAACCAGCACCCATCTTTACGGACGTTGGGCCCACCGCCGATGCGAACACGGCGACGTACAGCAACGGGGCTCGAGGACCCAATTTGAGGGAAGCTGCCGGGAATTGGACCACTCCCCAATCACACGACATGGCACCGGGAGATCCGAACCGGGTAGGACGCTACGGGACGGAGCACGGTGGCCGGAATCTGACGGACGACGTGATGCTGTGGCCTACTCCGCAGACGAGAGACGAGAAGAACCCGGACCAACCAGAGAGCGGCAACTTTCAGCGGAAAGTGCAAGCGGGCTGGACAATCGACCTCGGGAGCTTTGCCCCTCTCTGGTACACCCCGAACACCCCGAACGGAGGACGCTCTGTACCTGCGGACGTTGTGGAATCGAAGGGGAAGACGGACGACGGCAAGCGGCAAGTGGGGCTGGAGAGCCAGACCAAGTTTTGGCGATCCCCGACCGCTTGCAGCGAGAACAGCCTGAGAGGTTCAGGCCAGAGCGCATCAGCGCGGGCGGAGCAGGGACACACAGTGAATCTCCAGGATCAAGTGGCCGACTTTTCCCTCCCGGACCCGCAGACCGCGAAGGATGGGCAGAACTCCTGCGGACGCACCCGCACTTCGCGCCTGCGATTGAACCCGGCTTTCGTGTGTCTGTTGATGGGCTGGCCCTGGTGGTTGACGAGGCCCGAACCGATCAGCTTCGCGCGGCGGGAAATGGAGTCGTGGCTCTCTGCGCAGCGCTCGCATTTACGATCCTTGCTCACCGCGCGGGGATTGACTTGTAGGAATTCGGGGGGAGGACTGCTGAAGTGACATGGACTACCAATCCGAAATCGCCCGCTGCGAACGGGAAATGGCCGAATGCGAAGCGTACGGCGGGAAAGACGGGTTCGGGGCGCTCCTTGGATTCTGCGATTGGTGGAGTGAGCGGGAAATGGTGATGACCGAAAGCCGCAATACGGAATACCTCAACTTCCTTCGCTCCAAGGCCGTAATCGCCCCGGAGCGCGGCTATGCCGGAGAAGTGAAGTTCTCGGCCGAACTCAAGCCGCACGCCCGCGATATCGCCGCTTGGATGATCCGCGGCGGAGCCCGCGCTTGTTTTGCCAGTTTCGGGCTGCATAAAACCTCGATCCAGCTTCAGGTATGCGATTCCCTGCTGGGCGCCGGAGCAAAGAACGCTCTAATTGTCTGCCCGCTCGGTGTGCGCCGGGAGTTCATCAAAGAGGCGAAAGCGCGCGGCTTCTCTCGCATTCCGCTGTATGTCGCGACGAACGAAGAGCACGCGGCGGCCGTCTCGGCTGGGCACGAACTCTTCCTGACGAACTACGAACGCGTGCGCGACGGCCAGTTAGATCCGAACCGCTTCGATGTGTGTTCGCTGGATGAAGCGGCCATACTCCGCTCCTTCGGATCAAAAACGTATCAGACGTTCTTGCCGTTATTCGACCGTGTGTCCTACAAATTCGTTGCGACTGCTACGCCTTCGCCGAACCGATTCAAAGAACTGATCCACTACGCCGGGTTTCTCGGCATTATGGACACCGGGCAGGCCTTGACGAGGTTCTTTAAGCGCGATTCCACTCAGGCGGGAAACCTGCAGCTGCATCCGCATAAAGAGCGCGAGTTTTGGCTATGGGTTAGCACCTGGGCGGCATTCATTCAGCGGCCCTCCGACCTGGGGTACTCGGATGATGGATATATCCTTCCGCCGCTGAAGATCGTAAAGCACCGACTGGCGGCTGACTATGCGACTGCCGGTTATGATTCGTGGGGCCAAGGGAAGCTCGTTCCCGATCCGACCATTAGCCTGAGCGCCGCAGCTCGCGTGAAGCGGGACAGCCTAACTGATCGCGTTCGTTGCGCAAAGGCCATTGTCGAATCCGACCAGGGCCGTCACTGGTTGATCTGGCACGAACTCGAAGATGAGCGCCGCGCGCTACAAGAAGCTATTCCCGATATCGAGTGCATTTGGGGAAGTCAGGACATCAGCGTTCGCGAACAGATCGTAGAACGCTTTGCCGATGGAAAGCTCGGGCGGTTCGGCACTAAGCCGTCTCTCTCCGGCTACGGCGGAAACCTCCAGCACCACTGCTGGTCGAACATCTTCTTGGACGTGGGATACAAGTTTGCCGATTTTATTCAGTCAATTTACCGAACGCAGCGGTTCGGCCAGTCGCATGAAGTTGAGGCCCATCTGATTTACACGGAATCGCAGGATCCGGTCTACGAAGCCCTCATGCAGAAGTGGCGTCAACACGATGAACTACAGGAGCGCATGGGAGAAATCATTCGGGAGTACGGCTTGAGCCCAAGTAAGGCAAGCGCGGAGATGCACCGTTCGATTGGCGTGCAGCGCAAGGAGGAGCATGGACCGGCAGCGGCTTGAAGAGCGAATGTGGACCTGCGTTCACAACGACAACGTGCTCGAAACGGCGTCGATGCCGGATAACTCGGTGGACCTGATCGTCACGAGCTGGCCGTTCAGCGATCACTACGAGTATACGGAGTCGTATAACGATTTCGGCCACAACGACGGCGACACCGGATTTTTCGAGCAGATGGAGTTTCTTACGCCGCAACTGATGCGCGTGCTGAAACCCGGCCGGCTGTACTGCGTTCACGCGAAAGACCGCATCGTCTATGGTTCGGTGAGCGGCGACGGCATGTACACCGTCAATCCGTTTTCGGATAAGTGCGTCGATCATCTTCGCCGGCACGGCCTGCGTTACTGCGGTCGGATTACCGTGGTAACCGACGTGGTGCGCGAGAACAACCAAACCTATCGCCTGGGCTGGACAGAGAATTCGAAAGACGGCACGAAGATGGGCGTCGGTTCGCCGGAATACGTGCTGCTGTTCCGCAAGCTTCCCACTGATCGCGCGACCTCATACGCCGACACGCCCGTTGTGAAATCGAAAGACGAATACACCCGCGCCCGCTGGCAATTCGACGCGCACGCACTCTGGCGATCGAGCGGCAATCGGTTTCTCCGGCCAGAAGAGATCGCGCAGATGCCGATGGATGAATTAAGGGAGCTTTGGCATCGCTACAGCAAGGGCAAGGTGTACGACTTCAAGGAGCATGTCGGTGTCGCAGAAGAGATGGAGAAGCGCGGCATCCTGCCTTCCAGCTTCATGGCGCTGGACCCGCCGAACCCGCATTCTCCGTGGGTGTGGGATGACGTCACCCGCATGCGCACTCTCAATACGCAGCAGTCGCGAAAGGGTTGGGAATTCCATGTTTGTCCATTTCAAATTGACATCGTGGAACGGTTGATCGAGCGCTACTCCAACCCCGGAGATTTGACCCTCGATCCGTTCGGGGGACTCGGCACAGTGGCTTACTGCGCGGTTCTCGCCGGGCGCCGCGGCTACAGCATTGAGTTAAACGAGCAGTATTGGCGGGATTCGGTAGCCTACTGCAAGGCCGCAGAGCAGAAGGTTACCATGCCTTCGCTTTTCGATCTTCTGGACAACGCAGAGGCCGTAGCATGACCCCCGACCTGAACCTCACCGCCGAGGAAATCGTGTGGATCTGCCGCGAGTACGGCTCCCTCATGCAGGCCACGTACAACGAAACGATCTCCGCGATCGCCGCGTGTCCCGCCTGCGATGCGGACGTGGACCAGCACTGCATCGGGCAGCACGGAAGGCGGCATCGCGGCTCGCTTCACTCGGACCGGCGCTCTGCGGCCGAGGCGTGGCGCAAGGCCAATCGCGACGAATGGATACTGCTGCGCGATTCGATCTTCCTCTCGCTGGTGCGGGAGAAACTGGCCGAGCGGCAGATGGCGGGGCGCGCGGCCGAGTTGATTATCAGGCAGGCAGACGAAGTGTCTAATTTCGATTGCGGGAGCGTGGCGTGAGTGCGCTTCTTTGTTGGGCTGCATCAGCCATCAGACGCGCGCCACTTCGACGCGGCCTTTATCAGCGTCAACAGATTGCGCAAGCGCAAGGGCGACTTCGTAGTCTCCGACTGGATCATAGACAGCGGAGCGTTCAGCACAATCCAGACGCACGGCGGATATCCGTATCCGGTCGAAGAGTACGCGCAACAAATCCGGCGCTGGAAGTCATGCGGCAATTTACTGGCGGCGGTCTCGCAGGACTACATGTGCGAGCCTACGATGCTCGCGAAAACCGGGCTGACAATCCCGGATCATCAGCGGCTAACAATCGAGCGGTACGACGCGCTTTTACGCTGCGATACCGGCTGTTACATTATGCCGGTCCTTCAGGGTTACGCACCGGAAGACTACGTTTCGCACATCCGGCAGTATGGCTCTCGGCTCGCGCATGGTGCTTGGGTTGGGGTTGGATCGGTGTGCAAGCGAAACGGCGACCCGCGAGCAATTCTAAACGTTCTCATTGCCATCAAGACGGAACGTCCGGACTTGCGGCTGCATGGATTTGGTCTGAAGACGATTGCGCTTGCGAATGGCACGATTCGGGCTTTGTTACACACGGCCGATTCGATGGCGTGGAGCTTCGCAGCTCGGCGCGGAGGGCGCAATGCAAACGACTATCGCGAAGCGGAAACTTTCGTGGCGACCATAGCCGAGAGGCGGCAGTATCAATCTCACTTCATCGAGGATCTGGCATGAACGGCGGGATAACGTATCGCGACCTGGAGCACTGGAAAGAAGCAGCCGCATTCTTGGAATGGGCGCGGAAGAATGCTCCGGAGATAGTGTCTCGATGGAATTCTGAACGGCAGGCAGATTCCCCAAGTTCCCAAGCCGGAGCGGGCAACCATCAGGGTGGCGAGCTAACCGCCCGATCTGTTGAAGACGACCGCGCTGGCGCGGGGAGTGAGGTGCGACCGTGAGTATGCCCCTTCCGAATTGGCTTGAAGAACGGCGGCAGAATTGCCTCCGCATCGCGAAAACGAAGCATGGTGAAGACCGGCAGGGCTGGCTCGAAGACGCTCGGTATTTCGGTCAGGCGGTCGCCGCCGTAAAGTCTCTCTCTTTGGCTCACGGCGATCGCGATCCAAATGTTCCGCTGCGAATGCACATCGCCCTGCGGCTGCTGCGCGCGTGGAATGACGGGACCGCTGGCTATTCAGCCGATGTGGTTCACGTCGTCAACGAATGGCTAGATGGCGGGATGAAAGGGCCGATTCCGTGGCCGGATAACCCGTTCTTCGCCGAGTGGGCGCAGCAAAACGGATACTGCAACATTGGCGGAGCCGTCGGATTCCGGTTCTTCGCGAGAATGGTGGGCCCGCAATGACCGCCCGCGAACTCATCACCATCATGGCGGAGAACGTCACGTTCCCGCCTGGCACGGCCAGCAAGCGTTTCGTCCGAGACATGGCCGCGCACCCCGTAGATTACGTGCTGAGCCCGCGCGCCGAGAAATACGTCCTAGCGGTGGAATTCACATTTCGGAGGCAGTTGCCTCCCGATGTCCGCGCCGAAGTAGAATCCCGCAAGGTCGAGCACCAGTGGGTGAACATCGGCGGCGATAATTTTCTACTGGAATGCTCCGTCTGCAAGCGCACGGCATGGCACAAAGGCGACAGGATCATCAACGGGTTCTGCTTCGGCCCTCCCGAAGTAACCATCAAGATCCACGCCATGCGCGGCACCCGCTCCGTGTGTGGAGTTTACGCGCCAACGTTCGGCGATGAGGTGACGTGCAAGCGCTGCCTGACGATC
>Ga0134128_10007828_pt1 | contig 12885 bp, 10 predicted proteins | sample KB31754_FD_96462 | JGI IMG/M metagenome (GOLD analysis project Ga0134128, IMG submission 96462) | Terrestrial soil microbial communities with excess Nitrogen fertilizer from Kellogg Biological Station, Michigan, USA - KB3-175-4 | ecosystem: Environmental > Terrestrial > Soil > Unclassified ...
ACGCTGCTCGCGATGGTCGCGGGGCTCGAAAGCGTCACCGGCGGGGAAATCTGGATCGGTGACCGGATGGTCAATTCGGTGGCGCCGAAGGATCGCGATATCGCCATGGTGTTCCAGAGCTACGCGCTCTATCCAACCATGACCGTCCGCGAAAACATGCTGTTCGGCATGCAGAGCCGGGGCGTCCCCAAGGATCAGCAGGGCGCCGCGATCGAGCGGGTCGCCAACCTGTTGCAGATTCAGGCGCTGCTGAAGCGCAAGCCCGGCCAGCTTTCCGGCGGGCAACGGCAGCGCGTCGCGATGGGGCGTGCGCTGGTGCGCGATCCGCAATTGTTCCTGTTCGACGAACCGCTCTCCAACCTCGATGCCAAACTGCGCGTCGAGATGCGGACCGAGATCAAGAAGCTGCATCATCGTGTCGGCAAGACGACGATTTACGTCACGCACGATCAGGTCGAGGCCATGACGCTTGCCTCCCGCATCGCGGTGATGCACCAGGGGCAGGTGCAGCAATTCGATGAGCCGCAGACGGTTTACGACCGGCCCGCCAATATGTTCGTCGCCGGCTTCATGGGCTCGCCCTCGATGAACTTCATTCCCGCTCAATTGGTCGACGACGGGGGGAAGACCGCCGTGGCGATCAAGTCGGCGGCGGGTTCCGACGTGAAGCTGGCGCTTTACAACGGCGCGGCTGCGCAGGCGGCGAGCAAGGACGTGATCCTCGGCGTTCGACCGGAGCATATCTTCCGCTATCACGCCGACCTCAAGGCGCAAAAGCCGGGCCTTGCCACCCTCACCGCCCCCGTGGAACTGGTCGAGCCGACCGGCGCCGAAACGATGGCTGTGATGAAGGTGGGGGACATCGAAATTGTCGGACGCTTCGATCCGGATGGTGCGCCGCAGATGGGTGAAAATATCACCCTCGGCGTTGACATGGCGCATGCCTGCCTGTTCGAACCATCGACGCAAAGACTGATCTAAGGGACTTTTCCAAGTGACATTTGCGACTTATCCCAGCCTCGCGGGCCGCGTGGTGCTGGTAACCGGCGGTGCATCCGGCATCGGGGCGGATATCGTCCGCGCGTTCGCCGGCCAGGGGGCCAGGATTGCCTTCCTCGACATTCTCGATTCCGAGGCTGAGGCACTCATCGAAGAGCTCAAGACGACGGCGGGCGAGGTCGTTTATCTCCACTGCGATCTCACCGATATCGAGGCGCTAAAGGCGGCGGTCGGGGAGGTGCGGCGGAAGCTTGGTCCGGTCGCCGTGCTCGTCAACAACGCCGCCAACGACGAGCGGCACAAGATAGACGATGTAACGGTCGAATACTGGGATCAGTCGCAGGCCATCAACCTTAGGCCCCAATTCTTCGCGGCACAGGCGGTACGCCAGCACATGAAGGAACTCGGCTACGGCTCGATCATCAATTTTGCCTCGATCGCCTGGCGCGGCGGGGCCGACGGCATGGTGTCCTATGCGACGGCCAAGGCGGCGGTCGGCGGGCTGACGCGGGCGCTGGCGCGCGGCTTCGGCGGCGACAACATCCGCGTCAATGCGATCGAACCCGGTGCCGTGATTACCGAAAAGCAGAAGCGGCTCTGGTATCCCGACCCCAGGCAGATCGAGGCGATGGTATCCCGGCAGGCCATCAAGCAAGTGCTGCTCGGCGACGAGATCGCCCGCACGGTGCTGTTTCTGGCGGCGGACGACAGCCGCATGATCACCAAACAGTCGATCACCGTCGACGCCGGTATGCGGTAGGCTGTTCACAGCACCGGCTGTTACGGTGTCATTGCGGCGCGGCGTTTGCGCTGGCTCAAGGATTGTGCTTGCGCCATTCCTCGTATTCGGGCCGCGCTTCCTCGGTCAGCGGGTAGTAACGCCGCATCTCGCCGCCCTGCTCCAGCCGGAGTTTTGAAAACACCTCCCAGTCGTGGTGCTCGGCCCCCATTTCGATCACTTGCCCGGCCAGCTTCACCGGCACCACGATCGCTCCATCGTCATCGGCCACCACGATGTCGCCCGGAAACAACAGCGTGCCGCCGCAGGAGATCGGCACATTGACCGCGAATGGCATGATGTCGGTCTGCGCGTGGAAGTTCGGCGTCAGCCCGGTCGTCCAGAGGCCGACATCGATCTTCCTGACGTTCCTGAAGTCGCGGACGCAGCCATCGACGACGCAGCCGACGCCGCCCTTGCCCTTGAAATAGGTGAGCATCATGTCGCCGAAAATGCCGCTCTTGAGGTCACCACGCGCATCGACCACGACCATATCACCCGGCTGGGTGTGGTACATGACGTGACGGTGCAATTGCAGTTCCGGCTGCTCATATTCGTCGGCGCCGAATACATCCTCGCGCTTGGGCATGAACTGCAGCGTCAGCGCCGGCCCTGCCGCAACGCGCCCGTCGTGCCGCTGCAGCGGGCCGACGATATGGGCGTTACGGATGCCCAGCCGCTGCAAGGTGCTCGCGATGGTCGCCGTGCCGATCACTTTGAGCGCCTCGGACCATTCGCGCGGCGGCCGGGCGATGTCGGGAGTGTTGGTCAGCGCGGTCATGGTGCAAATGCTCTCGTTGGGTGCAGCATATCGGTCGTCCGAAGTGCCATCGGTTCAGCCTTTGGTGGCGCCGGCGGTGAGGCCGCCGACGAACAGGCGCTGGAAGACGAGGAACAGCAGCACGACGGGGATGGTCATCACCATCGAAGCGGCCATCACGCCGCCCCAGTCGGTGTTGAACTCGGTCGAGAATTCCGCGAGGCCGATGGGCAGTGTCTTGACCGATTGATCCTGCGCGAAGACCAGCGCGAACACGAATTCGTTCCAGCAGGTGACGAAGGAATAGACCACCACTGCGACGAGCCCCGGCATGGCCAGCGGCAAAGTGATGCGGAACAGCACGCCGAGCCGGCTCGCCCCGTCGATCGTCGCCGCCTCTTCGAGGTCGACCGGAATGCCGCGCATATAGCTGGTCAGCATCCAGACGCTGAGGGGCAGCGTGATGATGGTGTAAACAAGGATCAGCCCCCAATAGGTATTGATGAGGTGGAGGTATCTGAGGGTGATGAAGAGCGGCACGATGATCGCCGCCGTCGGCAGCAACTGACCGATCAGCACGAAGGTCTGGAGGTAGGCTTTTCCGCGGAATTCGAAGCGCGCGAACCCGTAGGAGGCGAACACGGCGAGCAGCAGCGCAACCAACGTGGCGCCGCCGGAAATGATGACGCTGTTGAGGAAATAGCGCGGGATGTTGGAGTTGAAGAGCACCGTCCAGTAGTTGCCGAGCGTCGGGTCGGCCGGCAGCCAATGCGGCGGCACGGTGAAGAGTTCAGGCAGTTTCTTGATCGAGCTCAGCGCCATCCAGACGAACGGAAACAGACACACGACCACGAGGATGATCGAGGCGATGTAGATGGCGGCCAGCGCGGCCGGTTTTTGGCGTCTGTCGTCGGCGACATCGCTCATTTGGCCGCCTCCACGTTGGAGGGAATGACCTTGATGTAGATCGCCACGATGATCGCCGCGACGATGAAGAACAGCACCGACAGCGCCGCCGCTTCGTTGAACTGAAAGCTGGTGAAAGCGAGTTGGTAGATCTGGATCGGCGTGATCAGGCTAAGATTGGCCGGGCCGCCCTGGGTGATCGCGTAGATCAGCGTGATGGCGTTGAGGCCCCAGATGACGAGCAGCAGCGTAACCGCCACCAGCACAGGCCTCACCTGCGGGAGCGTGATGAACCAGACCTCTTCCCAAAAGCTCGCGCCATCGACTTTTGCGGCCTCATAAAGATCGGCCGGGATGGCTTGCAGGCCCGCGAGCACCATGATGGCGACGAAGGGGAAAAACTTCCACACATTGATGGCGATCAGCACCGGCATCACCGTGTCCTTGTTGGTGAGCCAGCCGATCGGCGCCGGGATCACATGCGCCCCGGTGAGCATGTAGTTGATGATGCCGAACTCGGTGTGGAACATCCATGCCCAGGTCGTCGCCGCGACGATGCCCGGCACGACCCACGGGATCAGCGTGATGGAGCGGACGGCCGAGCGGCCCCAGAATTTCTGGTTGAGCAGGATGGCGGCCAGCGTTCCGAGGATCACCTGAAAGACGATTGAGCCGCCGACATAGTAGATCAGGTTGAAGAAGGCCTGCCGGGTGACCACCGGCCGCAGCACGTTGAGGTAGTTCTTGCCGGTCAGATTGCCATGCGCATCCACGCCCGACAGATAGACGGTATAGGCGATCGGATAGGCGATCAGCATCAACAGGACGATGATCGCCGGCAGAATGAAATAGAGCCCGGTCAGCGGACGGCCCATGCACGATCTTTCCGTTTTGCGGGAGGGCGTTGGCCGCCCCGCTGTCTCACTCCCGCGCGGCGGAAGTTTTCATTCAGGCGCGAGGCCCATATCCCCTCCCCCTTGAGGGGAGGGTGGCGGCAGCCGGGTGGGGGTCCGTCCTCCAGCATTGTGCAACTGGATCGACCCCCACCCTTGGCGCTTCGCGCCGTCCCTCCCCTCAAGGGGGAGGGAAACGAAGGAGCCGCGAGCCCTGAAAGCGCGGCTAGCTATCCAGCAGCGCCTGGATTTCCTGGTTGGCCTGGTCCATCGCCGCCTGCGGGTCCTGCTGGCCGGTGAGGATGCGCTGGATGCCGTTGAACATCGCCTGGGAAATCTGCACCCAATGCGGCGTGATCGGTGTTGGGCGGCCATAGGGCAGCATGCCAGCGAACGGCTTCAGCAGCGGATCCTGGAAGCGCGGCAAAGCGAGCGAGGAAGTGCGGGCCGGGAAGGTGTCGGTGAAGTAGCCCATGTTCTCGGTGGTGTTGAGGAACTGCAGGAATTTCTTCGCATCGGTCGGGTTGGCGGCATCCTTCGGGATGACGTAGCTCCAGCCGTTGAGAATGCCCGCCGTCTGCTTGCCCGCCGGGTGTGGCGTCATGAACGCGCCGATCTTGAGGGTTGGCGCCGCCTGGGCGATCGGGGCGATGTCGTACTGGCCCGTCAGATAGCTCGCGACTTTACCGGCGACGAAAAGCTGCCGGTTGGCGACGCCGTCGTTCTGCAGCGTCGAGTCGGGCGAGATCTTGTTGGTATAAAAGTCCGTGTAGAACTTGATCGCCGCGACCGCTTCCGGCGAGTTGATCACCGCCGTCTTGCCATCCGCCGAGATGATGTCGCCGCCATTCATCCAGACCAGCGGAAGTGCGCGGGTGATGGTGTTGCCGAATTCGCCGCCGCCGGTAATCGCCATGCCATAGACGCCGTTGGCAGTCATTTTCTTCGAGGCAGCGACCCAGTCGTCCCAGGTCTGCGGCGGGTTGGCGGGATCGAGGCCGGCGGCCGTGTAATCGGCGAGGTTATAGATCAGCGCCGTGCACTCGATGCGATAGGGGATCGCGTAGAGCTTGCCGTCGTAGGTGTCCTCGGCGATGACCGCCTTGTTGTAATCGTCCTTGTCCTGGATGGTGTCATCGACCGGCAGGATCAGGTCGCTCTGCGCATAGCCGGCGACCCAGCCGTGCTGCACTTCGATGATATCGGGCCCCGAACCCGACTGCAGAGCGGTCATCACCTGCTGCGGCAAGCCGTTCGAGGTGGTGATCTGCAGCTTGATGTTGATGTCGGGATTGGCCTTGTGGAAGTCGTCGGCGAGCTTTTGCGCCCGTGCCTGGCTCCAGTTCGGCGTCCACCAGGTGACATCGCCCGCTATCGCCAGCGATGGCGCCAGCATCAGCGTCGACACCGCGGCGCCCATAAACAACGACTGCTTCGTCATATTCATCTCATTCCTCCCTGCGGCGGCTGTTCCGCCTGTTGCCATCACGACCGGACAGGCAATAGCGAACTCCAAATCCGCTCTTGCCATTCAGTTCATATTTGAACTATATCAATTCAGGTTCAAACAATGCGTCAGGGGACCGCCCGCTGTCAATGAGCGGCCGCCATCCCCTTCGGCATGCTGCTATTTCTTGCTCATCACGGCATCGCCACCGGCGACGCCCGACACGTTGATCGACCCGTCATAAAGCGGCAGGTTGGTGGCTTCGTAGGGAAACCGGGCGCAGGCTTCCTCGACCAGTTCGACGCCAAGGCCGGGAGCGGTCGGGGCGAGCAGGTCGCCATCCTCGAAGATCAGGGTTTCGCGCACCAGTTCCTTGCGCCAGGGCACATCCACCGAGACCGTCTCGAACACGGAAAAGTTCGGGATGGCGACGGCCGTATGGAGGGTCATGGCGTTCATCACCGGGCCTACCGGGTTATGCGGCGCGACCGGGATGTATTCGATATGGGCCATGTGGGCGATGCGCTTGACCTCACTCAGGCCACCCGCATGCGACACGTCGGGCTGGAGGATATCGACGGCCTTCTTGTTGATGGCTTCGAGGAATTTTGCCGGCTCGAACCAGCGTTCGCCGGCCGCGATCGGCACGGGGCTCGAACGGCGGACATCGACCAGCGCATCGATCGATTCTGGCGGCGTCGGCTCTTCGATCCAGCGTAGATTATACGGCGCCAGCGCCTTGCACATGGCGATCGCCGTCGGCACGTTGAGCCGGCCGTGGACGTCGAGCATCAGGTCGATATCCGGCCCCACCGCGTCGCGGACCGCCTCGACGATCTCGACCGTTTCGCGCCGCTGCTTCGGGCTCATTTCGAGATCGGCATCGCCGAACGGGTCCCACTTCAGCGCCTTGTATCCCATCGCTACAGCCTTCTTGGCGTTGACGCCGTATTGCTCGGGTGTCTGCGCCCCGTAGAACCAATGGTTGGCGTAGCAGGCGATGCGGTCGCGCTGCTTGCCGCCGAGCAAATCGTAAACCGGTACACCCAACGCCTTGCCCTTGATGTCGAGCAGTGCAGCATCGACTGCGCCGAGCGCGGTGCGGAAAAGCGCGCCGGTGCGCCAATAGCTGTCGCGATGCAGCGTTTCGATCAGCTTGTCGGTCTGGAATGGGTCCTTGCCGATGAGTACGCGCTCTAGTTCTTCGAGCGTCGCGACCATGGCCATCGTTTTCCATTCGAGCGTCGCCTCGCCGACCCCATCGATCCCCTCGTCGGTATAAATTTTGAGGAATACGAAATTGGTGCGGCTCACATTTGCGACAAAGGTTTTCAGGCCTTTTATCTTCATGATCTGGAGTCCTGTTCATATACGAACTTTGACTGTTCAACTCTCTATGCTAATAGCGCGCTATCCTAGGGAGTCAATTGTCGTTCCGAGATGGACAAGCTCATTGCAGATGCGGCGCTGAAGCACCGGATACCCGCCATTGAGCGGATGATGGAGGTGCTGGGGCAGCTTGAACGGCGCGATCAGGGCGCCTCGATCGGTGACCTCGTGACCCAGCTCGCTTTGCCGCGCACGAGCATCTACCGGATCCTCAACTCCTTGCAGTTGCACGATATGGTGAGCCGCGACGAGGCCGGCCTTTATCGCCTCGGACGACGCCTGCTCAGCCTTGCGGCCCATGTTGCGGGTCGGCCATTCGATCTCGCCGGCTTTGCCGCCCCTGTTCTCGACCAACTCTCGGCCACTCTTGGCGAGGGCAGCAAGCTATCGGTGCTGGATGGCGACGGCGTACTGGTCCTCGCGGCGGTGCAGGGCCGCAGGCCTTATGCCCTTTCTGCTTCCCCCGGGCAGCGCCTGCCGGTGCATGCGGGTGCCGCGAGCAAGCTGCTGCTGGCACATCTGCCGGAGCATGAGCAGGCCGCCTGGCTGGCACGCCCGCTTGTCACCTTCACACCCAGGACCATTACCGATCCGAAGCGGCTCCGCACCGAACTTGCCCGCATACGGCGTCTTGGCTGGGCGCAGGACAAGGGCGAGAATGGCCCGTCGATCCTCGCCTTCGCGGCGCCGGTGTTCGATGGCACGGGCACTCTTGTCGCCGCCCTGAGCGTACCATTCCTGCAAGGCACCGAGCCGAGCCGGATGGAGGAGATTCGCCTTGCCGTCATCGCCGCTGGAAAGACGATGACCGCCGCGATCACGGCGCGCACCTAGGATCGCCGGGTCTTACAACGCGCCGGCGATTGCTTTCCATGTCATTGTCTGCGAGCGAATGACCGGCGGCACTGTCATGGAGAAACCGAATGGCCAAGCTTGCCCGGATCCGAAAAGAGGCTATCGCCCTGCCCTCGGCGCGCCTTGGGCCGCCGAGCAACATGCCGCGCTTCAGGTGGCAGCAGCCGATTGCCAATCGGCCGACCCCGCCGAACTTTGGGCTGAGTGAGGAAGAAAGCGCCAACGGCTTCAACTGGGGCGAAGATTCGATTTTGCCCTATCAGGTCTCTGACGACTACGACCGGGAGCTGCAGGACGCCGAACTCGAGCGTGTTGTAATCGAGAATGACAGGCTGCGAGCCGTTATTGCGCCGTCGCTCGGCGGCCGGCTGATCGAACTGAAAGACCGCGCCACCGGCCGCGATCTGGTATTTCGCAATCCGGTCTTTCAGCCGGCAAACCTGGCGTCGCTGAACGCCTGGTTCTCCGGCGGCATCGAGTGGAACGGGCTCATCCCTGGCCACACGCCGTTTACCTGTTCGCCGGTCTTCGCCGGGGTCCGCAACACGCCGCAGGGGCCGATCCTCAGGATCTACGAGTTCGACCGCATCGTCGAAGCGACATGGCAGATCGATCTCTTCCTGCCCGCGGGTTCGGCTTGCCTCTTCGCCCACGGGCGCATCGTCAATCCGTCGTCCGAGCCGTGCCTCGCCTATTGGTGGACGAATATCGCCGCGCCGATGGGCGTTGGCACGCGCGTCCTGAGCCCGGCCGACTATTCGATCGAACACATCTGGCCGGGCAACAATCTGGGGCGGTGCGCGTTTCCTCGCCAGGATTGGGACGCTTCCCATCCTGACAATTGGGAGAATTCGACCTCGGTGTTTTTCAGAGCACCAACGGCCCCGCGACTCTTTGTCACGGCGGTCGATCGCGACGGGTATGGGCTGGCCCAGACCAGCACCGGCGAAATGCACGGCCGGAAGTTCTTCTATTTCGGGAGCTCGGGGGGCGGCCAGAACTGGATGGATTATCTGTCCCGGCCGGGCGAAGGGAAATACCTCGAAATTCAGAGCGGTATTGCGCCGACACAGAACCAGCGTTTTGTGCTCGCGGGTGGCGAGGAACTGGACTGGACCGAGGCGTTCTTCCCAGTCAGCCTCGACCCATCCAAAGCCCACAACGCCGACTACGGAACAGCGGTGTCGCAAGCGGCGGAGGCGGTGAACGATGCCGTTCCCGCCGATGAGCTGGCGCGCATCGGCACCTTCCTCCGCGAACAGTCCCGCCTGCCGCTCGACGTTCGTTATTCGGCAGGCGCCCCTTGGGGCTCGCGACAGGAGCAGTTGGCCGGCCATCGCCTGGCGGAGGGCCTCGATTTCAGCGTGGACCTTCCCGGCGATTGCTGGGACGACCTTGCGCGGGACATCGCCATGTCCGCCGCGAACCTCCGCGACGTTCCCAACGGCATTGCCGTGTCGAACCTCTGGATCGATCGCGTCGCCGCCAATGCAGATGAACATGGCGCGACCTGGCTGCACACGTTGATCCTTGCGACCGCACTGCTCGATCGGGGCGAAGTCGAAAATGCAAAGGCGCAGGTCGATCGCTCCCTCGCGTTGCGGCCGAGCTGGCCCGCTTACCGGCTGAAGGCGTTGATGAGCACCGGCTTCGGCACGGCCTCGGAGAACTACCTCTGCGCCTGGCAAACTGGCGAAGCCCCCGCAGAACTCGCCGTCGAGATCGCCGCCTACTTTATGGAGGCGCAGCGTTCGACCGAACTGAAAGCGTTCGTCGACACATTGCCAGCCGCGGTTCGCGACAACGAGCGCATTGTTCTGGCCCGCGCTGTCGTCGCGGCGAATGACGGGCAGTTCGATGAACTCGAACGGCTGCTGATGGGCCGGCAATTTGCCACCATCCGCGAGGGCGAAACGCTGCTCTCGGACCTCTGGGTCCGCCTCAGGCGTGGCCGATTGGAGGCAGAGCTGCAGCGGACGCCGATGCCGGAGGAGATTCGGGCGGACCTCGTGACCCACCCCCTGCCTCGCGCCCTCGACCTGCGCATGCACGTGCTCGAGGACACTGCCGCCTAGACCGCCGCGTCGGACTTTCTGCCATGCTCGGCCACCGATATGGCAACGCGGTTGAGCATCGCTTCATCGACCGGAACGCCCGTGGCGCGCAGCGCGAGGACGATTGCGCCCACTGAGCCATCGGTTACGGTGCGGATATCGGACTTGAGCCCCGCCGCGCGGATCACCTCGTCGATCGCCGTGGGCAATCCGGTGAGGTGCGCGATGACGCCCCCGCCGAGCACAACCGGCCCCGGCATTGACCGGTCGAACGCGATGCTAAAATCGCGGGTGAGGTAGCGCTCGGCCTCCGCAATCAGTCTGTCGGCAACAGCATCGCCACGATGCGCGATGACCAAAGGCGCGAAGCGCGCCAGCTCGATCGGCCGCAGCGCATAGATGGCATCGATGAACAATCGCAGGGCCGCCGACCGGCCCTGTATGCTTGCCTCACCAAGAGGCACGGTCGGCTCCCCTCCCCCTTGAGGGGAGGGGTTGGGGGCGGGGGTGGGCCAAACACTCGGAGTCCGTTGCCCACCCCCACCCGGCTGCCGCCACCCTCCCCTCAAGGGGGAAGGGAGCAGATCGCGCGGCCGTGGAATATTCAGCGCCTCAAGCAACGCCCCCGTTAGTGCCGTCGGTTCGCCGCGTCCTTCCATCTCGGCGGCAGCGGCTTTGGCGGCCTCGTGGCCCAGCCAGTAGCCCGAGCCGAGATCACCGAGCTGCCAGCCCGCCAGATCGACGACGCGGTCGATCGCGCCACCGCGAATGCGGATTGCGCCTGCCCCAGTACCGGCAACGACGCAATAGCCGTCCATCGCTGGCGTTACCGACGCGAACATCGCCAGGAGATCGCCGGCGAAGACGATTGCGCCGCTCAGGCCGAGCCTGCGGAAGGCCTCCTCCAGCTTTGCCCGTGCCACATGAGCTTCCGGACCCGCTAGCGCAATCTGTGCGATTGTGATGTCGAACGGTCCGCCGCCGGCATCGGCCACGGCCCCCTCAACCGCGGCGATGATTGATGCTGCCGCAAAGTCCGGATTGTTCGATGCGGGGTTGCCGCCGCGGTTGCGGCCGTGGCCGAGGCAGTTTCCCATTCTGTCGACGAGGTAAGCACGCGATGTCGAGCCGCCGACATCGATGGCGAGCAGAACTTCCCCCATTCCCTCATCGCCTCACTTGCATTCGCCAACCCTGCTGGCTAAGAATTGTTTTCACCAGTCTGCCGTGCCCAGTTGAGAATAATTTTCAGTCCGGGGTCGTAGCATAGCATGCCGCCTGCCACCAAGAAGCTGAGTGTCCTCGATCGCATCACGACCTACCGGTCGCAGATGCCGGCAACGATTGCCAAGATCGCGGCGGTGCTGATGGACGACCCAAGGGCGCCGCTCGACCTGTCGATCACCGAACTCGCCAAACGCGCCGGGACCTCGGCGGCGAGCGTTACACGGTTCTGCCGGATGCTCGGCTATCGCGGCTATGCGCCGCTGCGCGTGGGGATTGCGGAGGAACTGGGACGCGGCGACGCACGGGCGACCTGGATCGCCGATATCGGCCGCTCGCTCGGGCCCCACGACGCACCTGATGAAATCCGCCGCACACTGCTCAATACACAGGTGCTGTCTTTGCAGACCACGGCTGGTCTGCTCGATATGACAACCGCCGCGCGGGCGGCCAAAGCGATCAGCCGGGCGCGCCATCTCGATGTCTATGGGGTCGGCGGCAGCGCCCTGACGGCGCTCGAGATAGAGGCGCGCCTCTATCGCATCGGCATCAACGTCCATACATGGGCGGAAGTCCATGACGGGCTGACCAGCGCCGCCATTCTCGGCAAGGACTGCGTAGCGATTGGCGTATCGAACACCGGCCGCACCAACGAGACGATCCAGATGCTGGCGCGGGCCAAGGCCTCGGGTGCGTACACGGTGGCGATGACCTGCAATCCGAGCTCACCGCTGGCCCGGATCGCCGACGATGTACTGATTGCCGCGTCGCCCGATGGCTACCTGCAGCCGGCCGATCTTACCGCGAGGCATTGCCAATTGTTCGTGGTCGATCTTCTCTACCTGCTCGTCGCCCAATCGAATTTCGAACACACTACCCGCCTGCTGGCGGCCTCGGGGGCAGCGGTTGCGTCACATCGGCGGCCACTGCGCCGCGCGAACTCCTCCCGGCAGGCGGCAAGCCGTACGGCAGCCTAGATAGCGATGGAACCAAAGACATTATGAGCAACCTGACCGAGCAATATCTCAACGAAGTCAAGACGCGGCTGGATCGGGTCGCGTCGACGCCGGCGCCAATTGCCGCCGCCGTCGCGGCAATCGCCGATGCGCTCGACGCCGGCGGCGTGGTTCAGGCCTTCGGCACCGGGCACTCGGAAGCGTTCGCGATGGAGATCGCGGGGCGCGCCGGCGGACTCATCGCCACCAACCGCATTCCGTTGCGCAATCTCGTGATGCGTGGCGGACGCGACATTTCGGTGCTGAACGGCGGGGCGCTGGAACAGGACGCGACCATCGTCGACGATCTGCTGAAACTGACCGATCTCAACCCGAACGACATTTTCATCATTGCCTCGAATTCGGGGGTGAACGGCTCGATCGTCGGCATGGCGCTGGCCGCCAAGGCGCGCGGCCACAAGGTGGTCGCGGTCACCAGCCTCGAACACACCAACGGCGTGCCCACCAAGCACCCGAGCGGCAAGCGGCTGAGCGAAGTTGCCGACATCGTCATCGACAACTTGGCGCCTTATGGTGACGCGACTCTCGACATGCCTGGAGGCGTTTCCGTTGGTTCGGTTTCCT
>Ga0134128_10007829_pt1 | contig 12884 bp, 15 predicted proteins | sample KB31754_FD_96462 | JGI IMG/M metagenome (GOLD analysis project Ga0134128, IMG submission 96462) | Terrestrial soil microbial communities with excess Nitrogen fertilizer from Kellogg Biological Station, Michigan, USA - KB3-175-4 | ecosystem: Environmental > Terrestrial > Soil > Unclassified ...
ACTGGGCCGTCAAATGGCGCACCAGTCAGCATGAAAGCCGCGCTGAGCGCGATCATTGCCACCATATCCGGTCGGAAAGCCGGATCCATGCTGAGCACTGTCGCAATGCCTTGTACTTCGTGGCGATAGCCTTTCGGCCACAGCGGTCGGATCGGACGGTCAATGATGCGCCCGATCAGAATAGCCTCGTCAGATGGCCGTCCCTCCCGTTTGATAAAGCGCGAGCCACTGATCTTGCCTGCTGCGTAGAACTTTTCTTCGTAGTCAATGCTCAGCGGGAAATAATCGAAGCCTTCCAAGCGCTTCGGACTGACCATGGCCGTCCCGAGCACTACCGTGTCGCCATAACGCGCAATGACGCTAGCTGAGGTGCGGAAGCCGACGCGGTTGACTTCCAACGTCAGCTTGCGCCCACAGAAGTCCGTTTCCACGCTGATTATTTGTTTACCGTTAGGGTTTATGGTTTGTCCCATGTTTTCCTTTCCTAAAGAGGTTCTCGGCAGGGTTCAAATATATGGCATGCCCCTTGTGCTATTTCCGGATGCATATATCTGCAGCTCCGACGAGAAAGACCCTTGTAGATCTATTAATGTGCACAAGCTTGCGATCCCGAGCATCGGGATCGTTAGTCTGGGCACGCCTAGCGGCGAATGCCGAGTTTCTGAATCAGATTAAGATATGTTTTGCTGTCTCGTTTAGCGATGTAACGTAATAAACGGCGGCGCTTGCCAACCATCTGCAATAATCCGCGGCGAGCCATATAATCGTGCTTATTAACCTTCAGATGCTCTGTCAGCTCTTTGATTCGCTCAGTCAATACGGCCACTTGGGCACTAGCTCCACCAGTGTCATCCTTGTGCACCTGCGCGCTTTTAATAGCCGCAGCCTTTTTCTCACTTGTAATCATTGTTCAACCATTTTAACAGATGACGCCCTTTAGCGCAACCCCAGTTTCTGCAAAGCCTGTGTGGATTTAATATAAATTAATTGTTGTCGTATATCATCTAACGCCCTTTCTAGTGAACTGGGCTTAACATGTCTGACAGCTAGCAGAAGCTCGATAAACCTGATCGCCTGAGCTTCTGGCAATGTTAGGTCAAGTGCTTGATTCGCAAAAGTGCGGCCATCCACTGCCGCTTTGACCCAGTAACGGATGTAGTCTGGTACCGACTGAAAGCCCAGCTCTTTGCTCAGCTTACGCAGCTCATCGTATAGGTAAGGGTTCATTGAAACTTGTACTTTCACGGGATTTCTTTGGTATGCCCTCATACTTCTCCTTGAGTGGGTAGTAAAAAGAGTAAATTGTGACTGCTCCTTTACTCTGTTTTACACCCTTAGCGGCGCAAATGTGTAATCAAAACCGCCGAATTTAAGGATTTATTAATATTTACAGTTTCATCAAGCGAAAATTGCCCAACGCAAGTACGTCTGAGGCCAATAGTGTAGGCTCCAGTGCCGAGGGCTTGGCCGATGTCTTCGACTAGGGTACGGATATAGGTACCGGAAGAGACGTCAGCGACCAGCCTCGCCTCCGGGTAGATATAGTCAACCAGCTCTAGCCGGTTTATGGTCACTTTCCGGGGCTCGATGAGCACTTCCTTGCCGGCCCGGGCTAGCTTGTAGGCACGTTGACCGTCGATTTTAATGGCAGAGTAGGCAGGCGGGACTTGCTCGATTTCGCCCCGGAAGTATTGCAAGGCCTCTATGATAGCGGCTTCGGTTGGTATCACGCCAGAAGAAACGGGCATGATTTCGCCCTCCGGGTCGCCTGTGGAGCTGGTTTCGCCCAGGTGCAAGGTAACTTCGTAGGTTTTGTTGAGTTTTGAGAATTCGCTGGTACGGCGAGTGTAGTCTTTACCAATGAGAAGCACCAGGAGGCCAGTAGCAAAGGGGTCGAGCGTGCCGGTATGGCCGACTTTGACGTTTTTGGGCTTTTTGCCCTCGACGGCCGCAACCATTTTGCGCACGTAGTTTACAACGTCGAAACTGGTCCAGCCAGCTGGTTTATCAACGAGAAGGAGGCCTTGCATGGATTATTGCTGTAGCGGGTTGTTGCCCTGCGCGGTGAACTGCGGGGGCAGCGGCGGAGGCACCGGTGGCGGCGCGTTCGGGTTAACAACCTCTGGCGTGGGCGGAGCTGGAGGCGTGCTTGGTTCATCAGGGGTCATTTTAAGTCCGGGGATTTGCTCTTCCAGGGATGGAGCGTCGGCGCCTTCGGTTGTAGGGTTATCAGGATGCAGGTCGGCGCCCAGTGGCGTGGCGTTGAGCGCTTGGATGGGTCCAGGTGTCTCGTTGAGGACGTTACTGAGGGCTTTATTTACTTCATCGCGGGCCGTGTCGATACTCTGTGAATTCCCTAAGTGAGGACTGTGCACTGAAGTTTCAAGATCGGTCAGAGTCGGTGTTGGCTCTGAGGTTTTACTGGGTTTTTTATCCTTGGTAGAAGATTTGGGAGGAGGCGTAGGAGCCGGTTCTGGCTCCGGGATAGCCGGCTCGGCAGGTGCAGGCGGCGGAGTAACTGGTTTCGGGGCAGCTGGCGGCGACCATTCGGGAGGCGGCGCCGTCAAATCAGGAGTTGGGGCCGGTTGAGCGGACGGCATGGGTGCCGGTGGCAAGATAGGTGGAGACGGCGCTGCCGGCTGAGAACTAGCCGGGTGATTCAGTAGCTGCGGTAGATCGGCTTTCGGCAAGCTTAAGGGGTCGGTGACAGGATCGAGGCCTTCGGCTTGAGCATTGGCAGTCAGCGAGCCACCGAAGCTTGGTGGCTCCGTCATAAGGGGCCGGGTTGAGCTCGAAGCGGTGTCTGCTGCCGATGGTTCAGGCTGCTTCTTGTCGGCTTCTTCGTGAGAGGCTTCTTCTTGGGGCGCCGGCAATTCCATGCTTTGGAGAGGTTCTTCCACTTCATCAGCCTCCATATGGTCTATCCGGAGTGTGCCGTTGTCATTTTTGGGCACAGCCTCGTCGGTACCAGGTGAAGACTTGTCGTTTCCCTTCTTCGGCGCCGGTTGCCTTGGTGATTCTTCCAGCTTGGAAGCTACCAGTTGCTGGTTGGCGCCTGCCGCCATTAGCGCCGCACTAGCGCTCATGGTCTGAGATGTCGTCTTATCATTGCTGAAACGATTGGTTTCAGCCACGATGCCCGTGAGGAGTGCTGTGGCGATTTGGCTGTCGATCAATTCCTTATCAATGACTTGTCCCAACTCTGTCACTAGCTCGCTTAAGCTACTGGCGCTAGGGTCATGCCAGTTAATGCCGCCGAGATCACCGTCGGCCGACGTATTGATTGTCGCTACGGTCGCGTCATGCAAAATCCGGCCGTGCATGGTGATAGCGTCGTCCAGGTCGCCCTGCTCGCGGACACCAAGCGCCACCACTACATCGACATTGAAATCACCTTGGCTGAATTCCAGGTCTTCCTGACTGATTGATGTCCGGTAGGGCGTTATGAAGATGCGGACCACGTTGTCTTCAACCTTGTAGCGCAGTTTGTCGGCTTTGCTTTTGTCGAGAGCGATGATGAAATCTCGCAAAGAATCAGTATTTTTCTCTATCGTCTCTTCGGGTTGCAAAAACTCCAGAGTTGAGGGCACTTCGCCGCTAAAGACCGCGGCAGCGTGCTTGCCCAATTTATTGAGTAACAACGTCAAGCCTAGTAAAGCGGCCAGCTGATCTACAGATGGATTACGGCTGACCGTCACCATCACGTTATTGGCGCTTTTGAGCTTGTCGGCGAGTTGTTGCTTCGCGCTGTCCATGTCTGTCTATTTTATTGATTTGTGTTAGAGATTCTGTCAGATATCAGACTAGCATAAACCCTTATGTTTGTCGAGGGCGAAATGCTTATTTACAAATCAACGTCACCTCTGTATAGTTTAACTTCGATACGCTAAAAACTTAAGCAGGAACAGTTATGCCAATTATCAAATCAGCCAAAAAACGTGTTCGCGTGGCCCGCAAGGCTTCCGTTCGTAACTCCAAGACCAAGCGCAGTCTGAAAAGCGCCTTAAAACTCTTTGCTAAGAGCCCCTCGGCCAAATCGCACTCCAGCGCCCAGAGCAACCTCGACAAAGCCGTCAAAAAAGGCGTCATCCACAAGAACAAAGCCGCCCGCCTGAAGAAAAAATCTGCTGCCCGCGCCAAAGCCGCCGGCGTCAAACCCACCAAGGCTACAGCCAAAAAAGCCGCACCAGCCAAGAAAACCGCCGCCAAGAAGCCCGCTGCGCGCAAGACTACTAAGAAGAAATAATCACTACTTCTTTGATTATAGTTCCACTTGGGCAACTAGCGCCTATCAATCACGTCGGCGAGACCAGCAAGTCCGGTACCCCCCATTGCAAAGCCACCTAAATAGACGCAGAACCACAGAACTCCACCTATCATCTCTCCAGGATCTGCGCTACTGCCAAGGACTTTTCTTACTACCTCAGGTATGCCAGTGGACTCAGTCCCTAAACCGGGAATAATGACTTGTATATTCCCGGGAACCGGCTTATGGTCTCGGGCTCGCCCCGCCACATCCATATTCTTGAAAGCAGTCGGCACCATAATCACGCCTGCTGCTAGCATAGCCACGGCCTTGGTAGCTCTCCTGGGCATAGGTTGCTTACGCTGCTGTTCTTCTCTGAGAACTCGCTGACCCTTCTTAGTCAAACTGTAGATTGTGTACGCGGAACCATCGGGTAGGCTCCCTTTTGCGACCGGTTTTCTTTTTACCGCAGGCAAGGGCTGCGCTGCCGTTTCTTTACTGGCCAGCTTACGGGCTTTTTTGAAATTAGTCACATATTGCTTAATTTTTGCTTCGTCTTGTAGATCGCATTTGGCCGCCTCATACATGTCATCGAGACGCTGACCGAGTGTGGCAGCACCCCATTCAGGACTTCCAATGTTTTCTGTTATTTCAGTCTCAAAATGATAAGCCAGAGCCGCCTGTTCAGTAGCATTTGGCTTGCGACCGGCATGCTCAAGAAATAGAGCCGCTGTGTCTAAGTGGTCGATTTGTGGCTCGTAGTCTTTTAAATACTTTGAAGACTCCTGGGGATGCGAGCTCATAGAAAACTACAATACCATATTTACTATAATTATGGAAGATGAGCTAGTTTCGTATATAGCTAGAACGTAGCAATTCGTACTATCAATTTTTGTCGTGTCCCCATTGTATGGCCATACTATGGGGACACTCTTCTTGAGACGTTGTTGAAAAAGCTCATTTCCCTTCAGATAAATTGAGCAAGTAGTGCTGCAAGGCCTCGTCGGGGTCTATGCTTTCGCGCTTGCTGCGGACGTCGATTTTTAAGAGGTCAGCTATGAGCTGTTTCAATTGGGCGAGAGTGAGGTTTCGGGCTATACCCTCGCTCTTGCGGATAACAAAAGGGTTGAGTTTGGCTTCCTTGGCAATGTCATCGGCTGAGCGGTCGCCAGCGGTTTTGATAATGACCAGAATATGGAGCTGCCAAGTTAACATGGCGATGATCTGAGGTAGTTCAACCTTTAAAGCGCGCTGTTCGGCGTACAATTCCAGGGCTCGGCGCTTATTTCCGACAAAAGCGGCTTCCAGCAGCTGAAAAATGGTGCTTTGCGGTGTCGGATCGGTGAGTAAATCAATCGTTTCGCGAGTTATTTTTGCGTTGTATAGCAGTAATTTCTCCAGTTCGTTTGCCAGCAGCTGTTGGTTTGCCCCTACCCGCTCGACGAGATATCGGGCATCACCGGGACTTAACGAGCCGTTCCGTTCTTTGGCCATATCCGTGAGCCAGCGCGCGAGGCCGTTCTGATCGAGCTCGGGAAATTCGCGGAAGCCAGTCGCTTTTTTTAAAAACCTATGATAACTAAGTCGTTTATCAAGCTTCGGTTCGACCAAAATAACATCGGTCGTTTCCGGCACGTCAGCTAATATTTGTTCAAACTTCTCTACGAATTGCTTATTTTTGCTCGGGGTGCGCAGGATAACCAGTTTCTTGACAGACAGAAACGGCAAGCTGGTAAGCGCTTCGTAAATTTGTGAAAACTCCACTTCTTCCCCGTCCAGGCGCTCTAGGGCCAGATCACCATGTTCAAGCACAAAGCTGTCCACGATTTGCTTAAGCTCGCCGTGCAGCGAGAAGCTGTTTTCTCCCGTCAGCGTCACGATCATGCAGTCATTGTAACAATTGACACTCTGCAAGCTTAACACTTCTGCTATGCTACAAGGGTTGCACAAATTATGTCGCAGGTTATTATTGTTTCCAATCGTCTTCCTGTCAGCGTCAAAAGAGAAAACGGCAAGCTGACATTTTCGCCCAGCATCGGCGGCTTGGCGACTGGCCTGTCATCTTATATCGAAGACCGGAAAAATCGCTGGATCGGCTGGCCCGGCATTGCCAGCGACGATCTGTCGGAGCGGGATAAACGCAAAATTATTGCCCGGCTTGCCAGGCACAACTGCGTGCCTGTTTTTTTGACTCAAAAACAGATCGATGACTTTTATAACGGCTATAGCAATTCGCTGCTCTGGCCGCTCTTTCATGACTTGCCCTTCCGAGATAGCAACCAGGCGAAGCACCGGCAATGGTGGCAGGCCTATCGGCGCGTCAACAACAGCTTTGCCGAAGCCGTGATCAATATTGCTGGAAGCAACGATCGTATCTGGGTCCATGACTATCAGCTGTTGCTCGTGCCGGATATGTTGCGCAGACAACTGCCGAGAACCAATATTGGCTTTTTCCTACACATACCGTTTCCTGGCCCGAAAACTCTTTCCCGCTTGAGCGAATACAAAAAACTGCAGCTCGGTGTACTCGGCGCTGATCTCGTTGGTTTTCATACTTCAGGTTATGTTAGCGCTTTTCTAGAAAACTGTTCGGCGGCGCGTGTCGGCACTGTCGGCGAGAATCAAGTCCTCTTGAATGATCGCGTGACGCGGGTGGCGGAATTCCCGATGGGCATTGACTACGAAAAATATGCGTCGGCCAACAAATCCAGAGTGGTCAAAGCCGCCATCCGCCGCTTCAAGCGGCGGTACCGGGGACTGAAAGTCATTGCTGCCGTTGATCGCTTAGATCCCAGCAAAGGGCTCGTCGAGCGCTTGCAAGCCTACCGCGAGCTTTTGAAGCGCGAGCCGAAACTTCGCGGCAAAGTCATATTTTCAATGATCGCCGCGCCTTCTCGGACCGATATCCCAGCCTATCAGAAGCTAGCTAAGCGCCTCGACGAATTGGTAGCTGGGATCAACAAGACGTACGGCCGCCGCGGCTGGCAGCCAGTCGACTACATGAACAGTGCGCAGCCTTTTGAGGAGGTCACGGCATTGTTCGCGGTCGCCGACGTGGCTTTCATCGCTCCGCTGAGGGACGGTATGAACCTGGCCGCCAAAGAATTTGTCGCCAGTAAGCGCAAACGCGGCATGCTGATTTTGAGTGAAACCGCCGGCGCTGCCGAAGAGCTGCAAGACGCCCTGATCGTTAATCCACTCCGTCCCGAATCCTTGGTCGGCGCTCTCCAGCAAGCCCTGACTATGCCCAAGCGTGAACTGCGTTCTCGCCTCAAGAACATGCAGCACTATCTCGCCGGCCATACCGTTCAGAATTGGGCCAAAACTTTCGTCGATACTTTGCAAAAGCCCGTGCCTGGCACCCGGCCGATCACCAGAACGCTCAAAGGCAAGCTAGAGCAGACGCTCCTGAAAGATTATCACCAAGCCGAGAAACGACTCCTTCTACTGGATTATGACGGTAGCCTAGTGCCATTCCGCGAAAACTACACTGACGCCAAACCGCCGCAAAAACTACTTAATTTACTTCGATCGCTCAGCAAACGTAGTGATGTTGTGCTAGTCAGTGGTCGCCAAGCTACGGATCTGGAGCCTTGGTTTAAGCAACTCGACATTCACTTAGTCGCAGAGCATGGTGCACTTATCAAAAAAGCCGGTAATAAGTCCTGGCAAACGTTAGTCCATGGAGAAACCAAGTGGAAACGAGAGGTCCAGCCAATTCTGGAGAAATATGCCGCCCTCACCCCTGGAGCGCGCGTGGAAATCAAGCCCCACTCTCTCGTCTGGCACTACCGGGCTTCACCTTCCTATTACGCGCAAAAATATGCCGTCACTATCAGGCGCATCCTGCGGCCTATACTGAAAACCTATGGCGTGCAAATCTTTCAAGGCAACAAGATTCTGGAGGTCAAAGATCCGCGCATCAACAAAGGTGCGGCCGCTGAACGCTGGCTTAAAGGCAGCTATGACTTCGTTTTAGCAATCGGTGACGACTTCACCGACGAAGAACTTTTCCAAGTATTACCCTTTGAAGTCTACAGCATCAAAATCGGCCGGGGCCGCTCCTACGCCCGCTTCCGCCTGGGCGGCTCCACTGAAGCCCAAAAGCTTTTAAAAAAGCTAGCTCGATAGCTTTTGGCAGTGTGGGCACAGATGCGTACCGCGCCCAGCGACGCGGGTTTTGATGATGGTGGTGCCGCAGCGCGGGCAAGGCTTGCCTTCCCGGCGAAAGACGCGGGCGAAGCTGAGGTAGCTGCCGCTTTTACCTTCGGCATTCACGTAATTCTTATCTGTTGAGCCGCCCTTTTTGATGGCTAATTTCAGTACGTAGATCAGTTCGTCGTACAACTTATGAAACTGCCGCGCGGAAAGGTTTTTAACTAGTGCAGACGGATGGATTTTAGCGCCCCACAGCGATTCGTCCGCATAAATATTGCCGACACCAGCGATAATCGTCTGATCTAAAAGCGCGGCTTTAACGTTTGAGTTCTGCCGCCGCAGCAGGCGCTCGCGCATCTCTTGCCAGGTAAAATCAGTGCTCAGCGGTTCCGGCCCAACCTTCTGGAAAAAGTCCAAATGAACGACTTCGGCTGTGGGGATCAGGCGCATCCAACCGAATTTGCGTTGGTCATTAAAGAACAGCCGGCTACCATCAGTAAATGTTAGCGTGACGCGCGTCGATTTATCCGGCAAATCTCCAACTAGTGAAGCATTTGGGTGGCCCGCTCCGAAGTGCGCTTCCAAGCCGCGAAAGACTAGCTGCCCGGTCATTTTCAGATGGATCACCAACGAGTATTTACTGCTGAGCTCAATGAGTAAAACCTTCGCTCGGCGCGCTACCGTGACAACCTTGGCCCCGATAATAAATTGCTCAACATCCATCGACGCGTTCGGAAACGACTTCGGCCAATCGAAATCCACGGTCGCGATTTCCCGCCCCGGCAGCAAGCTCGCCAGGCCTATTCGAACAGTTTCAACTTCAGGTAACTCCGGCATCGTCATCTTATTTTACAAGTATAATAAGGGCATGGATAGCTTGAGCAGCATACTGGGCAATAAAGATTTCGATGAGCCGCCAGAGATGTCGAGCATCAAAAAATATGTGCAGGACGAATTTCACACCGCGGTGTCGGTGCAAGTGCGCGAACGCGACATTGTGATTCAAGTGCCCAGTGCGGCGCTCGCCAACACCTTACGGCTGCGAAGTCCCGACATCAAGCGCCGTTGCCAGATCGATAAGCGCCTAACGTTTCGCATCGGCCAGTAACTGCTTAAGCTCGGCTTTCATCTGTTTAAAATCTTGATACCACACCACTTGCATGCCCAGCTCGCGGGCAGCCGTGCAGTAGCTTTCCTTGTCATCGACTAGCACCGCTTTTTGCAGCTCGATGTCGAGCCGCTCGGCTGCCAGTTTAAACATGCGAGGATCGGGCTTGGTCAGGCCAACTTCGTGCGACAAGAGGAAATCATCGAAATATGCTTGCTCATCGGGAGTTAGGAGCTGCTCGCGAATCCAGTTACTGGCAACATTACTGAGAATGCTAGTCTTATAGCCTTCTTGGTGTAGTTCACGGACATATTCGAGCAACGGCGTATTTTTTACTATCTCATCATTACTAGCATCATCTATCTCTGTGAAGCTCTTCCCGGTCGCCGCTTGGATTTGTTCAGCGGCCTCCTGTTTGCTAAGCAATCCCTTATCATAAGCCCGGTGTGCTTCACGCGCACTTTCAAGATCGGCTTCCTCTGGCAGGCTACTTAAAAACTTCTGCCAATTGTCCGTTGTCAGCACCCCAAAACAGTCAAAGATAACAGCTTTGATCATACTTTAATTATACGACGGGGCTGACGACTATTGCTGTAAGCTAAGATTCTGTACCAAATCGGCGTAATTCGGCACTTGGTTTTGGAAGAGCGTCAGCGTCAGAGGCGTACTTCCGAGATATGTCTTGGGGTTGCCGCAATTGGTTGACCAGTAGCGTTCGATATAATTACTTCCCTCAAAAAGCTCAAAGATGTAGCGGTTGCCAAGCGGACAATAACCGAGTTCATCCTTCAACGTAGTGCTCGTATTACCGTGGGTGAAGCCGGCCACCACGAGGGCATGCAAGAAATTGTTATAGGCATTCTCGGTATTCGAATAGGTTTGCTGGTTCACGACGTGGCCGTCGTAACCCTTGATCTGATCGTAGGTGATTTGGCCGCGACCGACGGTGATCTGTACTTGGTCGTGGCTTTGCTGGGCATTAATTGGGCCGTCGATGGTTAAGCGGGTTTCGGCATCGGTGTTAGCATAGCTAACTAAGGGTTGGTGGGCCGGAGTTTTCGGCACGTTATTGCCACCACCGCCGAACAAGAGCACAATCAAAAGAATGATGAGCCCAATGGTGATCAGAAAACCTATAAAATAACGCATGTTTCCATCTCTCAGCTTATTTAGCTAATATATCTTAACACGATAACGCTTATTTTGCAACCCCTTACCGGTGCTTAACTGTTTGTGCTTTAATAAGTGTGTATGCGTTTCAAGTACGAAACCGGCATCATTACTTTCGTCCAGTTCATAGTGCTCAGTTTGCTCGCTATCGCCAACGGTCTTAATTCCGTCGTTACCACCTGTCACGACTCCTCACCCGACTGTATCAGCAATCTGTTAGTCTCGCTCATCTTCTTCTTGCTCACGGTGGCCTGGTTTGCCGCTATCTGGGTAGTCGGCTTCGCCGCCCAGGAACGCCGCAGCCGTCGCTTAGCCCAACTCCTAATCGCCGCCGAAGCCTTAATCGCCCTCATCGCCCTCTTTAACGCCAAACATCACACTGACTGGCTGAGCCTGTTCACCAGCCTCACCGACCTCGTCCTCGCCATCTGGGTCATCACCCTAGCCTGGCGCCTGATGCGCGCCAAAGGCGGCCGCGTCGTCACCCGCCAGCGCCCCCGTCAACGCCGCCGCCATAAAGCGGATTTATAATTTCTGTAAAATTACCTCGACCCAATCTGCATGGTTAGCGCCCGGCCTGACTTCCCGCCACGTTTTTAGAGTAACAAAGTTCTTTCCGGCTAACTTTTTGATGAGTTCCGGATTGTAGAAATAATATTGCCGGGTGCCAAATTTATCTGTATTAACTTCTGATTTGTAATGCGGCGCGTATTTAAGCGACAAGTAAATTACTCCTCCTGACTTCATTGCCTGTGTCAGTTTATCGAAAATAATTTTAACCTCTGCCTTGTTTAGGTGAAGAAAAGAAGCAAAGGCAAATACCGCATCTAGATTGTGTGGATAGTCAAATTCCACGGCATCAGCAACCTCAAAGCTGGCCCGCGGCTCATGAAGTCGAGCCAGCTTAATAAGTTCTTCGGAAATATCGATACCGAGAAACCATCCAGCTCTGGCAAATATTTCTTTAGCATCGCGCCCATCGCCGCAGCCGATTTCCAGTATTCTGGGCTTTTTCGGATTACCCGCCAATCGCAGAGCGAGTTCTATATCTTTAACGCGTGGTGGGATTGCTCTGAATTTTTCAGCCATGTCCTGAGCTTTGTCGTTATAAACATCCACTGTTTGCTGGCGGAGATTCTTCATTGACTGCTATTTTAACAGATGATGATGCTGGGCTACCTCTTTACTTTTGCGCCAAAAGTGTTATTGTAAAGCATTATGTCTGAGACACGAGTACGAGTAGCGGATACGGGCACGTTCACTCCTCGCGAATGGCTGCGCCGTGAAGTATTGTGGGCTTCACTGATGATACCGTACACCGAACAGTACGCGGGCTGGTTTAATGAAAAGGAGCTGTATCATCATAAGGGTAATAGCTCCCGGCAAGCGTTATAAGCAGTGGTCAAGATAGCGAAATGCAGGCCAAAGCTTTTTTCAATCATGGCAAAGTCATCGGTGGTCTAGTATCATCAGTTGATGTCTTCAGAATGCGCATGAACGGACCGCTTGATCCAAACAATGAAATTTCGGAAGTCGTTTTACAGATGCAAGCCAAGAGCATTGATAAGGCACTGGAGCTTCCACTATTACAAGCTACGAATGGCACAAAGGGTGAACAAGAAGTTTTTGAAGAATGCACTCACCTGGCGAAGTTAGCTGTCCGTAATCCCGGGAACCAATTTGTGAACCGTCGTTACATGCTCAGAGCAGCAAAATCCATGTCGTCTTTAGCTTGCCAAAATGTGGTGCTTTGGCTTGAAACAAGCAAGCAGGATGAGGCAGAATCCTTACCCCTGCTCACCATTCCAGACGGAGGCACGCCAAGGTCTGCAGGTCCTCGCGTCGAAATGCTACAGCCTATATTCCATCAAATTATTGCTTCAGAGGCTTTTACACGATCGAGTTGAAATCAACGCTTTGCTTTCTTCGAAATAACTTCAGTGAATCGATCTGGTTCACCAGCATAATAATCAGCCCACGGATCATCCTCCTGCAAATCTAACCGCTCGACGAAGATCCTTTTGTCGAAGCCCCCTCGCTTCTTGTGCCTTTCTTGCTGAAGCTTCCGAAGCGTACTGAAATCTTTGCCCAGTTCTTTGCCAATCTGCTCAATCACCTCGAGTAAGTCAGCCAACTCGATGTCGGTTTTTTCATTTTTTGGGTCAAATTCATTGGCCTCTTCGAGCAATTCGAGCAGCTCCA
>Ga0134128_10007830_pt1 | contig 12881 bp, 11 predicted proteins | sample KB31754_FD_96462 | JGI IMG/M metagenome (GOLD analysis project Ga0134128, IMG submission 96462) | Terrestrial soil microbial communities with excess Nitrogen fertilizer from Kellogg Biological Station, Michigan, USA - KB3-175-4 | ecosystem: Environmental > Terrestrial > Soil > Unclassified ...
CCGGAGGCAAAATTCGAATATACAACAAAGCTGGTGAGCGGACGCTTTGCCTTTCTCGAATGGTCAGGAACCTCGCAGACCAACAGCGTCAGAGACGGAGCTGATTCGTTTGTCATTGAAAACAGCAAGATTGTGGCGCAGACCATCCACTACACGCTGATTCCAAATAGAGAGATGATGAGTTGAAGTAATGCTGCGCGTGGTCTTACACCGCAGCAGACGTTTCCTGTTGCCGGTCACCGGAGGCTGAGAGCAGATCGATCCTGATCACTCGGTGGAATAGTTTATGGAATTCCTCTGATCCATGCATAATGAGGATGAGATTTTTATCCCTGGTTTTTTCCACGATGAGGCTCATAGCGATCTCTCTGCTCTCCGGGTCAAGGTTCGCTAGTGGCTCATCGATGACATAAAGATCAGCCTCCCGCGAGAGAGCCAATAAAAGCGCGAGCTTTTGCTGCTGGCCGGCAGAGAGTTCATCGGCAAATGCTTCCAAAACGCCCTCATCTCCGAGCCTGAGGGAGGACAATAAAATACGGTCGCTGATTAAATCCCTGACCCTCAGCGGCGGAAACGCTATCGGCAAAGTCACTGAACTGATTTTCGCAGGCAGAACCACTTCTCCTTCAGACGGAGCCATGTACCCAGAAAGAATATTGGCTAATGTCGTTTTCCCGGACCCATTCGATCCTACTATTACCACTCTTTCTTGTGGAGATAGTTGAAGAGAGAAGTCTCGCAACACTGGTGTATTTGCATATGAAAACGCGATATTCCTAACTGATACTGAAGGGCCTTCGCTGTAGTAAGGCGTCATTGAGGACGAGAGAAAGGACGCTATGCGCTCCGTTATGGCGCCGAACGCATGGAAGTCGGCTACACGATTGAAAATCTGCATCAGTGTCGTCACAGCTCTCCAAAAGCTGTTTACGAAAGCAAGATATCCTCCAAATGTAAGCGCTCCTTTTAAGACGAACAGAGCACCTACAAACATAGAGAGAAAATCAGACACGACCATGGTCAGGCTATTCAGGGTCTGGAATACCCGGGTGGTCTTGTATCTGTTGTAGCTAGCCACAAGATACCCTTCCAGCCTATGGTCGAAAGCACGCGAGACCTGTGGAATGAGGTCGAATGAGCGGACCATGCGAAAAGCGATAAGCGCCTTATTGAGAATCGCGAGGACGGTCCCTTCCCGTTCTCTTTCCTGGGAAGTCAACATCTTAATCTTTTTGCCCAAGCGCGCGCCCACAGCAGCGGAAATGGGGATAATCGCCGCGAGAAACAGAAATGCTTCCCATGAAAGATAGACAAGGACCAGCGACAATGAGAGCAGAAGCGCACTCTGGTTTATTGTCGACTGGACCAGCGACAACATCGGCAGTAGGCCTTCACGCAAATCGCCGTAGATCCTGGTGATGAAGTATCCATGGCCCTGCCGGAGTACGGATGAATACTCTTTATCGTAATATGACATCAGCATTCGTCCGCTAATTGCTGTTACAATCCTGTTCTCCAACGACTTGCTCCAAAGTGCGGTGAAGATACCTGCCAAATTGAGAAATAGACCGAGTGCCAGGTAACCGAGCACCAGGAACATGAATCTTTTAGACCCGTGCCTGAGGGCAACTTCGTCGAAAATGAGCTTAATCAAAACCGGGTGCAGTATGCCTTCAGTAGCAGAGAGAGCTGAAGACGCCAATACAAGGCCAGCATACTCGATTCTAAAACCGGGCATAAGTGCCCAAACACTTTTGAGAGAAGTATTGCCGCCGCCGACGCTTTTGCCCCTATTCGTCATTGTTGCATACTCACTGAGGCGTTCTCGTAAATAGATATAGCAGAGTCACTGGCAGACCATGAGGACAAGTTTACTCTTACCTTAATAATTATTGAATTCTCGCTATAGCGGTTTGGGCACATACCCCATCAGCTCATCAAATACCGAGTCAATGGACGGATGGCGTATCTCTACGCTGCCATGAGTATGCATTATCTCTGTCCCAGGTTCTCTCAATCGCCAATCAAGGGACTGTTTCACCGCCTTACAGCTTCGCCTGCTGTCCACGAGGGGAACAGAGCGATACAAATCATAGCTGTTCTGCAGAAACCAGCAGGCAGATTCCTGCGAGCTCTCTTCGCCCGGCTTTACAACATCAAAAGAAAGGCCCAATTCCCAGTAAGCAGATGCGCGTTCCACCCGGAAAAAGCTTGTTGATGCCAATTGGAGCAGCTCGTCGTACCAGCGGTGGCCCATCGAGAGAGAATCGGCGCTACCGGCAGTGGCGGTACAAATGCGCAGGAGCAAAATCGCGGTCTTGATGCTGCCCACCTGATCATTCCATTCACGGCACCATTGGAATGATTTTTCAGCGGGTTCCATCGCTCTCCTGTCATCGCCAAGAAGGTGGCGCTCTAGGGCCAGCCGGTACGCAACCTGCCTCAGCACAGGCAATTTCCGGATGTACTGCTCCACGGCCGTAAGATGCCCTTCCAGTTTGTCCAGGGTTTCGGTGGCCGAACGGTGCCGTCCCCATTCGCGATACAACTGGGCCAGAAGCAAGTGAACGACAATTCGATCAACAGAATTGAGTGGCATCTGCTGGCAGCATTCGGACAAGGTCGCCATCGCCTTCTCATATTGTCCCAGGGCCAGCAGCGCCCGGCTTTGCACTTCGAGAAGATACTGCTTGAAGAACGTGCCCTGGTATTCCGGAAGCTCCAGACTGGTTTCCGTCAAGGAGAGCAGGGCCTCGTAGTCTTCGTTGACTTGAAGGACCCGCGCCCACTCAATCACACCGCAGGACAACATGACTTTCTGCAGATTTTGTTCCGCGGCGATGATTTCCGGAGAATCAGCGCCATCCAGCCGCCACCCCAGTATGGAGAGGTCCTGCTGCTGCAGCGTAAACCGGCGGATCTGCTCAAAGATGCCCAGGGCCTGGCTTACTTCGCCTCTTTGCCCGTAGATGCGGGCAAGGTTGATATAGGGCGTCACCATCTTGGCAAAGCACCCCACGCGGTTCCCCGGAGTCGAGCTGAGCCCGGCGAACACCTCGATTGCGGCCTGACAGAGCGCTTCGGCCCTTTCGATCTCCCCATGTTGATACTGCAGCAAAGCTCCCTGATTGAAACAGACAGCCAGCCGGTCCATTAGTTCAGGCGAAGATGCCAAAGAATTCTTATCGCACGAACTTATCGAATCAAGGATGATCCGGCTCATTGCCACCAAGTCAACTTTGACACGATCTTCCATTTTGGTGACCATATTGGTTCTTTCCAGCCTGATCAAATCACACCGAGTCTCCATTGCAACGCAATTAGAAGCCATAATATTTCCTCACATTTCGCATGGCTGCTGTTATCCGGTTTCTGTTCCCGGTGTTTTGGACTATGCCGCCCAGTTCCGTTCTCCTGCAAGAGGGCACAATCCGGGCTGCATGCTCAACCTATTGCTGCTGTCGCGCTCTGTTGCACCTCGACCGAGGCCGTCCTGTCCGACTCTACTGCCGAGCCAATCTCGTCAAGCACAAAGTCCGCGTCGCCGGGATGAGCATGCCTGTACAGGGTGCGCATGACTCCGGCAGCGCCGGTGGCGTAATCGCATGAGAGCCTGAAGAGACCGTCGCCAGGGGTAGCCAAACCCGTTGGCTGCTTTAGCAGGTAGAAGTCGCGGATTCCAGCAATCGGACGCTCCGCCATCTCCAGGTACGTGGAATTGCCGGAGAACACAAAGGCGTCTGTAAAAACATCCACAAAGCTTCCCAGCCCATACAGCAAGCCGGCAAACCCGGCATATTTTCTATGCACGCCAGCCAACATCATCTCCATTTTGTCCCACACTCCATATCTGAGAGCGACTCTGGCGATGCCCGCGCTACCTTCTTCCATATAAGGCAGGAACGTGGTTTCCAGCGGCGCGCGCGCAAAGGAAAGAATTCCGGGCTCGTCCTCGAAGCCGTATGAGAGATCGAATTCCAGCGCACGCCTTCCCTGAGACCGGAACTTGTCTTTGCCTGTGATCTGGTAGAGGCGCAGGAAGAACAAGGCGACGCCGCTCTGTCCGTAGCCATAGCCGATATGGAGCAGATTCTCGGCCTCCCAGTAGATGCCACGCTCGTTCTCCTGTGCCGTCTCCAGCAGCGATTCCCCAAGATCTTCAGCCATGGCGAGATACTCGGGCCTCCTGGTACGAACATAAAGGTTTAAATTCGCCATCCCCACTCCTGCCTTGCCGTAGAAATAAGAATGGTGTTTATTGAGGAGGGAGCTCTGGTTCGCGATTTTCATTAAACCGGCCGCGCGGTCTTCCAGGCCCAGTTCCGTCAGGGCCCAAGCAATACCGGAAGCGCCGGTAAGAAATCCGGGGGCCAGTTTTTCAGGTTTCACCGCGTCCAAGGCTTTTTCCAGCCAATCGATGGCTGCCGGAGGGACCTCAAGGCCGGATTTTTTCAGTGCATAGAGCACTCCGGAAGCGCCGAAGCCCAGGCTCACGGGGTTGGTCTGGTGCATGAATGGGTCGGCGGGGAAGAGGCCGTTCTTCTCCTCGAGGCGCATATTCCCCACAATGAAGACGCCAAGCTCGCGAGAGAACCGCTCGCAGGAGCCGGGCTCGATATTAGTGTTATACCGCGGCGGCAGCAACTCAGCAGCTTGATCGAGCATCTCGGCGGCGCGTAGCCCTGTGATCTCATTTTTCGCCAGCCCGGTGGCAATATCGAAGACCGGAGTCTGTGACCAGCCTATATCGGCGAGCATGACTGGAAGCATCGTCTCAAACAGATCGTCCCGAAGAGCGGAAAGGGCACCCAGGGGAAACAGCATGTAAAGCATATTAGCCGCCAGGCCGTATAGATCGTCCTGAGTAGATGCCACATTATTTCGGATGCTGGCATTGCTCTTGAACCCGGGCGTGTAAATATAACTCGGTTCCTCCACTCCGGGGCGGAAAGCTCCTTCAAAGTCGAAGAGCTGCACGGTGTAGGTACTGGGATCAACCTTCAGGTTGTTGGCAGAGAGGTCACCAAATACAACGCCCCGCTCATGCAACAGATTCAATGCTCGGGCAAAGCTTTTAAATATCCTTTTGTAGGTCTCGTAATACTCACGGCTCTGCTCCAGAGATGGATTCGCCTTCATCAGAGGGCTGCGCGTGAGCATGATTTCCCGAATGTCGGTTCCCTTCAGGTATTCTTGCGCAAGAAAAAAGTTTTCCCACACGTAGAATGATTCCAGAGGCTTGGGGGCGATGCCCGCATCCTGGATCCGCTGCAAAATCTCCTGCTCTCTCTTCAGCAGTTTAATGGCGTCATTCCCGCGATCATCCATGAGCGTGTGCGCCCGCGCTTCCTTCAATACTGCGTCCTCGCCGGTATGGGTATCTTCGGCCAGGTAGACGCCCCCTGAGTTGGAGAAAGCCAGGGCGCTTTTTACACGATACCTGCCGTTGAGCAATGGCTCGCTCGGTTTCGCCGGTTCGGCTGGGAACGGATCCTTGGCCCACGGCGGAGGAGCGAAATAGGGCGTGCGGATGTCCGGTACGTCTTCTCCTTCTGGCGAGATCAGAAGAAGGATCTTTTCGCCCATTAAGCTGGTTTTGCTGACTTGCGCCATCCCACCGTAGCGGTAATACAAGACCCCGCTATCTCTGTAGCGTCTGTCGGAAAGGATGTAAGGCCCCTCTTCTCCGCGTAACTCCGCGTATAGCAGTTCAAGCAGGTTGGTGAAAGAATCGAGATCGGCAGGATACATGGTGATAAATTTGCCCGAACCGCCGCGTGGCCACGTCTTGTAACACATGGTCATGAGTACGTTACGGTCCAGCGCGAACTTGAAAGGTATCTGGTTTGCGAGCGCAATGCTTGCAGCTCTCCTGAGGATCGCGGGTGCGTTCGTGATGGTCGCCGACACATGCACTTTCCATCCTTGCGCAGGCAGGCTGTACGGCTGGCTGGGATGCACATGGAACCAGAACCCGTCGCGCGTCACCACCCAGTCGCTGGCCAGGCTGTCCAGCAAATCGGTCACGATGTCTTTGTAGTCCTGCCGCGGCTTGTACTGGAGTTCCAGTGGCTCATAGAACAAGTCGCTGGTGAGTGTGAAAAAGAACTTGTTCAGGTGCCGGGCATCCCTTAAATACCTCGCGCTTTGTGTCACCGTATCCTCCCGATAAGAAAAATTCGACAGGGAATGGTTCGCCAAGGTTCCCCGGCGAACCTGTTCCCTGGAACTGCGCTGGCAAACTCGGTATGCGTCATCTATACCTGTTGGCCATTACAGCAACTACTCGCGCTGCTGGAGCAGCTATTTCCAAAGAAAAACTCGTTATCAGGTACTGCGAGTTTCTGAAGGTCCAGAATGAAATCCATTGAGTTTCACCTCCTTTCGATCCTGATTTGTGTTTGGCCATAGGGAAAGGTCCACCAAGATTCCCGCCGAGCCTGTTCCCTGGAGTTGCGCTTGCAACCTCGTAATGGGTCATCTACACCTGTTGGCCGTTGCAGCATTTGGTCCCGCTGCTGCTGCAGCTATTACCGAAGAAGTATTCGTTATCAGGAACCTCAAGTTTCTGAAGGTCCAGAATGATATCCATTTGGTTTCACCCTCCTTTCTGTTCCTATTTGTGTCTGGCTCCGATGAGAAAGCTCTGGGCGCGGGCGCCGCAGGTACGCTGCCACCGAGGGCATTCCCACAAAATCAGCTACTCAGCCTAAACGTCTGATGAGTTGTTGCAGCATTTGGTCCCGCTGCTGCTGCAGCTGTTTCCGAAGAAATACTCGGCATCCGGAACTGCGAGTTTCTGAAGGTCCAGAATGATATCCATTGACGTCACCTCCTTTCACTCCTGATTGTGTTTGGCCACGCGGAAAAGGCCCGAGCCGCCGGTGCACTGCCGTCGGGCCTTCTCCACGAAGCACCTCGATTACGCAGGCGACAGCTCTTTGCCATTGCAGCAGCCTGAAGCGCTGCTGGAGCAGCTATTACCGAAGAAATACTCGGAGTCGGGAACTGCGAGTTTCTGAAGATCCAGAATGAAGTCCATTAAGTTTCACCTCCTTTCGATCCTGATTTGTGTTTAGCCCACGGGAAAAGATCCCGGTCATCGCACGCTACCGGGGCTTCTCCACGAAACGCAAACGTTTTTCCGGTTTACGCATTCTGATCCGCGGAGTTGTTGCAACAGCCGGAACCGCTACTGGAGCAGCTATTGCCGAAGAAATACTCGGAATCGGGAACTGCGAGTTTTTGAAGATCCAGAATGACATCCATTGGGTTCACCTCCTTTCAACGCTTGGTTTGCACGGGGTTTTCTACGGAACAACCGGGGACTGCTGGTGTGCCTCCAGCCTTGTTCACGTAAATGAAATGGTTGCTGCTACTAGTCATTTGAGTCCGGCGGATTGCAGAAGCTAGTGGCGCTGCTGCAGCGGCGTGGTTGCGAAGAAATCCCGGACAGAAACCCCGGGTTTCTGAAGGTCCAGGAGCATATCCATAAGCTTTTGCCTCCTTCTGATTTTTGCGCTGGTTTTCTATGAAAAGGATCAGGGGCAGCACCTGGCGCGCTGCCCCTGATCTTGTTCACGTGATGTTGAAAATAGTTGCCGGCCGATTTGATTTTCATTGCAGCGAATCGCGACACCCGACAACATTGCTGGCTAGAAAGGAAAACCCAGCAGCGAAGACTGCAAGCTTCCGCAGGGCCGGACTGGCACCTATCGCATGCTATCGCCCTTCGACCCCGATTCCTCGCTTGGCAACAGGCCAGCGGGCGTTGTCGGCTGGAGTTCACTGGGCCTCCACATAAACTGCAGACTCTGTTTACCGCCACACTGCTTCTCGTTGCAGCAGCCGGAATCGTCCTCGGACGGTCCGTTGCTGAAAGACTTCGTGAGCACGGGACCTGTGGCATCGCCGGCACGCTGCACGGGCCTGCTCCGTGAAAACCGCAAATGTTTATCAGCTACCCAGTCGTTTTATCTGCCAGAAGCGCTGCTGGAGCAGCGCATGATTCCAAAAACCGGCATCCAAGATGCGAGAAGCTCCAGACTAAATACATACGGAGCGCGCTTTGTCAACTTATATTCTCACCAGCTATCAACGCGACTATACAATGGCATAGTTTAAGAGTAAAGGTTTGCATTCCAATAATTGAGATTCTTTATGGAGTTAGTTCCAATTTGGTACAGATAGGCTATGGTGTGATAATTCCATTTTGGGAATTCAGGGACCAATATGGAACGGAGCAGTAAAATTACCGTTTACTAACGGCGTTTAAATATAATTAGGGTCTGTCAATCTCAGCTACCTATCGGCATTCTTATGGAGGATCACTATGAACGCATTTGAGCATTTGCTTTCGCCATTCGATGTGAAAAAGTTCTTCAGCGAGTATTGGCACCGCAAACCACTGTATATTCCCGGAAACGAAAGCAAATTCGCCCATCTCCCCGGGATCAGGGAATTGCCGGCCTTATTGAGCGGCAGGTTCTCGGATAATCGTTGGACAGGCGGGCAGATTTACAAAGCACAGGCGAGCTTCGTCGACCGGGCGGGAAACGTCAGGAAGCTTAATGCAGTTCAATCCATGTGGCCGGACTTGTTTAACGCAGGCGCTTCTTTGTGCTTCGAAGCGCTTCACCGTTCTGACGCAGAACTGACGCGCTATGTTGACGATATTGCTTCGACAACCCGGTTGCCGGGCAAAATTGTTACTACCTGTTATTTAACGCCGCCAAACTCCGGCAGCGGAATGCATTTTGATTCTCAACATGGCTTTTTTATGCAAGTCGCAGGCAAAAAACACTGGAAGTTCAGTCAGCGCGCCGGATGGAAGGATGCGCCGGCAAATCTGGAGTTGCTGGCACTCAATCCTGATATGAAGGCATTTCTGGAGTCCACGAAGGTGGCAATAGCAACTCCGCTGGAAACTGGTTTGCAGGAAGTCACTCTGAATACAGGCGACGTGTTGTACCTGCCTCCGGGCTTTTGGCATGAGGCGCGTACTTTAGATAGCCCTTCGCTTCACCATACGTTGACTTTCGTGCCATTGGCGCCATGGCAATTATTGGTGGCTTATTTGCGTCGAAGCACCCTCGAAAAGCCGTCTTTACGGCGCGACCTTCGCTATGCGTCCGAGAGTGGCGATGGCGATGCAAGAAAAATGCTGGAGGCCGCAATCGCCGATTTACAGGAGACCGTGAAGCACCTTAACGCGGAGGAGGTCGAGCGCTTCTTTCATCAGGTTACTTCGATGGAGAATCCGCTTAAAGAGTATTTAATCATGCCTTGAAATATTCAGGAATGGATAGCCGGTGCCCGCCTTCGCAGGTCCATTTAAGTCCTACGGCAAAACAACCACAGTTGGTGCGTTCTCCGAGATGTGGGGGCGAATGCCGCATGTTGCGTGTAGAACCAAGCATCAAAGTGGAGCTACATCAAGACCTATTCTTTCTTCCTGTATGGAAGAACAGTTCCATTTCGGAACGATTGTATGAAAAGTGCAATTAGTAACTATTTAATGCAACCAACAATGTGAACATAGTAAAAAGTGGCCTTCCTAGCGAACTAAAGCATCGGTGTTCGAACATGGCCTGGTAACTTATGCGCGTTGATAGCACATAATGGTGCATCTGGCTACTCATACCGTAATGCTGTATTAGGGTCTAACCGCATTGCGCGCCTGGCGGGAATATGAGACGCGACGAGAGCGACGAGAATCAAAAGAACGGCTACAGCCGCGAAGGTCAGAGGATCTGTGGCTTCAATGCCAAAGAGGAGGCTGGAAAGGACCCGCGTCATGGCAAGCGATGCTGCAATCCCAATCACTACACCGATAGCAGCCATACGGGCGCCTTCACCCAACACCATGCGCAGAATTGTGCCTCGCTGCGCTCCCAAGGCCATGCGAACCCCAATTTCCTGGGTACGGCGCGAAACAGAAAACGCCACCACTCCATAAATACCGACGGCAGCCAGAACCAGAGCAACTGAGGCGAAGGTACCCAAAAGAAGAAGCAGAAAGCGACGATCAGCGAGCCAACCGCCCATTTCTTCGGCAAAGGTGGAAATCTTTAACGGCACATCCGGGGCAAGTTGCTGGAAAGCGATTCGTGCAGCGGAAGAGACGTCCGCAGGATGCGCTGCATGGCGCATTACGATCGTGGGCGAGGAATTCATGTTCAGGCCGCGCTGGCGGAAATCTACGTAGATGATAGGAATAGGAGGAAAATCCAGACCGCGCCCTCGAACATCACCCACAACACCGACAATCGTCAGCGGCTTCAGATTACCATCCATATTGCCGAAGTCTATAGTTTGTCCAATTGGGTTTTGGTTGGGCCAGCGCTGTAGGGCGAGAGTTTCACTAATGACAGCCACATGGGGTGAATTCAGCCCGTCCTGGTCGTGGAAGATTCGCCCACGGATGATCGGAATGCCCATGGCACGAAAGTATCCTTCGCCGGCCACGCAATAGTATGCGTGGCCGACCTGCGAGGGATTTTGACTGATTCTTGACCAATCGTCAAAGTTTGCAGGCGCTTGTTGGCCGTTCAGCAACAGAAAATCTCCATCAGCAAGGTTGTCACCGCGTGCGACGGGAAATGCTCCTGCCAACCCCACGTATTCTGTCCCCGGAATTGTGCGAAGCCTGTCCAAAATAGCGTCCATTCTTTGAATCTGCCGGGATATCTCCATTTGGTCACTATTTTGTTCCTGTGATACCGGAGGAAAGAACTCAATAGTAATGAGATTGTCCGCGCGAAATCCAGGATTGGTGGAAATGAGGCGCAAAAAGCTCCGACCCAGCAGTCCCGCCACGACCAGGATCATCAATGCAAGGGCGATTTCACCGCTTACCAGCAGACTGCGGACTTTTTGGGTCGCGCCGCTGCCGGTGTAATTACGTGAGCCTGTACCGAGTGCTTCCTGCAGATCTCCGCTTCCCGCTCGCCAGGCGGCGAACAATCCGAGAGAGAAAGCCACTACAACGGTGGCAGCCATAGCAAACAGCAGAACAGCCACATTCAGTGAGATCTCATGCTGGTGTGGCAGGTTCGAGGGAACAATGGCCGGTAAGATCATTATGACTGCCGCCGCCAGCACGAAACCTAAACTTCCGCCCAGCAGGGAGAGCGTGAAAGATTCTGCCAGAAACTGCAGGATTATGCGCCCGCGCTCAGCTCCAAGCGCAGCACGCACAGCGAGTTCTTTGCGGCGGGCCGATGCCCGCGCCAGAAACAGCCCGGCCACGTTGGCACAAGCAACCAGAAGCAAAAGTCCTACGGCTCCCAGCAGGGTCAGTATGGAAGTCCGCACATCTCCCACCATGGCGTCGGCAAGAGGAACCACGGCAACGTTGTTCAGGTCTACCTGTTTTCCATATTGCTGTTTCAATCGTTGAGCTATAGTGCCGAGATTAGCGCGCGCCTGAGTGAGGCTTACTCCATCGCGAATGCGACCGAGTCCTCGATAATTATGTGCTGTGCGGCTGGAAGGCTCTTCGTGAAGTTCAAGCGAGGTCCAACCCGAGACCCCAGAAGGGAAATCAAATCCTGCCGGCATAACGCCGATAACGGGATACACTCCGCCCTGCATCGTCAATTTAAAGTTTGAGAGGTCTTCTACTCCGCCAAGGTATCGTTTCCAGTATTTGTAGCTCACGATAACTGCAGGCGCACCGTGCAGGCGCTGCTCGTCGGCAGCAAACGAACGACCCAGGAATGGTTCAGCACCAAGGGCCTTGAAGAACCCGCTGCTGACTGCCGCCAGGTCAATACGCACCGGCTCGCTTCCGCCTGAAGCCGAAGTTGAAACCTCAGTGTATTCCGCCAGAGCGGAGAAGCTATTGTTGTCTGTCTGGAAATCGCGGAAGTTCCGATCAGCCAGATTCATCCTGTGGCCGTCAGGCGCCTGTTCCCATACGCGTACAACCTGTTCTGGCTTGGGATAGGGAAGTGGACGCAGAAGGACGGCATCCACGACAGAAAAGATTGCGGTCGATGCCCCGATTCCGAGCGCCAGTGTTAAAACTGCGATGGCAGAAAATGCAGGTGACTTTCTGAACATTCGCAAGCTGTAACGCAATTCATGGAGCAACGTGTCCATCCAAGACCTCCGGTCGGAAATAGATCCATATGCGTTCTTCTGAATGAGAAATTTTACCCCATTGGCTGATTGCCATCACAACACAACCTCTTACTCCGGAGCACATCTGCCTAGATCCACTTCGTAATCTCTATGAAACTATAACTGAGTTCACAATTGCCACGGCATGATGATGAGTTTTTGTCGTGTTTATGGAAGCAGCTACACAAGAAAGTTGCACAAAGCTACAGGCGAGACAACGTTGCCTGTTCGCGCCCAATTTGCGAAGCAAGTTGGCCGTGAAATTGTGAGCACGAAGACGTCTCAGCCGTATCTGTAAGTGCAGCCGCCCAAAATATATTTTTGTGAGCCGAGCTTATTCGTATCTCAGGGCACGAGAGGATCGACTTTAATCCGCCTTGTATCTGCCGGCGGGAAGAGCAACATCAGTTAATCACATGGAGGCGCTGAGAGCGGAGTAGACTTTCTTCTGTCCGCTCGCCTCGATTGCACATTTCCAACGCGGGACGCCGCACCGACGAGAAAGCCCTGCTACACATGGGCGATATAGAGCAATCCGCTGGAATCTGTTTCTCATCCAACTCCTAAACCAGTACAGGAGTAACTATGGCGGTTCGAGAGCCCATTCGGATTGATTCACGACGCACGACAAAAGCAGTCTTTGAAGATCACCTTGCCCTTGCGGCAAAAGGAGTGGTTGAGGAAGATCTTTTGCGCAACTACCACGAAGACTGCGTGATCCTGATCAACTCAGGCGAATTTCGTGGTCATGCCGG
>Ga0134128_10007832_pt1 | contig 12880 bp, 7 predicted proteins | sample KB31754_FD_96462 | JGI IMG/M metagenome (GOLD analysis project Ga0134128, IMG submission 96462) | Terrestrial soil microbial communities with excess Nitrogen fertilizer from Kellogg Biological Station, Michigan, USA - KB3-175-4 | ecosystem: Environmental > Terrestrial > Soil > Unclassified ...
GGCGTTGGGCCGTCTCGAGGCAGCTTTCGATCAATTGCGAAACGCTGAGGCGGCGAATCTCGAGCTCCAGCCGTTCGGCGTCCATCTTGGAAAGCATGAGCAGATCTTCCGTTAAGCGTGCCAACCGGCGGGAATGTTCGAGAATGATCTCGAGAAAGCGCGTTCGGTTTTGCGGATCGTCGATGGCCCCCGCGAGAAGCGTCTCAGCAAAGCCTTGGATTGCGGTGAGGGGGGTTCTCAATTCGTGCGACACGTTGGCCACAAAATCGCGGCGCACTCGCTCGAGCTTGCGTAGTTCAGTTATGTCGTGCAGCACCACGACGGCGCCGGTCGTCTCTCCGGCGAGGACGGCGGCAACCGTGATGGCGAAATAGTGCTGCCGCAGCGTTCCGGTGACAATTTCCGATTGCACGCGCGGCTCGCCACGCAGGACTTTGCGCACGGCTTCGACCAGTTCCGTCTGCCTCACCACTTCCACCAATGCGCTTCCGGACGTCGGCGGCACATCCAGTCCGAGAATTTCCGCAAAGCCAGGATTCGCAAACACCAGCCGCTCCGAACCGTTCACTACCGCGACGCCTTCGACCATGCTTCCCAGAATCGCGGAGGACAGGTTGCGCTCTTCCGTCAGCGTGCGGATGGTGCGCTCCAGTCGAGCGGCCGTGCGGTTGAGAGAAATGCCGAGCGCTTCCAGGGCGTCGTCCGAACCGTCGCGCGGCAATGGCCGGAAGTCGCCATCTGCCACGCGCCGGGAGAATTCCCTAAGCCGCTCAACGCGACCCGTAAAGCTGCGAGAGAGCAATAAGCAAATTCCGCCAGCGATCAACAAAATGAAAAACGAGGCGACCCACAGCCTGTGACGGAAGGAACTCAGAACTTCATCGACGGTCTCGACGGGAAGCGCAAATCGCAAGATATAGGTCGATCCCGCGAATGTGTTCTGTCTCACGGCATAATAGAGAAGATCACGGTTGATGGTGACGCTGTGCCGAATGGAACGCCCGTCTCCTTTTGCCATCGCTTCCAGAATTTCCGGGCGGGTGGCGTGGTTCTCCATGGTCTGGGGATCGGATTGCGAATCTGCAAGCACGTGGCCATCCGCGGTAATCACCGTGACGCGGGCGCCGCTGGCGGCCATTTGCGCGACCCAGTCGCGCAAGGCCGAGAGGTCCTCACGACGTCCCGCGGAATCGGGCGCCCATTGGGGAGGATGCGCTTGCGCGATGCGGGCGATCGCGGTGAGTTGTTCGAACCCCGTGCGTTCGTAGTCGTTGCGCAGTGATCGTTCGACAAAGAAGTCCACGGCGAGCAGGACGCCCACCAGGAGTGCAAGAAACGCGAACGTGAATTTCCAAAATAGATTAAGACGCACGAGTTTCGAACAGATACCCCGCGCCGCGCACGGTCTTCAGAAATACGGGATTCTCCGGGTCGTCTTCGATTTTTTCACGCAAGCGGCGGACATAAACGTCCACGCTGCGCGGAGTCACGAAGCGATCCGTTCCCCACACGGCATCGAGCAGCTGATCCCGTGTGAAGACCCGGTTTGGGCGCGAAGCAAGGTAGTAGAGCAGCCGGAATTCGAGCGTGCTAAGCGAAACGGGCTTCCCCGAATGGCTCACGCGGTAAGCCGCCGGATCGATGGCCAGCTTGCCGATCTCGATGACGCGTGGCGAATCAGCGGGCGGCTCGGCACGGCGGAGCAGCGCTTTGACGCGCGCCAGGAGCTCGCGCGGGCTGAACGGCTTCGTCACATAATCGTCGGCGCCCATTTCCAGGCCCACAACGCGGTCGGCTTCATCGCCGCGCGCCGTAAGCATGAGAATCGGGAGACGATTTAATGCCTCGTCCCGGCGAACTTCCCGGCAGATGTCGAGCCCGGAAAGTTTCGGGAGCATGAGATCGAGAAGGAGCAAGTCAGGTGGCGTCTTCTTCAGCGTGCTCAGGCCAGTGCTGCCGTCAAAAGCAGCGCTGACCTGAAAGCCTTCGTTGGCGAGGTTGTAACGAACGAGTTCGACGATGTCTTTGTCGTCCTCGATGATTAATACGCGCTTCATAAAGTTGGCACGTTCCACTCGCCGGCTTGGCGGCAGTTTACCGTACGCCGGAGAAATGCGATAGGACGTGGAAAGGTTTGCATCACCGCGAGATTGGCGTAACACGCTTTATTGTTGCAAGGCTCGTGTAACGCGGGGATAACATGAATGTGAATGGAGTGTGAACGCCGGTTAAGCGCTCAATTTGCGCCGGCGGTCGTGAATGCCAACGCCAGAAGCGTTTTTTGCTCGAGCTCGTGCGCTTTGGCTGAACCGGTGGCAGGGCTTGCGCTGGCCGAGCGTTTCACCGAGCGCACCTGTAGGCCTCTGGCCTGTGCCAGTCGCTCGAGACGCGGCAGGATATAGAAAAGCGCGCCCATGTTCGCGGGCTCTTCCTGTACCCAGACAATTTCGCGGGCACTGGGATGTTCCGCTAGCGCGGCGTTAATATCCGTCCGCGGCACAGGATAGAGCTGATCGAGGAAAAAGATGGCCGTGGTGGTGTCTTTGCGGCGGCGGCGCTCTGCACGAAGCTCGTGGCCGACTTTGCCGCTGGCGATGAGAATTCGCTTTGCGTTTCGTACTTCGTTGTCCGGCACGAGTGGCAGGAACCGCGGCCTCGTGAAGTCTTCAATGTTCGAGCTGGCATCCGGATGGCGCAGCATGCTCTTTGGCGTGAAGACGATCAACGGTTTGCGCCACGCGCGGCGGGCTTGCCGCCGAAGCATGTGGAAATACTGCGCCGCCGTGGAAGGCTGGCAAATCTGCAGATTGTCTTCCGCGGCCAACTGCATGTAGCGCTCGATGCGCGCGCTGGAATGCTCGGGGCCCTGCCCTTCGTAACCGTGGGGCAGCAAAAGCACGAGCCCGCTGGGCAGATTCCACTTGTCTTCGCTGGCGCTCAGGAACTGGTCGATGATCACCTGCGCGCCATTCGCAAAATCTCCGAACTGCGCCTCCCAAAGCACAAGAGCTTCCGGATAGTCGCGGCTGAAGCCGTATTCGAAGCCCACGCAAGCCGCTTCAGAAAGCGAGGAGTTGTAAATCTCGCAAAAAGCCTGCTGGCGGGAAAGATGCGAAAGTGTGAGGTAGTTGTGCTCCGTCTCCGTATCGATCAGCACGGCATGTCGCTGATTGAACGTGCCGCGCTGGCTGTCCTGACCCGTTAGACGAACGGGATTGCCTTCGAGCACGAGCGAGCCCAGGGCCAGCGCTTCCGCAAAGCCGTAATCGACGGCGCGCTTGCCGTGGCCCATCTCGGCGCGCTGCTCCAGAAGTTTTGCGACTTTCGGATGGATGTGAAAGCCCGCAGGCACACGGACGAGAGCGTCCGAGAGCTCCGCGAGTTTATCGATCGTCAATCCAGTGTCAACTTCGAAAGCCGGATCGTACTTCCCGCGTGTGTACGGAGACCAATAGTCCGGCAGCTTGCGCAATTGCGGGATTTTCGTGAGTTGCCCCGCTTTTTGCTGCTCCCCTTCATATTCTTTCTTCACCGTTTCGACGACCAGCGATGCGTCGACGCCAGTCTGCTCGGCGTAAATCTTCCAGAGCGGACGGTGGTTCTTTATGCGTTCGTAGAGAAGCGGCTGCGTGATGGTGGGATCATCCACTTCGCTGTGGCCGTGACGGCGGTAGCCGATGATGTCCACGACGACGTCGCTGCCAAAGGTGGCGCGATACTCCGCGGCAAGTTTTCCGATGCGCACCACTGCATCGGGGTCTTCCGCGTTCACATGAAACACCGGAACGCTCTGGCGTTTGGCAATGTCTGAAGCGAAGCGGGAAGAATGCTCTTGGGGGGGCTGCGTGGTGAATCCGATCAGATTGTTGACGACGATCTGCACCGTGCCTCCCACGGTGTACGCCTTCAGATCCGCAAGATTAAGCGTTTCCGCCAAGACGCCCTGACCCGCGAAAGCCGCATCGCCGTGCATCACGATGGGCCAAACCTTGTTCAGCGTTTCGCGCGAACGGTCAATAATGGGTCCATCCGCTCCATGGCGCGTCTGCTTGGCGCGCGCCCGGCCCATGGCCACCGGATCCACCGCTTCGAGGTGGCTTGGATTTGAAACCAGATGCATGTTGATGCTCTTGCCCGTCGTAGTCGTGTAGTTCCCCGTTGCGCCGACGTGATACTTAACGTCGCCCGCGCCCAGCACGCTTCGCGGGTCCACGTCTTCAAATCCTGCGACCACTTCGTATGGCGTTTTGCATGCCGCGTGCACCATTACATTTAGACGGCCGCGATGGCTCATGGCCATGATGCAGTCCACGGCGCCGAAATCCCCAGCGGTATCAAGGATGGAATCCAAAAGCGGAATCAGCGACGTGACGCCTTCGAGAGAAAATCGTTTGGTGCCCAGATAACGGGCCTGAAGAACTTGTTCGAACAGGTCTGCGCGGACCAGACGCTCGAGAATTTTTCCCCGGTCGACCTCCAACTCAGGACCCTCGAGGCGCTCCGCTATCCACCGCCGCCTCTCTGGCTCGGGGAGGTGCATGAATTCCACGCCAATGGTGCCGCAGTAGATGCGCCGCGCTTCTTCGGCGGCCTCGCCCGTGAGCGCCTCCAGATCAGGATGCTTCAGCGGATGAAACACATCGAGCGGATCCAGCCGAGCTTCGTAATAGCCCCAGCGCCGAAAAGCGTCAAAAACGCGTTCGCGCTGTTCATTACTCGCAGCAGTTTTCTTGGAACCCTTGGCAGGTTTTGCAGGGCGCTCCAACGCCATGATTGTACGGTCGGCCATAAATCCATCTCTTACAACCATCTATTTTGCCACAGAAAGTGATTCGGCGGTTTTTTGGGAGCCGCCCCGGAATTTCCCATAAGGTGTCACCGATGTTCAGCGAAGGCCAATTTGTCATCAGCCAAAATGGGGCTGTTTTGCGCGGATTTTTGACGGAGACTCCTCATCAGGAAAGGCTAGTCCCCGTTCCTCGAAAATGCCTAGGATGACGAATCGCGCGCCTTGCCAACTCTCGATACGCCGTGTTCCAGCTAAAGACAGCGATGCCGCCTGGAAGATCATCGAGGAGTACTACGAGGCCGCTGGAGTCATCGCGCGGGATGCCAAGGACGATTTCTCGCGCATCTACTTCTGTAGCGACGCCGGCGTTTGGTTAGCAATCCTTGAGGATAATGTCGTCGGATGCATAGCGCTTCGTCCCCTCCCGGCCATCCCGGGCAGTGGCGAGGTTAAACGCCTATATGTCCAACCCCAGCATCGAGGAAGCGGAATCGCGGCCGCCCTGTATCAGGCTTTGGAGCTCTTCGCACGCGAGTGTGGCTATCAGTCGCTTTATCTGGATACGGCAGACGAAATGGTCGCGGCCCAGCGGTTCTATTCCGCGTTAGGATACAAATCGGCTCCGCGCTACAACAACAATCCCCAGGCCACGATTTTTATGCGGAAACATTTGCACGCTCCATCCAGGTAGTCTCTCCCGTCTAAATCTCTCAACCTTGTCTTGCGCAGTGCGTTAAATCTCTACAACGCGAGGACGATCGATTCCAGCTTGCGGGCGATTTCCTCGGGGGATATATCAGGATTAAATACGATCGCCGGGCCGATCCGGACCGTGATTTCGCCGAAATGCGCAAGGCGCCGGCGTTCGCGCTTCATTTGCCACACTCCATCAAGTCGCATCGGAATAATCGGCAGGCGTAGATTTTCTGCCAGCAGCCCGATGCCGCTTTGAAAAGACGCCATGCGCCCCTCTTCGGAATTATTTACCTCGCCTTCGGGGAAAACGAGGATGCTGTAACCGCGGTCGGCGGATTCGCCGGCAAAACGGAAACTTTCGCGAAAGTCGGAGTGCTGCGGCAATGGAAAAACATTGAACAACAACGTTACCAGGCCGTAGCCAACCTGATAAGCCCAGCGCTTCGCAAAAATCCAATCGCGCGACGGCTGGCGCATCCTCCGCAGGGACTCGCCGCCCATGGCGGTTGCAACGCGATGGCGAAAACGCCTCGGAAGCGCGGCCAGAATCAGCCCAATATCGGCGCGCCGCGTGATGTGGTTTGAGATGATGAGCACCGGCCCTCGGACCCCGCGAAGATTTTCCCGGCCAAAGACATCGGGATGTGCAAGAATTTGCGTGGCAGGCCAGACCAGCGCGTAGTAGACGGCCAGCCGGAGCCAGCGCACCCCCGCGCGTTGCGTCCAGCGCGGATATGCATATCCCATGTGATGCGCCCCTGGTTGTTGCAGAAGGCGCTCCACATCCGCAACGGTTTTCGCTTCGGCAAAGGACGTCTCGTTCAGCTCGACCTGAAAGCGCTCCTCGAGCGCGCTCATCAGCTCAACGCGGTCCAGCGAAGTAAGCCTCAGTTCCTTCTCCAATTTCCGCGAGCCAGGCTTCGCGTTCGTAAAGTTTGCCAGCAATTCGTCCAGCCCGCCGCTTGTCCCCTTCGCAACCTGTGAGCTGGCGGTTGGCTCCGCGGCACGCGCTGCCATGAGACTTAGCCGCGGCTTGCCGGTCGGCGTGCGCGGAAAATCCTGCTCAGGCCAAACGAACCACCTTTGTGCGCGCTGATATTCCGCTAGAGAAGCGTTTGCGTGCTCGACTGCTTCGCGTGCTTCCCATGCTTCCGGCGCAGCACCGTTTTCCATCAGCAAGATCGCGAACGGTACGGCGTTGCCCTTCTCTTCGCTCGGAATCACCACGCAGTCCCGCACGCCCGGCTGCTGGCGCAGCGCTGCCTCCACATCCTCGGGATAAACATTTAAGCCGGCCGGTGTGACAATGACGTTCTTCTTGCGGCCCTTGAACCGCAGATTTCCTTCGGCATCTAGCTCGCCAATATCTCCAGTGCGCAACCAATTCTCTTGGTCTCGCACGTTTTGACGCAGCGATCCTCCTTCCCAATAACCGCTGGCCACGTTTTCGCCGCGCACGAGAATCTCTCCGTCCTCGGCCAGTTTGAATTCTCGCCCCGGCAAAACCTTTCCAATCGATCCCTCCGTGGCGCGAAACGGATGGTTCAAGCTGATGAGCGACGCCGTCTCCGTCATGCCGTACCCTTGCACGACCGCGTATCCCACGCGCTTGAAAAACTCTTCCGTCTCCTTTGGCAACGCCGCTCCACCAGAAATGAACGCCCAAAATTTCCATCCGAATCGACGATGAATGCGGCGGAATCGCCAGGCGCGCCGCAAAAACTTCTTCCCGTTTGCAGCCTCGAAATTTCTCTCCAGCCAGCCACTCTGGCCGCGCGCCTCCAATTCCCGCTCGATCGCCGTATGCAATGCATCGAGCATCCTCGGCACCGCGATAAGCGCCGTGGCCCGCTCGCGCTTCACGGTTCGAATGATCTCCGCCGGCTTCGCCGAGTGCTCGAAGACCACAGTCGCCCCCAGCAGCGGCGGCACAAACAGCGCCATGAACTGCCCGAAGACGTGGCTCAGCGGCACCAGTGTGACGAATCGCAAGGGATGCAACCAACGCGCATAGTTTCGGTAGGGATCTATCCCGCGTTCGAGCGGCTCCAGATTCGCCAGAAAATTGCCGTGCGTAAGAACCACGCCGCGCGGCTCAGCGGTCGTGCCCGAAGTGAATAGGATTTGCGCGATGTGATTTCGTGTGATTGCTTCGTCCGCGAGGCTCTCGTACAGAGCCTTGCTGTTTTGACCGCTCGCAGGCGAGGAACTCACCATCACTCCAGGCCTGGCTGTGTCTGCCAAATCCTCCAGTACAAGCCTCGCGATGGCGGGGTCCAGAACAGCCTTTTCACGCGAAGAGAAAATCAATTTGACGCCCGCATCGCGTGCCACTCGCCAGGCAAAATCGAGCGCAGCGCCGTCATCCATCGGCACGGCCACTGCTCCGCGCAACAGGCATCCCCAGGATGCCGCGGTCCATTCCGCGCTGTTCGGTCCCCAGAGCAAAACGCGATCGCCCGTTCGAACGCCGCGCTCTTTCAGCTCTGAAGCGCAAACAACCGCCACGCTCGCGAGTTTTGCGTAAGTCCATGTTTCGCGGCGATAACCGCGCCGCTGCACAAACGCAATATCACCGCCGTAGCGTTCGAACTCGCCGAATAACGAAAGGAGATTTTCCCGAGACATAGTCGCTGGGGCTCTCGCACCTCTGAGACAGCCTGATTCTACGCCTCTGTGAAGATTGCAGACGCCGGCGTATCTAGATCATTTGCACGCCAAGTGCCGTGTTTGGCGCAATCTCTTGCTGGTACTTGCGTTAGTTCCCTTCCTTGGCCGCTGATCCAACGTTTCGCGGCCCCGCATGCCACCGCCGCCATCGCACCAATTCCGTTATCCTGAAAATAATCATCGCGCCGGAGAAAATCGCAGCGCTCACAAATACATAAACCAAGCACTGATTCACGATGTGGGCTACCTGAGCGTATTTACCTGCGGCATCCGCCGCCGGGTTGGCAACCATCACCCAGCTTCCAGCCTTTATCGCAAACCACATGACCGCCAGTCCCCCGGCCTGCAAAATCACCCGAGCTATCGCGCGAAATTGCGTCCAGTCCGGGCGCACGAGATTTATGATGGCCCGGACTATCTCTAAATCCGTGAGCACCACGATTGGAAAATAGATTTGATGCCAGATAGGCGCAAGGTTAAATAAAGCCGCGGCGGGGCCAAATATCAGGAATGGATGGCTCTGTACCGACGACCACCACACCAGCGCAACAGCTAACGCCACAATGATGGACACGGACTCAAAGCGCGACACCTCGCGCATGTGACTCCCCATCCGCGCCTGCCTCATACACGCCTGCCCCATCCGTACCTGAAAGTCCCGCTCAATGTTCAGGTCCAGACGGAACTTTCCGCCCATCCCTTTGATGTGCCAGCGATCCGGGTGCTTCGTCAGGTGCTTCTCGACCACCGAAAAAATCAGCGTTACCACGCCAAATTGAATGAAAAATTGCAGGGTGCAAGTTGAGACCATGTCGCCGACCGAAATCTTCTGCCCAGCGAGCCTAAGCGCCAAAAAAATGATCCCAACAATAAGAAACGTAAGTCCCAGGTTGAACGACAGAACCTTTACGTAGAACGGATACAGTACTGGCCCGATGATCTGCCGGCCAAACGCAACCGACCGGTGGTCTTGCCGGTACCGCGCCGCAAGAAGCCAGGGGTTACCGCGCTTCTTCAGCAAACCTTCCTGCTCCTCTTCCGTCAGCGGCCGTCCGAGCACTTTTTGCCGCTCTTCCATTTCGGAGCGGATGTCTTCCGACAGTTCGCTGATGATGTCCGCACGCTGCTCTTCGGGCAGCGCCTTTGCCACTGCGTTCAAATAACTCTCAACCAGGTCCATGACGCACTCCTTCCTGTTTCACAACATTCCGTTCAGCGACGTGCTGATGCTCTGCCACTCCGCCATCAACTGCTTGAAAATCTCTTTCCCATCTGCCGAAAGCTTGTAAAAGCGCTTATTCCGCTTGTCTTCCTCGCGCCATTCGCTCACCAGCAACCCGTGACTTTCGAGCCTCCGCAGCAGCGGATACAGCGTGCCTTCATCAATCGCCATGCCCCGCTCGCTCAGCGTCTTCCGCAGCGTGTAGCCGTAGTGCTCCTTGCGGAGCGCCGCCAATACCGCCAGCACCAAAGACCCGCGCCGCAGCTCCAGCCGCAGATTTTCAAAGAGTTCGTGGTTGTCCGTACCGGGCGTCATATAGTGTATGCCACACACTGTACGATACACAGTATAGACTGTCAAGCACTTTTTTAAACTTTTTTTGATTCCAGCTAAACCTCATGTTTCCTGAGATTTTCCGTGGCACAGACCTCTCTGTGGCACACACTTCCGTCTGTGCAGCCGTAGGAAGCCGGGCTATATGCGCCGGAGGGACGATCGAACGACTGCGCAAAAGGTAGTGCATCAGTTTCCATTTAGCCGACCATCTGCCCGGAACCCCTGCTCCCAAGCGCGTTCGTCGTACAAACCTGGGCCGAGGCTGGCCCTTGACATACAATTTGGCTCTGCCATAGTCTAACTATGTCAGGGGTGATGCTTTGCATCGAGACGAAATTCCTCCGGGAACGCTCTATCTGCTGATTCTGAAAACGCTGGGGCGCTCCGGCGAGATGCATGGATATGAGATCGCCAATTCTATTCAGTGGATATCGGATGACGTTCTCCAAGTCGAAGAAGGCTCGTTGTACCCCGCGTTGCAGCGGATGCTCATCAAGGGATGGGTGACCGCGAAGTGGGGCACGACGGCTGGCAACCGCCGCGCTCGTTACTACCAGCTGACTGCAGCAGGCCGCAAACAATTGGCCGTCGAGATGTCGCAGTTCGAACGCGTCATTGGCGCGATCACGCGTGTGATTGAAGCGGTCTGAAAGGAGTTCTGTCATGAACTGGCTGCGCGAAGTCGCAAGACGACTCCGGATGCTCGTGCATCGGAGCCAATTCGATGCGGACCTCGAAGAAGAGATGCACCTGCATTTGGAGTTGCGACAACAGGAACATCTCGAGTCGGGCATGACCGCAGACTCTGCTCGGGCCGCTGCTCGGCGCCGGTTTGGCAACGCAACGTACCTGAAGGAAGAAAACCGCATCGCGTGGGGCTGGGAATGGTTCGAGAACTTGGCGCAGGATGTTCGCTATGGCGCGCGCATGTTGCGCAAGTCCCCGGGCTTCACGGCGGTCGCCATCCTCACCCTCGCTCTCGGCATCGGCGCAAACACAGCGATATTCAGCGTGATCAATGGAGTGCTGCTCAGCCCGCTTCCCTACAAGAATCCGAAGCAACTCGTAATCATAAAGGAACACGATTCGCTCCCGAACGTGATCGATATCCAGAGACAGACGCGCTCATTCTCACAGGGGGGCGGAATCAACGTCGAGAAAATGGATTACATAGGCGCAACCGAACCTGTGCAAGTCCGTGTCGGGCTTGTCAATGCGGGGTTTTTCGAAACGCTAGGCGTGCAGCCGGTGCTGGGCCGGATCATTTCGCCTGCGGAAGATGTACAAGGCGGGCCGCATCTCGCCATGGTAAGCAACCACTTCTGGCAAGACTACCTTGGCAGCGATCCACATGCGGTGGGCTACACGATTCAATTGGGCGGAAACTCTTATACGGTGATCGGCGTAATGCCCGCGAGCTTTGCTCCACCAGCGGAGCATGCCGACGTTTTCGTTTCACTCATCGTCCGCGACCCGGGAGCGGGCGCTGAGCGCGATTTGCACTTCCTGCATACCTACTGGCGACTGAAGGAAGGCGTTACGCTGGCGCAGGCGCAGGCCGATATGGCCGCGATCGACCGTCGGCTCGCGGAGCAGTATCCGGCCGAAGAAAAAGAACGGAAGAGCCAATTAGTGCCGCTGCATGAATGGCTGGTAGGAGACGTGCGGTCGGCACTGCTGGTGCTCTTCGGAGCTGTAGGCCTGGTTTTGCTGATTGCGTGCGCGAATTTCGCGAGCTTGCTAATGATGCGGGCGGTTGCCGAGCGCCGGGAACTGGTGATTCGGGCGGCGCTGGGCGCGGGCCGCGGCCGGCTCATCCGGAAAACGCTGACAGAGAGCGCACTGTTGTCGGTCCTCGGCGGTGCGGCCGGATTACTCTTCGCGCAGTGGGGCACGAGCATGCTCCTGACCTTGAGGCCGGAGGAACTGGCCCGGCTGAGCGGGATTCACATGGATACACGAGTGCTGCTGTTCGTCTTCGTGGTCTCAGTGCTGACCGGCATCGTGTTCGGAATGGCGCCGGCATGGATCGCGGCTCGTGCGGACGTTGCCGAGGCTCTGAAAGAAAGCGGGCGGAGCACAACCGCCAGCACGATGGGGCATAGCATACGGAGAATCCTGGTCACATCAGAACTGGCGGTTGCCTTGGTGCTGCTGGTGGGAGCCGGTTTGTTGATCAAAGGATTTTCAAGGTTGAGCTCGATGAACCCCGGTTTCAATTCCGCGAACGTAATGACGATGTATCTCCAATTGCCCAAGACGCGATACGGCGAAATCCCCAAACAAACCCAGTTCCGCCGCGAGTTGCTCACTCGTTTGAACTCCCTACCGGGCGTACAGGCAGCGATGGTGACAGATATACCGCTCGGCGGGAATTATGTGGGTCACCGTTTCGTCATCGCCGGACGCCCTCCTGTGGCCGTGGGGGGTGAGCCCAAGGTGCAAACCCTTTCTGTGATGGGCGATTACTTCCACGTGATGCAGATTCCCCTGCGCGCCGGGCGCGACTTCACCCCCTTGGACCGCGAAGGACAACCCCTGGCGGCAATTGTGAACGAGGAAATGGTGCGGGAATTTTTCCCGCACGAAAACCCAATCGGCATGCGTATCCGCTGGGCGGGCGATACGGGGCCACCACAATGGATGACCGTCATCGGCGTCGCGGGCGACGTGAAACATTCAGGATTGAATCAACCGACGGATCCCGCTGTGTATACCCCTTTTTCGCAGAACGACGAGGCCTGGAGACGATTTATGATGCTCGCCATCCGGGCTCGGGATGTGTCTCCTGGCCTCGTTGAAGAAGTGAAGAAGCAGATCTGGAGCTTGGACGGCCAGATTCCGGTGAGCGACGTGTACGCCATGGACGAGCTCATAGCTGTGTCGCTTGCGCAGCAGCGCTTCAACATGCTGCTCCTCGGACTTTTCGCCGCGCTCGCGTTGATCTTGGCTGCGGTGGGAATTTACGGCGCGATGGCCTATGCCGTGAACCAGCGAACGCATGAGATCGGCATACGCACAGCGCTGGGAGCGCAGCGCCGCGACGTACTGCGGCTCGTTATGAGAGATGGAGCGAAACTCGCGGTCTTCGGCATCGCCTCCGAGATTGCAGGAGCGCTTGCGCTGACTCGCCTAATGGCCAGTCTGCTTTTCGAGGTGAAACCGAC
>Ga0134128_10007834_pt1 | contig 12878 bp, 10 predicted proteins | sample KB31754_FD_96462 | JGI IMG/M metagenome (GOLD analysis project Ga0134128, IMG submission 96462) | Terrestrial soil microbial communities with excess Nitrogen fertilizer from Kellogg Biological Station, Michigan, USA - KB3-175-4 | ecosystem: Environmental > Terrestrial > Soil > Unclassified ...
CGTGCTGCACCTGGTACATCACCATCGACTTCGCGATGTTCTTGCCGGTCGCGTCGAATTTCACGGGACCGAAGAACGTCGTCATGTCGGTCTTCGCGAGCGCATCGCGCACCTTGTCCTTGTCGAGCGAACCGGCGCGCTTGATCGCGTCGGCGAACACTTCGACGGAAGCCGTCGATTCGGCCGCCTGGTACGGCGGATCGTAGTTGTAGGCCTTCTTGAACATGTCGGCGTACTGCTGCGAGTTCCCGAACCATGGATCGGTGTACGTCATGCTCACGTCCCATTGCGACCCGCAGAACGCGTAGTCCGACTCCCTGCCGAACTTCTCGGTGATCTGCGCCGAGTCGCAGTGCGTGAGCGCGAGCATCGGCACGTACACCTTCTGCTCGGCGACCTGCCGGATGCCGAGCACCGCGCCCTTCTCGTGCCCGGAAATCATCAGCGCGTCGGGCTTCAGCGCTTTCACTTTCGTGAGCGTCGCCGTCATGTCGTTCAGGTCGGCCGGCAGCTTGTCGTCGATGACGACCTGCATGCCGTACTTCTTCGCGTCTTCGACCACGCCGTCGCGCACGTCCTGCGAGAAGTTGTCGTTCTCGATCGCGATCGCGATCTTGATCGACTTCGGATCGCGTCCCGCCTTCTTCGCCTCGTCGGCCAGGATGTTGACCGCCGCGCGCAGGTAGTAGTCCGACGTGTTCAGCACCGCGAACATGTACTTGTAGCCCTGCGTGAACAGGCTGCGGTCGGCGCCGTTGCCCTCGACCATCGGCATCTTGTACTTCTCGGTCACCGGCGCGATCGCCTTGGTGAGCGCCGAGCTGTAGGGCCCGAGGACGAAATCGACGTGATCCTGCCCGATCAGGCGCTCGACCAACTGCGCGCCGCGCGCGGACGTCGATTCGTCGTCGTAGTAGACGACCTTGAGCTTGTAGGCCTTGTTGCCCACCTTGACGCCGCCCTTGTCGTTGATCACCTTGACGGCGAGGTCGTAACCGTCCTTCGTGTTCTTGCCGTTCGTCGAGTATTTGCCGGTGAGCGATACGGCGGCGCCCAGCACGATCGAGTCGTCGGTGGCCGCGATGCCGGGTGCCGCGCTTGCGAGGAGGGCGACGCCGATCGCCGCCGCGAGAATGCTGCGTGTGGTGTACATGAGTTCCTCCAGAAGGTGCTGGCCGATGGCCGGCGGACCCTTGAATTAGAAGGAATCGGGTCCGTGTGCGAAGGATCGGCGAATTGACGGGTGATGGTCAAGTCTCGCGCGTGCGGACGGCAGCGTCCGCAAGCCGTCAGACCCCGCGGGGCTTGTCGCCGTTCACCCCGGCCCGCAGATCGCTTCCCCTGTCGACGTCGGCGAGCACGCCGGCGTCGTCGACATCGAGCAGCGTCAGCGCATCGGGATGGGCCAGCAGGACCGCGCGTGCCCCCGCGTCGCCGGTCAGCGCGCAGAGCGCCGCGAAATGCCGACGCGAAAAGCCGACCGGATGACCGCGGGTGCCGCGATAGGCGGGCGCGACGATATCCGCACCCTGTGCGAGCACATCGGCGACCGCGCGAATCGTCGGCGGCGCGATCCACGGCATGTCGGCGAGCGCGACGATCCAGCCGTCCGCATCGGATGCCGATATGACGCCGCAGGCGAGACTGACGCCCATTCCGTCGTCGGCATTCGCGCACTCGACGACGCGCAATCCCGCCTTGCGCACGCCATTGGCGAGTTGCGGATCGCCGGGACGCACGACGCCGATCGAATCGGGCAGCGCCGCAGCGACGTGCATCGCGGCTGCGACGCCCATCGCCGTTCCGGCCGGCATGTCGAGCGAGGGTTCGGGAAGCGGCGCGAGCAGCTTGTCGCCGCCGAAACGCGTCCCTCGCCCTGCGGCGAGCAGGATGCCGACGATCCGCATCACACAGGCTGGGAGAAGCGCATGGAAGGGGGGTTGCGACGGTGAAAGCGCAGCCGTACAGTGTTCGCGTACCTCTTTCGCAGGAGGGCATGCAATGCGTCGCAGACTCTATTTCATCATGCCGGACCTCGCGAGCGCGCGAAAGGCGATGGACGATCTTCTGCTCGCCCGCATCGAGGAGCGCCACATCCACTTCCTCGCGCAGCGCGGCACGCCGATGGACGGGCTGAACGAGGCGAACTACCTGCAGAAATCGGATCTCGTGCACGGCGCGCAGGTGGGTCTCGCGCTCGGCGCGCTGCTCGGCTTCATCCTGGGCGGCGTGCTGGTCATGACGCTCGTCACCGACGATCGCTGGCAGATCGTCACGGTGCTCGGCGCCGGGATCATCGGTGCGCTGTTCGGCGCCTGGGTGTCGAGCATGGTCGGCGTTGCGGTGCCGAACTCGCGGCTGCGCCAGTTCGCGCAGGCGATCGACGACGGCAAGCTGCTGCTGATGGCCGACGTGCCGGAGCACCGCGTCGACGAGGTGCGCGAACTGCTGAACGTCCAGCATCCCGAAGCCGAGGATCGCGGCATCGATCCGCACATTCCGGCGTTTCCGTAGCGCGCTCGCGCCTTGCGCGCGGTGGATGCGGCACGCGTCGGGCGAAGCATCGCGCTCGCGGCCGGCCTGACCTGCGTCGCCGGCTTCGTCGACACGATCGGATACGTCGCGCTCTATCGCGTCTTCACCGCGAACATGACGGGCAACACGATCGCGATCGGCCTGGGCGCGCTCGACGGTAACGTCGGTCTCGCGTTGCGGCGCGGGTTTGCCATCCCGATGTTCGTGCTGGGCCTCGTCACGAGCCGGCTCTTCGTGCATGTCGGCGAAAAAAGCGGCTGGACGCGCATCGCGGGCGCCATTTTCACGTTCGAAGCGGTGCTGCTCGCGGCCTTCATCGCGTTCGGCCATCCGCTGCCGGGCAACGAGGCGGTCGAGCGCGAGGGGCGCTATTACCTGCTGGTTGCGCTGCCGTCCTTCGCGATGGGCCTGCAGAACGCGGCGCTCACCCGCTTCGGTCCGCTCAGCATCCGCACGACGCACGTGACGGGCAACCTGGCGAGGCTCGCCGATTTCATCGCGCAATATCTCGTGTGGCTGCGCGCGCGAAGCCGCGAGTCGTCGATCGTCCGCGCGCTTGCCGAGTCACGCGCGCAGCGCGCCTTTCGCAAGAGCGTGCTGCTGGCCGCGATCTGGTTCTGCTATCTCGCCGGCGCGCTGTTGGCAGCGTATCTGTACGCGCGCGTGCGCCTGCTCGCGCTGGTCGTGCCGATCGCGGCGCTGCTCGCGATTGCCGGGCTCGACGCGGTACGCCCGATTCTCAGGGGCCGAAGAACGCCCTGACCTTATCAAAAAACGATTTTGCGCGCGGACTGTGCGCGTCGGGATCCTGCTGATTGATCGCCTCGAACTCGCGCAGGATCTCCTTCTGCCGCGCGGTGAGCTTGACGGGCGTTTCGAGCGAGACGTGGCAATACAGATCGCCGGTCACCGAACCGCGCACGGGCCGGATGCCCTTGTTGCGCAGGCGGAACACCTGTCCGGTCTGCGTTTCCGCCGGGATCTTGAGCTTCGCGTGACCGTCGAGGGTCGGAATATCGATCTCGCCGCCGAGCGCCGCCGTCGCGAAGCTCACCGGCATCTCGCAATGCAGGTCGGCGCCGTCGCGCTGGAAGACCGGATGCGGCTTCAACGTCACGACGACATAGAGGTCGCCGGGCGGCCCGCCGTTGAGTCCCGCTTCGCCCTCGCCCGACAGGCGGATCCGATCATCCTGATCGACGCCTGCGGGAATCTTCACCGACAGCGTCTTGTGCTTGCGCACGCGTCCGGCGCCCGCGCAGGTTGCACATGGCTCGGCCACGACCTTGCCGGTGCCGCGGCATTGCGGACATGTCTGCTGGATCGAGAAGAAGCCCTGCGAGACGCGTACCTCGCCGCGGCCGTGACACGTCGGGCACGTCTGCGGCTGCGTGCCCGGCTTCGCGCCGCTGCCGTGGCACGTCTCGCACTCCTCCATCGTCGGAATGCGGATCTTGACCTCGGTGCCATGCGCTGCGTCCTCGAGCGACAGCTCGAGGTTGTAGCGCAGATCGGCGCCGCGATAGACGCCGTTGCCGCCGCGGCCGCGCTGCTGTCCGAAGATCTCGCCGAAGATGTCGCCGAATGCATCGGCGAAGCCGCCGAAGCCTTCGGCGCCGCGCGCCCCCGCTGCCCCGAATCCCGCCGACGCGTCGACGCCTGCGTGGCCGAACTGATCGTACGCCGCGCGCTTGCGCGAATCGGAGAGGATCTCGTAGGCTTCCTTCGCCTCCTTGAACTTCTCCTCGGCGTCCTTCTCCGGATTGCGATCCGGATGATGCTTCATCGCAAGCTTGCGATAAGCCTTCTTGATGTCGTCCTCGGACGCGTCGCGCGCGACGCCGAGCACCGTGTAGTAATCGCGCTTTGCCATGTAAAACCGAACCGCCCCTCGTCCCTGCGTAATCGCTGCAACCGGCGCGCGCCCGCGCCCGATACGAAAGTCGGCCACACGAACGTGCGGCCGACATGAAACCGGCTGATTCTAAGGCCTTCGCGGCCGAAGATCACCTGTCGCTACGAAAACCAAAATAAGGCCGCAGACCATTTTTTCCACACGCCGGCAGACGGGCGGTAAGCACCGACCCAGTCGTCGCCGATCTCGCGACAGACACGCATCGACACAAAAAAGCCGCGTTGACCGGCGCCTGGGGCGCCGCGTTCAACGCGGCCCGATATTGCGTCATGCGCCGCCACCCGCCATCAGCAGGCAAGTGACCGTGACGCAATATCCGAGGAGGTCGGGACCGCAAGTTTATTTGCGGTCCTTGACCTCCGTGTATTCGGCGTCGACGACCTTCTCCTCGCCGCCCTTCTCGCCACCGGCTGCGCCGCCCGGCTGTTCGGCGCCGCCCGGTTGGCCTTGCGACTGCGCGTACATCGCTTCGCCGAGCTTCTGCGACGCGCTCATCAACGCCTCGGACTTCGCCTGCAGCGCTTCCTTCGAGGCGTCCTTGTCCTTGAGCGTGGTCTCCGCGTCGTTCAGCGCCGATTCGATGCGCGCGCGCTCCTCGCCGGCGACCTTCTCGCCGTACTCGGCGAGCGACTTCTTCACGCTGTGCACCAACGCGTCGAGGCCGTTGCGCGCCTGCACCACTTCCATCAGCTTGCGGTCTTCCTCGGCGTGCGATTCGGCGTCCTTGACCATCCTCTGGATCTCGTCCTCGGAGAGGCCGGAATTCGCCTTGATCGTGATCTTGTTCTCCTTGCCGGTCGCCTTGTCCTTCGCCGACACGTGCAGGATGCCGTTCGCGTCGATGTCGAACGTCACCTCGATCTGCGGCATGCCGCGCGGCGCCGGCGGAATGCCCTCGAGGTTGAACTGGCCGAGGCTCTTGTTGCCCGATGCGCGCTCGCGCTCGCCCTGCAGCACGTGGATCGTCACCGCCGGCTGATTGTCGTCGGCGGTCGAGAACGTCTGCGTCGCCTTGGTGGGGATCGTCGTGTTCTTCTGGATGAGCTTCGTCATCACGCCGCCCAGCGTCTCGATGCCGAGCGACAGCGGCGTGACATCGAGCAGCAGCACGTCCTTGCGCTCGCCGGCGAGCACCGACGCCTGGATCGCGGCGCCGACCGCGACCGCCTCGTCGGGGTTGACGTCCTTCCGCGGCTCCTTGCCGAAGAACTGCTTGACGGTGTCCTGCACCTTCGGCATCCGCGTCTGGCCACCGACGAGGATCACGTCGCTGATGTCCGAGAGCTTGATGCCCGCATCCTTGATCGCGGTGCGGCAGGGCTCGACCGTGCGCTGGATCAGATCGTCGACGAGCGACTCGAGCTTCGCACGCGTGAGCTTCATCGACAGGTGCTTCGGCCCCGTCTGATCGGCGGTGATGTAGGGCAGGTTGATGTCGGTCTGCTGCGAGCTCGACAGCTCGACCTTCGCCTTCTCGGCGGCTTCCTTGAGACGCTGGAGCGCAAGCACGTCGTTCTTGAGGTCGACGCCCTGCTCCTTCTTGAACTCGTTGACGACGTATTCGATGATCCGCTGGTCGAAGTCCTCGCCGCCAAGAAACGTATCGCCGTTCGTCGACAGCACCTCGAACTGGTGCTCGCCTTCGACGTTCGCGATCTCGATGATCGAGATGTCGAACGTGCCGCCGCCCAGGTCGTACACGGCGATCTTGCGATCGCCTTCCTTCTTGTCGAGCCCGAACGCCAATGCCGCCGCCGTCGGCTCGTTGATGATCCGCTTGACTTCGAGGCCCGCGATGCGGCCGGCGTCCTTCGTCGCCTGGCGCTGCGAGTCGTTGAAGTACGCCGGCACGGTGATCACCGCGTCGGTCACTTCCTCGCCGAGATAGTCCTCGGCGGTCTTCTTCATCTTGCGCAACACTTCGGCCGACACCTGCTGCGGCGCGATCTTCTTGCCGCGCACCTCGACCCATGCGTCGCCGTTGTCGGCGCGCACGATCTTGTAGGGCATCAGGTTGATGTCCTTCTGCACTTCCTTTTCCTCGAAGCGGCGACCGATCAGCCGCTTCACCGCGAAGATCGTGTTCTTCGCATTGGTGACGGCTTGCCGCTTGGCCGGCGCGCCGACGAGGATTTCACCGTCCTCGGCGTAGGCGACGACCGACGGCGTCGTGCGCGCGCCTTCCGAGTTCTCGATCACCTTGGGCTGGCCGCCCTCCATGATCGCGACGCAGCTGTTCGTCGTCCCGAGGTCGATGCCGATGATTTTTGCCATTTTGGATTGCCTCCGTACTGCGGGAATTGTCTGATCGTGAAATGGGGTTCTTGAACGCGCGAATCAACCTGTCGCACGCGTCACGAGGCGCCCGGCGTCTTCGAGACGGTGACGAGCGCCGGCCGCAGCACGCGATCGTTCAGCAGGTAGCCCTTCTGAAAGACCGTCACGACGGTGTTCGGCGGCAGGTCGCTGTCGACGACCTGCATCGCCTGGTGCCGGTGCGGATCGAATTTCTGCCCGACGGGATCGATCTCCCGGATCGCCGCCCGGGAAAACGCCGTATCGAGCGACTTGAGGGTCAGGTCGGCGCCGGCCTTCAGCGTCTCGGCCGAGACCGACGGGTCGGTCGCAAGCGTCTGCTCGAGCGCATCCTTCACCGGCAGGAGGTCCTCGGCGAACTTCTCGATCGCGTACTTGTGCGCCTTGGCGACGTCGACCTGGCCCTGACGGCGGACGTTCTCGATCTCGGCGCGCGCGCGCAGCCACGCGTCCTTCATCTCGGCGGCTTCAGCCTTTGCCTTGTCCAGCAAATTGCCGGCGGCCTGGCCCTCGTCGCCCGTGGGTTGGTTGGCGCCGGAGCGGTCATCGACGCGATCCAAATCGGAGCGGGATTCCTGGTCTGTCATCGTGGCGGAGCGGTAGGTGGAAGAGACGAACGTGCTCCCGCTTAAGTGGGTGCTGCGATCGGCGTTTCAACGCCGCCGCGACCGCCGGGATACGCCCGTCTAGGCGGTGGCGCCGCGTGCCTTCGCGCGGAGCAGCGTCGCCTCGCGCTCGTCGGGACTCGGCGCAGGCCGCAGCCACCCTTGCAGATTCGCGAGCACGATGTCGGCAAGCGCGGCGATCCAGCGCGGATGCTCGTTGAGGCAGGGAATCACGTCGTAGTCGCCGCCGCCCGCCGCCCGGTAGACGCGCTTGCCCTCGATCGCGAGCTCCTCGAGCGTCTCGAGGCAATCGGCGACGAACCCCGGCGCGAACACGTCGACGCGGCGAAGCTTCGCCCTGCCGAGCTTTTCGAGCGTCGCCGCCGTGTACGGCTCGAGCCAGCGGCTGCGTCCGAACCGCGACTGGAACGCGAGCGTCCACTGCGACGGCTCGACGCCGAGCTCGCGCACGAGGAGCCGCGTCGTCGCCTGGCAGTAGCAGTGATACGGATCGCCCTTCGTCAGCGAGCGCCGCGGCAGGCCGTGGAACGACAGCACGAGGTGCTCCGGACGGCCGTGCTTCATCCAGTAGTCGTTGACGACGGCGGCGAGCGCCGTGATGTACCCGGGATCGTCGTGGTACGTGTCGACGACGCGCAGCCCCGGCACCCGCCGCGTTCGCGCGAGATGCGCGGCGACGGCGTCGATCGTCGAGCCGGTCGTGCTCGCCGCGTATTGCGGATACAGCGGCACGACGAGAATGCGGTCGCACCCCGCGCCGCGCAAGCGGTCGAGCGCCCCGCCGATCGACGGGTTGCCGTAGCGCATCGCGTGATCGACGACGAGGCCGTCGGCCGGCAAGTCCCGCGACTTGAGGCGCTGGCCGAGATAACCGGACAGCAGCACCTTCTGCTTGTTCGCATGAACGGCGAGCGGCGAGCCGTCCTTCGTCCAGATCGACGCGTAGCGCGCCGCCGACCGCGCGGGACGCGTGCGCAGCACGACACCGTGAAGGACGGGCCGCCACGCGAACGACGGAATCTCGACGACGCGCGGATCGGCGAGAAACTCGGCGAGATAACGCCGTACCGCAGACGTGGTCGGCGCGTCCGGCGTTCCGAGATTGACGAGCAGCACGCCGACCTTCGGCGTGCGGTCGTGCGCGAATGGCGGCTCGGGCCGGTAGCTCACGGTGCCGACAAGCCCAGTCGCGCGCCGGGTTCCGCGCCGCGCAGCGGTGCGTCGCCCGTCGGTCGTGCCGCCGCCGCGAGCCGCTCGACCAGCCTATCGATCCATGCGAGGCGCGCGAACGCCTCGGGCGTGTTCGGAATCAGCGAACGAACGTGCGCGGCCGAACGGAACGGCCGCGTGCGGCGACGGTAACGGCGCTGCAGATCTTCATCGGCGGCAAGTTCCAGGAACCGCCACTCGGCGTAGCAATTGAGGAGCTCCTTCGTTTGCGCGGTCTTCCAGCTCGTGCCGCCCACGTGGGCGATCGCGTCCGCGTCGAAGTCCTGCAGGAAGCGGCACCGATGCCCGTCCGCGATCGCGAGCGCGAGCAGCAGGTGCAGCGTATCGAAGAAGTTCGCGTAGTCCTTGACGAAGACGTTGCCGCCGATTCCGATGCGACCCAGCGTGGCACGAAGCGCGGAAGGCACTTCACGATAGATGCGCGCGTCGACCCCGTAACGGCCCATGAGGCCGCGAAGGACCGCCGCATTCAGGAACAGCAGGTACGTCTCGGGATATGCGTGGCCGGTCCTGGCGCTGACGCCGCCGAAGACCGCCGCCAGGCAATCGGACGGGCCGGGCGTCAGCGATGCGAAGATCTGCCGCTCGAAGACGTAGCAGTCGTGATCGATCAGTCCGAAGCTCTCGCGGTTGCCTTTCAGCAGCAGCGTGATGACGTCGCCATGCGTGATGCTCGTGCCGGCCAGCGTCGCGAGCGAACAGAAAGGAAGCGCCGGAAACCGGCGCGCGATCAGTCGCCGCTCCCATGCCCTGGCGCCGTTACCGAGCAGCATCACGTGCAGGTCAGCCGGAAGCAGCGCGAGCGACGGAAGCAGGAAATGCAGCGTTCCCGGCATCACGATCACGTAGAAATGACCACCCGACGCGCGCCCGTGCGCTGCATGAAACCGCGACAGTCGATCACGATTGACGATCGCGATGATCCCGCCGCCGTTCACCCGCTGCATCAGCCGACGATAGACGCGCACGATCACCATGCGCGGCAGGTGCAACAGAACCGACGCGGGAACCGAATAGCCCCGCACCTGCATGCGGTCGAGCGTCGCGCGCAAGCGGCGCCGGTAATACCGGAATGGGTTCAAGCTCCGGTCCGCAGGGATCGCCCTTCTGCCGTCAGCCGGGGCGGGCCGCCCCAGGTCGTCCATGCGAGCGGGGCGAAGCCGAGTCCCGAAGGGGCCGGCCGCAAGCATGGACGGGAGGCCGACACGTAGATGCCTCGCACGAGCAAGTGGTGCAAGGAGGCCGAGACTGATTGCGCCCCCTCCGGGGGCAGCGAGCAACGCGAGCGTGGGGGCCGTTCATCAGGCGCGCCGGGCCGTCCCAAGCGACTGATTGCGCCCCCTCCGGGGGCAGCGAGCAAAGCGAGCGTGGGGGTCGTTCATCACTCGTCGAGCAGTTCGCGCGACAGCGCGTTCGACAGCAGCCGCGCAGTGACGTCGACGATCGGAATGACGCGCTCGTAGGCCATCCGCGTCGGGCCGATGACGCCGAGCGTGCCGATCACCTGTCCGTTCGCCTCGTAGCTCGCGGTGACGACGCTGCAATCGTCGAGCGGCACGAGACCCGATTCGCCGCCGATGTAGATCTGCACGCCGGGCGCGCGCTGCGAAATGTCGAGCAGGTGCAAAAGCGACGTCTTCTGCTCGAACAGGTCGAAGAGCCGCCGCAGCCGCTGCATGTTCGACGCAAGATCCTCGGCGTTCAGCAGGTTGCGCTCGCCGGTCACGACGAGCGCGTCGGCGTTCGACAGCGCGCCCTCGCCGGCATCGACGGCCGCCTTCATCAGCGTCGCGATGTCGTCGCGAAGTGCCCGCAGTTCCTCGGCGAGGCGATCGCGGATGCCGGCGAACGGCTGGCCGGCGAAATTCTGGTTGAAGAAGTTCGTCGCCTCGATCAGCTGCGGCGGCGTGTACGCGCGGTCGGTGTGCAGGATCCTGTTCTGCACGTCGCCTTCCGGCGTGACGATGATCAGCAGCACGCGCCGATCGGACAGCCGCAGGAATTCGAGATGCCGAAACGATGCCCCGCGACGCTTCGGTGTCGCGACGACGCCCGCGAACTGCGTGAGCTGCGACAGCAGCGACGCGGCAGCGCTCACGATCTGCTGCGGCCGGTCAACGTTCAACTCCCCCTCGAGGCGATGAATCTCGACGTCCTCGAGCGGCTGCACCACCATCAGGCTGTCGACGAAGAAGCGGTAGCCGCGCGGCGTCGGCACGCGTCCGGACGACGTGTGCGGGCTCGCAATCAGGCCCATCTCCTCGAGATCGGCCATCACGTTGCGGATCGTCGCCGGCGACAGGTCGAGGCCCGAATGCCGCGACAATGCGCGCGAGCCGACCGGCTGTCCCTCGGCGACGTAGCGCTCGACGAGCGTCTTCAGCAGATGTTGCGCACGAGGGTCCAGCATCCGCCTATATTACCCGGCCTTTCTCGGCACCGGCTCATCGGCCATGGCGCCGAGCCTCGTTTGCGCCCACGCTATGGTTTAATCCGCGCATGTCGATCCCGACGCCGAAACAACGCTTTGCGCGCATTGCGCTGATCGGTCGCCACGGCGGTCCCGCCGCGGCCTCACCCTTTGCCGCGTTGACCGCGTTCCTGCTCGCGCGCGGCCATACGATCGTGCTCGAGCCGAATGCGGCGCCCATCGACATGGCCGGCGTCACGTCGCTGCCCGACGAAATGCTGCCCGGCGCGATCGACCTCGCGATCGTGCTCGGCGGCGACGGCACGATGCTGTCGGTCGCGCGGCGGCTCGCGCCGTACGACGTGCCGCTGATCGGCGTCAACCTCGGGCGCCTCGGCTTCCTGACCGACATCCCGGTCGCGAAGATGGAGCCGACGATCGCGGCGATGCTCGACGGCCGCTACAGCGAGGAGCGGCGCACGCTGTTGTCGGTGACCCTTCTGCGTGCCGACGGCACGACGACGTCGGCACCGGCGCTGAACGAGGTCGTCGTCAATCGCGGCGGCCTTGGCAGCATGATCGAATGCACGGTGGAGATCGACGGACGCTTCGTCTACACCATGCGCGCCGACGGCGTCATCGTCGCAACGCCGACGGGCTCGACCGCGTATGCGCTGTCGACGGGCGGGCCGATCATTGCGCCCGAGGTGCCGGCGTTTGCGCTCGTGCCGATCGCGCCGCATGCGCTCACGCACCGGCCGATCGCGATTCCCGACCGCGCGATGATCGCGATCACCGTGAGCCGAGGCCGCGATGCGGCCGTCCACTGCGACGGGCAGGCGCATTTCGAGCTCGCGGAAGGCGACCGCGTGACGGCCGAACGCGCGCCGCACGCTGCGCGTCTGTTGCACCCCGAGTATCACGACTATTTCGCGATGCTGCGCGAGAAGCTGCACTGGAGCGAAACGCCGGAGCGGCTCACGCATCCCGATGCGCGTTGAGCCGCGCGCGCATGTTGTCCCCACGCTCGCGGCTGCGTCCGTTCGCTGCACGCTGAGCGAGCGCGATTCGCGCCTTCGGGCGACTCTGTGCCGCTTGCGCTGATCGCCCCGATACGATGCTGTGCACGCTGTCGATCCGTCATTTCGTCGTCGTCGACGCGCTCGACGTCGAGTTCGCGGACGGCCTCACCGTACTGACTGGCGAGACGGGCGCCGGCAAGTCGATCCTGCTCGATGCGCTCGGGCTTCTGCTCGGCGACCGCTTCGAGATGCGCCAGCTTCGTCCCGGCGCCGAGCGCGCCGAGCTCGCGGCCACCTTTTCGATCGATCGCGCACCCGCCGTCGCACGGTGGCTCGAGACGGAAGGCCTGGACGCGAACAGCGAGCTGCTCTTGCGGCGCATGCTCGACGCGCAGGGACGAAGTCGCGCGTGGATCAACGGACGCCCGGCAACGCTCACGCAGATGGCCGAGGTCGGCGCGCAACTGATCGACCTGCACGGGCAGCACGCACATCAGGCGCTGGCCAGTGCCGACGCGCAGCGCGCGCTCCTCGACGAGTTCGGCGGCTTCGCCTCGTTGAGCCGGGAAGTCGCGGATGCGTGGCGTGCGTGGCGTGCCGCCGACGAACGCCGCGCCACGGCGGCCGATGCCGAAGCCGCGTTCGCTGCGGAGCGCGACGCACTGCGCGAGCGGGAGCGCGAGCTCGACGACCTGGCGCTTGCGCCGGACGAGTGGAAGACGTTGACCGCCACCGAGCGGCGCCTGGCGAACGCCGCAGCGCTGATCGAAGCGGCGGCGCAGGCCGAGGAAGCGCTGACCGACGGCGACGATGCGATCGCGCGC
>Ga0134128_10007835_pt1 | contig 12878 bp, 10 predicted proteins | sample KB31754_FD_96462 | JGI IMG/M metagenome (GOLD analysis project Ga0134128, IMG submission 96462) | Terrestrial soil microbial communities with excess Nitrogen fertilizer from Kellogg Biological Station, Michigan, USA - KB3-175-4 | ecosystem: Environmental > Terrestrial > Soil > Unclassified ...
AATGCGCGTGATCGTCTCGCGGCGCCACTGTTCCAGCAACCGCGGCGCGTCTGGCAGCTTCTCCGGCATGTAGACGAGGAACAGCGGATGTCCGTCGACGCGCAGGTATCGCGGATCACGGAAAACTTCGCAAAGCCACACGACATGCGTGGCGGAGTCGGCAGCATCGTAACCCTGCTGCATCAACACGTCGTGGTCGCGCCCGCTCCATGCACGCGACCAGCTTTCGTTCGCCCAGCACAGGCAGAAGGGAAAATCCGGCTCTCCCGACGCAAGCACTTCATCGATCGGACGACCGAGCAGGCGCTTGCCCTGGAACCAGTAGTGGTAATAGCAGAACGCCTCGATGCCCGCGGAGCGGGCCATGTCGGCTTGCTGCTGCCGCGTTTCAGGCACGCGCAAGTCGTAAAAGCCGAGATCCGCCGGCAGATGCGGCTGCCCATGCCCCTTGAAGCGAGGTGTGCCGGTGACGACGTTTGTCCACTCGGTGAAACCGTTGCCCCACCACGCGTCGTTTTCCGGGGTTGGGTGGAACTGCGGAAGATAGAACGCGATCGCACGCGCGCGCGGCGAAGCGCCTTGAGCCGGCATCCGCGACATCAAGCAGGCGCGTCCGCCGCGCGCATGATCTGCAGCGCAGGCAACGGGAACACCAGCACGCGTCCGGCATAGGCTGGATTGGCGAGAAAATGACGACGGAAGTGCCACGGCAGCACCAGGTGGTAGTCGTGGCTATGCGCAAGCACGTCGGCCTCGGCTCGGATCGGTAGGAACGTTCCCGGCGTCAACGCACCGAACTTGTCGGGATTCACCTCGCCGACCTCGGCAATGTCGTCCGTCGTGATGCCGCAATACTGCAGCAGCACGTTGCCTTTGGTGGAAGCGCCGAGCGCGGCTACGGTCTTCCCCTCTGCCTTCGCGCCTGCGAGAAATGCGCGCAGGCCCGCACGCGACTGTGCCGTACGTCGGGCGAAGTCCTCGAGCGGCGCAAGCGTATCCAGACCGCGGGCACGTTCCTCGGCGAGCACGCGCGCCACCTCGGGACTTTCGGGCATACCCGAAATCGATTTGGCCGCGGTCACCGAGAAGCTGCCTCCGTTCACGTCGTTGAACTCGATATCGATGATGGTGAAGCCGACGCGATCGGCCATCCATTTCACCTGCTTCAGCGCGTAGTACTCCAAGTGCTCGTGGCAAACCGTGTCGTAGGACAGGGCATCCAGCATCGCCGGCATGTAGCTCTGCTCGAACACCCATATGCCGTCGTCGGCCAACAAACCGTGCACGTCCCGCATGAAGGCCATGGGCGATTCGAGGTCGTAGAACATCGAGAACGAGGTCAGCACGCGCACCTGTTTCCCCGCTCGCGCCTTGCGCAGCGTGGCCGCGGTGAAGAAATCCGCGCACAAGTCGACATGCGACTTGTAGTACTGGCGAAACTTCGCGGCGGTGGGGTCGATGCCGAGAAGGTCGGCCCCGATCGACTCCGGGTACGCCCCGAGCGTGGTGCCATCATTGGAACCCACATCGACCACCAGATCACCCGGATGTAGCGAAACGAGTTCACAGATACGCGCCACCTTCGCGTCCAAGTGCCGCACCATGCTCGCGTTGAGGCCGGAACGGTATCCGTAATTGTCGCCATACATCTCCCCAAGATCGTAGGAGTGGGCGAGTTGCAACAGGCCGCAGCCGTCGTCCGCCGCGCATTTCACCAGCCGCAACGGCCCACTCGTTACCTGCGCGTCCCGCGCGCGGGGAAATACGCCGGTCAACATCTGCTCGCCGAGATCGAGTACCAACTCGAGGCAAGTGCTGTCGCACACGCGGCAACGGTGAATCGGTTGGGTCATGACATCGATCTCTTGTTAGCAAGCGACGCGATCGACGCGTCGACCATCAGGCGCACGAGCGCGCCGAAATCCGTCGAGGGACACCAGCCAAGGACCCGCCGCGCCTTCGTGGCGTCACCCACAACTGGGCCGCGGTGATCCTGGCGCAAATCCGCTGCGTTTTCCCTTACCCAATCGCGATAGTCGAGGCCAGCGTGCGAGAACGCAAGCTCGCAGAACTCACGCACCGAGTGCAGCTGGCCGGTAGCGACCACGTAATCATCGGCATCACGGTGAGCCAGCATCAGGCGCAGGGCGCGGACATAGTCTGGGGCATATCCCCAGTCGCGTCGCGCGTCAAGGTTCCCCAGCTGCAGTTCGTGGTCGAGCCCTGCCTGGATGCGGGCCACCGCATCCACGATCTTGCGCGTCACGAAGGAGCGCCCGCGAAGCGGGCTCTCGTGGTTGTAGAGGATCGCCGAGCATGCGAACAAGCCGTGCCGCAAGCGATACGCCTGCACGACCGTATGCGCAAAGAGCTTGGCCGCGCCATAGGGGCTGCATGGCCGGAAAGGCGTGAGCTCATCCTGCGGCGAAGCCACGGGATCCCCGAACATCTCGCTGCTCGATGCTTGACAGAAACGAATGGATGCGTCGGCGTCGAGGATTGCATGCAGCATGCGCGCGACCGCGACACCGTTGAATTCCCCGATCGCCACCGGGTCGTCGTACATGCCGGCGCCGGATGAGAAGGCCGCAAGATTGTAGAACGCGCTAGGCCGCAACTCTCGCAGCAGTGCCGTGAGGGCACCGACGTCAGTAAAATCCCACTCCGCATACTCGATACCACCCAGCATCGCGCGCGACGCACGCCCATCACGCAGGAGGCCGATGACACGATGCCCGCTCTCGAGCAAATGTCCGGCAAGATAGCCGCCATCCTGGCCGCTGATTCCCGTGATCAGAGCAGTATCCATCAGTAACCTGCCGAGCGTGCGACCACACGCGAAATGAAAGATGCATGCGGACTGCGCGACAAGTCATAGATGTTCATTCGTGCGTGGCGGGCAAACATTCCGCAATACAGGCTCGATATCGCATTCGCCAACCCGGGTGGAATCATCGCGATGGCGCGCGAGAGCAGCCGCTTGTACGCGGACATGGGGTGTTGGGCCAAGTAATGATCGTACTCGGCCCACGCATAGCCGCCGATGCTGCGATAGAGCCAGAGCTTGCGCAGTTGCCGCCATGGTTCAGGCGCGGATATGCGCGCCTTTGCCTGTGCCGATACGCTGCCGAAGGACCACACCAGAGACGGCCACTTGAACATCCAGATCTCGAAGCCGCGCGGAGTCCACATCGCGTTGCCGTAGCGGATCGTGATCAACGGCTCGGCGATGACATGCGTGAGCGGCGTTTGCGACTGGAAGATCACTCCGACGTGGATGAACAGCGAGCCGTAGTAGGTGGCACGGTCGCGTGCGTTCCAGAAGCTGCGCCTGATGACCACGCAGCCGATGAAGCTCAGTGCGTGTGCCGTGTCGACGAGCAGGCGATCGGCATCATCCGGCGCATACTCCGGATTCGCGCCGGCGGCGACCAGCGTACGGCGCAGCGTGCCACCGAAGTCGACGGTACGTACTTCCGTGTTGACAATCACGAGTTCGACGTTGCCCTCCAGCGCCGCCATCACTCGGTCAACGGCGCCAGGCTTCAGCAGGTCGTCGTCCGTCATCAACCAGCAATACTCGCCGCGGGCATGCGACACGGCAATATCGTAGTCGCGGTCAACGCCAGAGTTCACCGGCAGGCGGATGTAGCGCACGCGGAGGTCAGCAGCTGTGTACCGGGACACGACCTCGGCCGTGTTGTCCCTCGACGCACCGTCGACAACGAGCAACTCGGTGTCATCGCGCAACTGGGTGACAATCGTGTCCAGCGTTTCACCGATGAATGCGCCGCGATTCAGGGTCGCGATACAAATGGATAGCCGCAGATGCATCACACCTGCTCGAATAGCTGGTCCGCCATCAATGCGAACTGGCCAGCGTGATCGCGGCCGTAGGCACGCAGCTGGTAGCGGTTCTCGATGAACTCCTGTCGCGGCTGCAGGTACGCCATGAACGCGTCATCCAGTTGCTGCGCGTCCACGAAGAAGGCGTTGACACCATTGGAATCGATGCCGACAAAGCGATAGCCGCGTTTGTCGAAGAACGTCTTCCAGCCGGTCAGTGACACGCCGTAATACAACTGCGAAGGGTGCGCTGTCGAACGCCTGAAGTCATCACGGTACCTCGAGGCCACGCTGCGCTCCGGCCCATACGCCGAGTTGTATTCCACCGACACGATCTTCGGGCGGAACTCGCGTGCGAACAGCGCATTCGCTATGTGCCAGTCGTTGCCGTCGATATCGAGCGAGAACACATCGGGATCGCCGAATGCGACCTTGCTCAGAATCGCGTCCACCGTCCCCAGCGTGACGAACATGGACAAGAACTGGCTGCCGATGCTGTAGCGTCCAATATTGCGACGCGCGCGCGCGGACTGGCGCGGGTCGCCTTCGATCATCAGACCTTCGTAGCCCGCCGTGGTCAGCAGCCAGCTGCTGTTGTTTTCTGTCCCCTCGGCGGCGCCGATCTCGACGATATAGCGGTTCGCTCGCTTCAACTGGGTGCGCAGCACATCAATGATCCCGTCTTCGCCGTTCTGGCTGAAGCCCGAGAATTCCCACGTCGCCGGGTGCTGCAGATCGACCCGCCGGGCCGCGCGCGACGTGCCGCCTTTCGCCAGAGCGATCGCAATGCGTTGGCGATCCTTGTGGTCTATCAAGTATTCGATGGCCCTGCTCAGCATTCCCTCTCCCCGCTACTTACTAGTGTGCTGGCGTTGCGCGACCGAACGCCATGACCACCACACGCTTGAATTCACCTGGCGAGAAGCTACCTGCAACGCTCATTGCGGCGCCTGCCAGCGCGGCTATGCCGCCAACGCCAAGGGCTGCCCATGGTCCGACGGCGAGCATGCGGCATATCCATGCACCAAGCAATGCCGGAACGAGCGTCGCAAGTACCGGAATGCACACGTTGCGCAACAGCCATGACACACCCGCGAAAGCCGTGACCCTTCGACCGGTAAGCCATGTTCCTACCACCACGTAGAGCATGTTGGTCGCAGCCCAACCTAGCGCTCCGCCAAGAATCCCAAAACGCGTGGCCAACAAGAGAACCGCAGGAATTATGGTGATCAGCAGACCCACTGCGATGGCGAACGCCAGCTTGGGTTGACCTGAAGCGAGCTGGAGGCTGTACGGAAAGTACATGACGCCATTGAGGGCCGAACCGACAGCCAGCCACGCGGCAACGGGAGCGATTTCCGCCGCAATACCGGGGTCGCCCAGCCACAACGTTACGAGCGGGCCCGTCTGAAACACCACACCAAACGCGAGCGCAAACAATGCCGTCGCGAACAGCTTCGCTGCCGCATCGTAGAGATATTCAAGCGCCACCATATCGCCGCGCGCGATCAGTGCAGAAAACTTCGGGTAAAGCGTGTTGAAGGCCGGCATCGTGAGGATCTGCAAGCCGCTTACGAGCAGCGCAGCCAACATGTAGTGTGCAAATGACTCGAGCGAAACCAGGCGGCTCAACACAACCTTGTCGAACTGGGAGACCAACAAACCGGCGATGGCTACGCCGCCCATCCATGCCGAGAAATTCCACACTCGTCTAAGGTCGCCAAAATCATACGGCGCATCGCATTCACCCACCGCCCGCCGCGCAAGCACGCGCAGCACGATTACCTGCAATAAGCCGAAGACTGCCTGCACGACAAAGAACGCCTGAATGCTTCGGACGCCCCATGCAAGAACCGCGATGGTAGCGACAGCGGCACAGATATTGACCGTCATGCTCGTCGCCGCCGACCGCGCAAGCCGATGCGCGCCTATTAATCCGCCATGGTAGAGGCTGATCGGCCAACGGCACGCGAGATTCACCCCCATCAACGTCACGGCTTGCGTGACGGTTGTCGCCGGCAGCGCCTCCGCTTGTAGCCAGTGTGTACTGATCCATGGCGCCACAAACGCGACGATCACCGCGATCATGACCGCCACACCCGTGTACACGATTCCCAGTGTGCGCAGCAGCGAGGCCGAACGACGCTGCTGCCCCGTCTCCGCACCGTGCGCGATTTCCCGACTAACCGTCGGTGCAAGGCCGAGGTCAAACACCTGAAACACTGTCTGCAGCGTCGCGTAGAACCCGATGAGGCCGTACGCTTCCATGCCGAGGAAGCGGAGATAGAACGGCAGCGCAATCAGGTTAATCAACACGACGACGACCGAATTGGCCATCGCGACCGCCATGTTCCGCGCCAGTTGCATCCAGTTACTCGTTGAAGTCGTCGGCGTGGTAACCGTGCTGCCGGATCAATGCGTCGCGCTCCGCATCACGCAGGTCGGCGTGGACCATTTCGCGCACAAGCTCATCGAAGCCGATCTTCGGCTCCCAGCCCAGCTCGCGCTTCGCCTTGCTGGCGTCACCCAGCAGCGTGTCGACCTCGGCGGGTCGGAAATAGCGCGGGTCAACGGCAACGATGACCCGACCTTTTTCATCGACACCCTGCTCCTCCAGCCCGGTGCCCCGCCATGTGAGTCCGATCCCCATTTCCCGCGCGACCGCGCTCACGAACTCCCGAACGCTGCGTTGATGCCCTGAGGCGATCACGTAATCGTCGGGTTGATTGCGCTGCAGGATCATCCACTGCGCCACGACATAGTCGCGCGCGTGCCCCCAATCCCGCTTCGCATCCAGGTTTCCCAGGTACAGGCACGACTGCAGCCCCAGCCTGATGCGCGCCAGACCGCGAGTGATCTTGCGCGTCACGAAATTCTCGCCGCGCACAGGAGATTCGTGGTTGAACAGGATGCCATTGCTCGCATGGATGCCGTACGCGACACGGTAGTTGACCGTGATCCAGTACGCGTAGAGCTTCGCCACCGCGTACGGCGAGCGCGGGTGGAAAGGTGTGGTTTCCCGTTGCGGGGTCTCCTGGACCAGTCCATACATTTCCGAGGTCGACGCCTGGTAGAACCGGGTTCGTCCCTGCATCTCGAGGATGCGAATGGCCTCGAGCAGCCGCAGCGTGCCCAGCGCATCGGTGTCGGCGGTGTATTCCGGCTGCTCGAACGAGACCGCTACATGACTTTGCGCGGCCAGGTTGTAGACCTCGTCCGGCTGCACCTGCTGCATGATCCGGATCAGGCTCGAGGAATCCGTGACATCCCCGTGGTGCAGGAAAAAGCGCACCCCGGGATCATGCGGGTCGCGATACAGGTGATCGATGCGCTTCGTGTTGAAGGAGGACGCACGACGTTTGATCCCATGAACTTCGTACCCACGACCGAGCAGAAACTCGGCCAGATACGCACCGTCTTGTCCAGTGACGCCTGTGATCAACGCGCGTTTTGTCGCAGATGTCATTGACGAATAACCCTTGCTCAGTAGAACAATGCCAGCCGCACGTTCAGCTTTGATCTTGTCGGTAAATCAGCCCCGTGATCTGTTCGGATATGAGCCCGATCAAAAACACGATTACGCAGGCACTCCACATCAACATGCTGCCGTTGGTGAGTCTGCCGTAATGGCTGTAAGTCCACGCATAGTTCGCGCACCCCAGCAGGAAGAACACCGCACTTGCCGGCACGAACAGCTTCAACGGCGAATACAGCGTGGCGATCTTGAAGATGATCAGCAGAAAGCGGATGCCGTCCTTGATCGGTTTGATATGACTCTTGCCCACGCGCTGCGCCGCCTTGATCGGCAGGTAAGCCACCGGATAGGCGCTGCGGAAGAACGCCATGGTGCTGGTGGTGGGATAGCTGAAGCCGTTCGGCAGCAGGTGCAGGAATTCGCGGAACTTGTCCGCACGTACGGCGCGGAAGCCGGAGGTGAGGTCGGCGACCTCGTGACCGGTCATGCGGGTGGCCAGCCAGTTGTAGAGCGTGTTGGCGACGCCACGGCCCACGCCGGCCTGGCTGCCCCAGTCGCGGGCGCCCACCACCATGTCGTAGCCCTCGTCGAGCTTCGCCAGCAGGCGCGCCACGTCGACCGGGTCGTGCTGGCCGTCGCCGTCCATGAACACCAGCACCTCGCCGCTGGCGGCGCGGGCGCCCCGCTTGATCGCAGCACCGTTGCCCATCGAATACGGCGAGGACAAGCAGTTCACATTCGCTTCGGCGCAGACTTGGCGCGTGTCGTCGGTGGAACCGTCGTCCACCACGACGATCTCGGCCTCAGGATGGGCGGCACGCAACCGCGGCAGCAGATCAGCCAGTGCGGGGGCTTCGTTCTTGGCGGGCAGGATGATGCTGAGGCGGTTCAACGGTCGGTTCCCCAAGAGTGCGACGCATCATAACGTGAAGCAGGCGTCACGACCGCCAATCTGGTCGCGCCGCGCGGGTGACCTGCGGGGCGGAGTGGGGTAGATTCGGCGCAAGAAGGCTTCGGGGACCGCCACTCATGTCATCTGCAATGCAAACGCCGCTCGCAGGGCTGACCGGGCTTGCGCGTAGGCTGGTAGCCGAGGGCCTGCTGCCGGAAGCGGATGCGCGTCGCGCGGTGCAGGAAAGCAACCAGCAACGCGTCACCCTGACCTCGTGGCTGCTGGACCAGAACCTGGTGGACGGCCTGCGCCTGCTGCGCCTGTCCTCGGCCGAATTCGGCATGCCGATGCTGGATGTGGCCGCACTGAATCCGGCACAACTGCCGGTCAATCTGATCAGCGAGGCGCTGCTGACCAAGCACCGGGCGCTGCCGCTGTTCCGGCGCGGCAAGCGCCTGTTCGTGGGCATCGCCGACCCGATGCAACTGGATGCGCTGGAGGAGATCAAGTTCCACTCCAACTGCATGGTGGAGCCGATCCTGGTGGAGCGCAGCCAGCTCAACCGCACGATCGACGTCGCGCTCAGCAGCATGCACGACGTGATGCCCGACATGGGCGGCGACGACCTGGGCGAACTGGACACCGAAGGCGGCGACATCGACGAGGCACAGGGGGGCATCGACGCCACCGCCATCGACGACGCACCGGTGGTGAAGTTCGTCAACAAGATCCTGGTGGATGCGATCAAGCGCGGCGCCTCGGACATCCACTTCGAACCGTTCGAAAGCCAGTACCGCGTACGCCTGCGCATGGATGGCATGCTGCGCGCGGTGGCCAGCCCGCCGCTGAAGCTGGCCAGCCGCATCAGCTCGCGCCTGAAGGTGATGGCGCAGTTGGACATCGCCGAGAAGCGCGTGCCGCAGGACGGCCGCATCAAGCTCAACCTCAGCAAGACCCGCGCGGTGGACTTTCGCGTCAGCAGCCTGCCCACGCTGTTCGGCGAGAAGATCGTGCTGCGTATCCTGGACGGCTCGGCAGCGAAGATCGGCATCGAGAAGCTAGGCTACGAGCCGGATCAGCAGAAGCTCTACGTGGACGCCATCCACAAACCCTACGGCATGGTGCTGGTCACCGGCCCTACCGGCTCGGGCAAGACGGTGTCGCTGTACACCGGCCTGAACATGCTGAACACCGCCGAGCGCAACATCTCCACAGTGGAAGACCCGGTGGAAATCCGCGTCGAGGGCATCAACCAGGTGCAGCAGAACGTCAAGCGCGGCATGACCTTCGCCGCCGCGTTGCGTTCGTTCCTGCGCCAGGATCCGGACGTGATCATGGTGGGCGAGATCCGCGACCTGGAGACCGCCGAGATCGCGATCAAGGCCGCGCAGACCGGCCACATGGTGCTCTCTACCCTGCACACCAACGACGCGGCGCAGACCGTGGCGCGCCTGATGAACATGGGCATCGCGCCCTACAACATCACCTCCTCGGTCACCCTGATCATCGCCCAGCGCCTGGCGCGCCGCCTGCACAGCTGCAAGAAACCGCAAAACCTGCCGCCGCAGGTGCTGCTGGCCGCCGGCTTCAGCCAGGCCGACATCGACGCGGGCCTGACCATCTACGAGGCAGTGGGCTGCGACGAGTGCAACGAGGGTTACAAGGGCCGCGTGGGCATCTATCAGGTAATGCCGATGCTGGAGGATATCCAGAAGATCATCCTGCAGGGCGGCAACGCGCTGCAGATCGCCGAGGTGGCCAAGGCTGCCGGCATCAACGATCTGCGCGCCTCGGCCCTGCTCAAGGTGAAGCAGGGGCTGACCAGCCTCACCGAAATCGACCGGGTGACCAAGGATTGACGTCGCCGCCCGGTAGGAGCGCACCCTGTCCACAGGGGACTTCCTTCGGTCGTGCGCGATGGCTTTATGGGTTTCGATCGGGACCAGAGCCATCGCGCACAGGGTGCGCTCCTACCGGGATAACCGCACGGGTCATGCCGCGAAGCTGCGGCGGCCGCCACGGTTTCGGGGCAGGAAAATGACGTAAGCTTCGGTATCAGAACGGTTCCGCGGCCCGAACGGCCCGCCGGAACGCACCATCAGGGGGACAGCGCATGGCCACGGCTTCTGCAACTGCCAAGAAGGACACGCGCGCGCTCGGCGCCGAGCGCGCGACGGTCAGCAAGCTCACCACCTACGAGTGGGTGGCGCTGGACAAGCGCGGCAAGCGCATGAAGGGCGACATGCCGGCGAAGAACGCCTCGCTGGTCAAGGCCGAACTGCGTCGCCAGGGCATGAACCCGCAGACCGTGCGCGAGCGCGCCAAGCCGTTGTTCGGATCCGCCGGTAGCTCGGTGAAGCCACGCGACGTGGCGGTGTTCAGCCGCCAGATCGCCACCATGATGAAGTCCGGCGTGCCCCTGGTGCAGTCCTTCGACATCATCGCCGACGGCCAGAAGAACGTTCGTTTCAAGAACATCCTGCTGGACGTGAAGCAGGGGCTGGAGGGCGGCCAGGCGCTGCACGAGGCGCTGGGCCGCTACCCCGTGCAGTTCGACGAGCTGTACCGCAACCTGGTGCAGGCCGGCGAGGCCTCCGGCGTGCTGGACACAGTGCTGGACACCGTGGCCACCTACAAGGAACGCACCGAAGCGCTGAAGAAGAAGATCAAGAAGGCGCTGTTCTACCCGATCATGGTGGTGGCGGTGGCCTTCCTGGTCAGCATGATCATGCTGTTGTTCGTGGTGCCGGTATTCGCGCAGACCTTCCACGACGCCGGCGCCGCCCTGCCCGCCCCTACCCAAATAGTGATCAGCGCATCGAATTTCATGAAGAGCTGGTGGTGGCTGGTGCTGCTCGTCATCGTCGGCAGCGTCGTGGGGTTGGTGGCAGGCAAGCGACGCTCGGTGAAGTTCGCCCATTTCCTCGACCGCGTGACGTTGAAGCTGCCGGTGTTCGGCAAGATCATGCGCGAATCGGCGATCGCCCGCTTCGCCCGCACCCTGGGCGTGACCTTCCACGCCGGCGTACCGCTGGTGGAGGCGCTGGACTCGGTCTCCGGCGCCACCGGCAGCGTGGTCTACGGCGATGCGGTGAAGCAAATCCGCGACGACGTCTCGGTGGGCCACCAGTTGCAGCTGGCCATGAGGCAAACCGGTTTGTTCCCGAACATGGTGGTACAGATGACCGCGATCGGCGAGGAATCCGGCGCGCTGGACAGCATGCTGTTCAAGGTGGCCGAGTTCTACGAGGAAGAGGTCGAGAACGCGGTCGACACGCTCTCCACCCTGCTTGAACCCATGATCATGGTGATCCTCGGCGTGGTGGTGGGCGGCATGGTGATCTCGCTGTATCTGCCGATCTTCAAGCTCGCCGGGACCGTGGGCTGATCTGCCCGCAGGAGCGCACCCTGTGCGCGATTGCCTTGGGCCTCGACCAGAGCGAAAAGCAATCGCGCACAGGGTGCGCTCCTACTTGCGAGCCCGTAAGCTTGAGCGCCCCGTAACCGCCACCCGACGCGCATGCCCGATCTGCCCCTGACCGCCTGGACTGCCCTCGCCGCCGTGCTCGGCCTGCTGGTGGGCAGCTTCCTCAACGTGGTGATCCTGCGCCTGCCCGAGCGCATGGCTGCCGAATGGCGGCGCGAAGCGCGCGACGTGCTGGAGCTGGAGGGTGCCGACGAAGTCTTGCCGCCCGGCATCGTGCGCGAACCTTCGCACTGCCCGCATTGCAGGCACCCACTGTCGGCGGCGGACAACATCCCGCTGTTCGGCTGGCTGCTGCTGGGCGGACGTTGCCGCTACTGCAAGACGAAGATCTCGATCCAGTACCCGCTGGTGGAACTGCTGAGCGGCGTGCTGAGCGCCGTCGTGGTGTGGAAGCTGGGCCCGACTTGGCCGGCGCTGGCCGGTCTCGTGCTGACCTGGGCGCTGGTCGCGTTGTCCGGCATCGACTTCCGCACCCAGCTGCTGCCCGACCAGCTCACCCTGCCCTTGCTGTGGCTGGGGCTGCTGCTGGCGCTGAAGCCGCTGTTCGTGGAGCCCACCACCGCGATCCTCGGCGCCGCGATCGGCTACCTCAGCCTGTGGAGCGTGTACTGGCTGTTCAAGCTGCTCACCGGCAAGGAAGGCATGGGCCATGGCGACTTCAAGCTGCTGGCCGCGCTGGGCGCGTGGATGGGGCCGCTGGCGATCCTGCCCATCGTGCTGCTGTCCTCGCTGATCGGCGCCATCGTGGGCGGCAGCCTGATCGCGCTCTCCCGCCACGAACGCGGCGTGCCGATGCCGTTCGGCCCGTTCATCGCGATGGCCGGCTGGGTGTGGTTCATCGCCGGAGACGCCCTGCTGCACGCCTACCTGCAGCTGACCGGGTTGCGATGAACAGCTACGTCGTCGCCCTCACCGGCGGCATTGCTGCCGGCAAGAGCGCGGTGACGCGCCGTTTCGCCGCGCTGGGTGTGCCGGTGCACGACGCCGACGTGGCCGCGCGCGAGGTGGTCGCGGCTGGCAGCGAAGGTTTGGCCGCCGTGGTCGCCGCCTTCGGGGACGAGGTGCTGGATGCCGAAGGCCGGCTGGATCGTCCGGCCATGCGCCGCCGCGTGTTCGCCGATCCGGCGGCGCGACGGACGCTGGAAGGCATCATCCATCCCCGCGTGCGCCATTGGCTG
>Ga0134128_10007836_pt1 | contig 12874 bp, 8 predicted proteins | sample KB31754_FD_96462 | JGI IMG/M metagenome (GOLD analysis project Ga0134128, IMG submission 96462) | Terrestrial soil microbial communities with excess Nitrogen fertilizer from Kellogg Biological Station, Michigan, USA - KB3-175-4 | ecosystem: Environmental > Terrestrial > Soil > Unclassified ...
CAAGTTAGAAAAAAAAGTGGAAATGATTGGGAACGTTAGTGTCGATGCTCTCAGAGCGTGGTATCACAAGGCCGCCGTTTTCGTTGTGCCAAGTATCGTTCCCTCGGACCAGTCTACTGATGGCCTCCCGACTGTCGTAATTGAAGCACTTGCTTGCGGGACCCCAGTCATCGGAACCAGAACCGCGGCTATCCCTGAAATTATTTTTGACGGTGAAACTGGATTGCTTGTTCCGCCTTCTGCCCCAAGCGCGATCGCGGACAAAATCGAGTTGTTACTCTCGGATTCGTCGCTGAGAGAGTCCTTGTCCTCGAAGGGGCGCCAACTTATCGAGAATGAATTTGATTTACGGCTCAATTGCAAAATGTTGACCGGTCTTATCTTTATGCGTACTGACGTAGCGGCAACTATGGGTAGCTTTCGCCGTCGGCGATGTTGAGGAACGCCTCCAAAATGTCTCTTTGTCATGGATCGTTGCGCGCGCGACCCTGAAGAAATAGGGGAATCCATTGCAAATGTCTTATTGGCGGGGCGACGTTCGAATGGCCGTGAGCTCGTAGCAGAGATATCGGAAGAAAAAATTGCAGAGAAATTGCTGAGGATCTACGAAACTTGCTTGCGAGAATAGTATTAAAGCATCTAGAGCCAAAAGACCTTCATCATGAAGATTGTTACCGTCGTCGGTGCGCGCCCGCAATTTATTAAAGCAGCCCCCGTATCTCGAGCCATCACTGCTCGCAAAGGCACACATTCTATTGAAGAAGTACTCGTTCATACCGGACAACACTACGACCAAAATATGTCACAAGTTTTCTTCGAGGAACTAGGCTTGGACATTCCTCGTTACAATTTGGGCATTGGAGGAGGTGGCCATGGGCAACAAACCGGAAAGATGCTTGCCGCCCTGGAGGAGGTACTCCTTCAAGAAGAGCCGGACTGTGTTCTTGTGTACGGAGATACGAACTCAACCTTGGCGGGTGCTCTTGCTGCAGTGAAGTTACATATTTCAGTCGCCCACGTAGAAGCAGGCTTACGGAGTTTCAATCGGCGTATGCCGGAAGAAATAAACCGGGTGACGGTCGACCATATGTCCGAATTGCTCTACGCCCCTACTCCGGTTTCTGTTGACAATCTGCACAACGAAGGTATCAAGCAAGGTATCTTTATGATTGGCGACGTGATGCAAGATGCTGTTGCGCAGCATCTCATCACTGCAGAATCGAAATCCAGAATTCTCAGGGAACTCGGGATTAATCGGGGCGAATATCTTCTAGCCACCGTTCATCGTGCAGAAAACACTGATGATCCGAAAAGATTGAGCAGCATCGTTTCTGCGCTTTGTCTTCTCGCGAAGGAAGATATCGTTCTATGGCCAGTACATCCTCGTACATTAAAGAATCTACAGGCAGTAGACACATTTCCGGCAAACCTGAGACTGATCCCAGCTCTCTCGTATTTAGATATGCTTGTACTGGAACATAATGCAAAAATTATTGTGACAGATTCAGGCGGTGTTCAAAAGGAAGCTCGATGGATGGAAATTCCTTGCGTGACTCTGCGGGAGGAAACTGAATGGGTGGAGACGCTTGAAGGGAATTGGAATCAATTGGCGGGGGCTGACCCGAACCGAATAACCCGCGCTATTAGAGCTGCAAAAGTAAAATTTAAAACTCGTTCTTCCAGTTGTGTGCAACCAGCGGGAGCAGCAGCGCTTTTGATCGAAAGTCTGGTCGAATGGGGAAAGGCCCCCCTGCCAGTCGTTTCCGGGATGCGAGAGCGGGAAAATACCGACTCTGCCATTTCTGCGAGAACATGCTGACACATCCGCGGGGTGCTAAGTGAAGATTATGCGTATTTTGGTGTTGACTCAGTATTTTCCCCCAGAAACCGGCGCGGCTCAACAACGCCTTTTTGATCTGTCACGTCAGTTACATTCTTTTGGGCACGAAGTCACAGTGATGACATCAATGCCAAATTACCCGCAAGGCAAGATTTTTGAAAAATACAGAAAGCATTTTTTTATTGAAGAGAAAAAAGATGGAATTCGAATTCTCCGGACCTGGGCGTGGGTGAGTGCGAGCCGCAGTTTTTTTTCGCGGTTATTGAATTACTTATCGTTTGCATTGCTTGCGATATGGACCGGTATTCGTCATGCCCGAAAACAAGATGTCATCGTTGTGGAATCTCCGCCCTTGTTTTTGGGGATTACTGGCATTGTCCTCGGAAGATTGGGCGGGGCCGTAACAATTTTCAATGTTTCCGACTTATGGCCGCAATCGGCGGTTTCCATGGGAATTCTAAAAAATCCGCTCCTAATAAGAATAGCTGTCGCGCTCGAAAATTATATTTATAAGAACTCTTATGCGATTACTGGTCAGACAGAAGGGATTGTTCAAAATATTCGCGGACGTGTAGCGGCGATACCGGTTGAACTCATTACTAATGGAGTGGATTCCGGCCGGTTTCTTACATCTTTAGATGATCGGGAGGAAATACGAGCGAATTTTGATTTTAGCAATTATTTTGTGATTGGCTACGCAGGCCTGCATGGTCTAGCACAAGGTCTCGACACAGTATTGGAAGTAGCCAAACAAATACGACGCGACGAACGGGTCGTAATTGCATTTTTCGGCGATGGACCCGAAAAGAAACGCTTACAAAATCTGGCGATACAAGAGAAACTAACAAACGTACGTTTTTTTCCTCCTCAGCCTGCTGAAATAATGCCAAAAGTCTTATCCTCGCTGGATGCAGCCATTGTGCCGCTGAAGAATTTGCCTCTATTTCAAGGGGCACTGCCTTCAAAACTCTTCGAGTGCATGGCAGCGAAACTTCCTATTGTTCTTGCGATTGATGGGGAAGCGCGCCGTTTAGTACAACAGGCGAAAGGCGGGATATGTGTTCCTCCGGAAAATGTTGATGCTATTGCAGACGCTATTCGGCGGTTAACTGATGATCCCGAGTTGTGCCGTACCTTGGGCAAGAATGCCAGAGACTACGTTCTCGCCAATTATGATCGCCGCGAGATAGCCCGACGCTTTGCTCAACTGCTGCCTAAAAATATGAGGCTAAATTCTATCGATCACTCATCAAATGATAGTAAATGAAGGACTACCTCCAGAAACAGTAAATGCGGAAACTGCAGTCGGTAATTAAAAACGTTTATCCTAATATGAATAAATAGAATGAATACCAGTCAACAACTTGGAATCCAAGTTCCTTTCCATCGTGCCGATCTCGGCGAAGAGGAAGTTCAGGCGGTTGCGGAAGTTATCCGTTCGGGATGGCTAACCATGGGTGCAAAAACATTTGAGTTTGAGCGGCAGTTCGCGGAATACATTGGATCGCGTTTTGCGGTGGCAGTTTCTTCTTGCACCGCCGCATTACATCTGTGCCTGGAAGCAGTCGGAATTCGTGTTGGCGATGAGGTGTTGGTTCCGGCCATCACATTCACGGCAACCGCCGAAATTATTACCTATTTAGGGGCATGCCCTGTCCTGGTTGACATTGATCCTAAGACAATGAACTTGGATCTTGCTGATGCGAAGCGCAGGGTGACCTCAAAAACACGGGCGGTTGTACCGGTTCATTTTAGTGGCCAGCCTTGTGATATGGAAGCGATTTGCGATTTTGCAAGCGCCTACAATCTACACATAGTTGAAGACGCTGCGCATGCGTTACCTTCCTTTTACCGTGGAGCTAAAGTTGGCACGCTCAGCGAAATGACGGCATTTAGCTTTTATGCCACCAAGACGCTTAGCACCGGCGAAGGTGGAATGATTACAACAGACAATGAGAACTACGCGCAGCGTATGCAGATGATGAGATTGCATGGCATCTCCCGCGATGCATGGAAGCGATATAGCGGAGAAGGATCATGGTATTACGAAGTATTAGAAATGGGCTACAAATACAATATGACGGACATGCAGGCCGCGTTGGGAATCGTGCAGCTTTCCAAATGCGATTGGATGAATGAAAGAAGAAAATATATCGCAAACGCATATACGAAAGCGTTCCACAAAATGCCTGCTCTGGAGGTTCCGCAGATTACGGCTGGCAACGAGTCTTCGTGGCATCTTTATGTGCTGCGTTTAAAATCCGAAAGACTTCGAATTGATCGTGCCAAGTTTATTCAAGAGCTTAAGTCGAGAGGGGTCGGATCGAGTGTCCATTTTATTCCGCTCCATTATCATCCTGCATACCAGGCGCGATTTGGCTATAAGCCGGGCGACTTCCCAAATGCAGAAAAGGAGTATGACCGTTGTGTGTCGTTGCCTATCTATTCTGGCATGACTGACGAAGAAGTGGATTACGTGATTTCGGCGATTAAAGAAATTGTGGCTATTTGGAGCCTTTGATCTCAGAGACGGAGCTTTCCCGGACGGAAGTTCGCAATGACTTATCTCCAGCGCCCACATTTTACGCTGATAAGGGCAAAAGAATATTGGACGTAGTATGCGCGAGCATAGCCTTGATTGGTTTGGCTCCATTTCTTGTGTTGATCGGTCTTTGTGTAAAGATGTTTTCCCGCGGCCCAATCTTCTATTCTCAGGAACGCGTCGGGAAAAATGGTTGTCTATTCAAAATAATAAAATTTAGGTCCATGGAAATCGGTGCAGACCATAAAGGGCTGGGAATTACTCGCGCAGGTGATATGCGCATTACCCGTATTGGAAAAGTTTTACGACAATTTAAACTAGATGAGTTGCCTCAACTGTGGAATGTGTTTAAGGGAGACATGAGCTTGGTCGGCCCTCGACCGGAATTGCCAAGATATGTGGTCAACTATAGTTTGTCTGATCGGTTAGTTTTACGCGTCCGCCCGGGGATGACTGATCCTGCTTCTATTGCGTTTCGACGAGAGGAAGCGTTGCTCGCACAAGCGCGCGATCCAGAGCAATTTTATCGAACCACCATTCTGCCTAAAAAGCTCGCATTAAATGCCGACTACATTGGAAACATCTCATTCCATTTGGACGTATTTTTGATGTTTAAGACCATCTGGAAGGTTGTTGAACCGCGGTCATCGTAAAAAATCTAAACTGCTGGCATTACGAAGAGGCACCCACGATGATGTGCTGTGAAATATAGGCATAAAGAATGAAGATCATTAGATTTGCACAGGCTTTGTTGTCCCGACACTCCTGGTTTGTTGCTATCTTCCAGGCGCTCCTGATTTCCCTTTCACTTATATCGGCATGGCTCTTGCGGTTTGATTTTTCTCTGCCTTACCGCAGGGTACTGCTAACGGCTCTGCCGATACTTATCGTATTCCGCCTGGCCGCAATTACGCGTTTCCGCCTAATGCACGGTTGGTGGAAATATACTGGAATCAGTGATGCTCTCGACATCTTCAAAGCCATTGTTTTAGGTTCAGCGGCTTTCATTATTTCTGTGCATTATGTGCTGGGAATGACGCGTTTTCCGCGTTCTGTCTATGTCCTGGAGCCACTTATCACAGGAACATTACTGATGGGAGTGCGGCTGTGCTCGCGTGTGTTGGCTGAGTCTGTCCGGCAGGATATGACAGCTTCGAAAAAGGCCATATTGATTGGGGCAGGTATTGCCGCTCAAACAGTTGCTCGCGAAACCAAGCGATTAAATAGCGGGTTTGTGGTAATTGGTTATGTAGATGACGACCGCTCCAAGCACCGCCTCAAGCTCCACGGAATTCCAGTCTTAGGCAGTGTTGATGCGCTCCCGAAAATCGTAGAAGAATGGACGGTGGATGAGGTGCTGATCGCAGTGCCTTCCGCATCCGGACCGCAGATGCAAAGGTTTGTGAATATTTGCGAAGAGGCCCAGGTGAAATTCCGCACGGTTCCTGCCCTTAGAGACATTATCAGCGGCAGGGTTGGAGTTACTGAGTTCCGCGATGTCCGCGTGGAAGATATTTTAGGAAGAGATCCGGTTCAGATTGATTTGGATGCGGTGCGCCATGTGATTTCAGGCAAAACTGTGGTAGTTACAGGCGCGGCCGGTTCCATAGGTTCCGAGCTATGCCGGCAGATATTAGAGTTTTCTCCAGGGAAGCTACTCTGCATCGATCAAAATGAAACTGGAGCATTTTATCTACAGAGGGAACTCCTTCAGCATTGCGATAAAGAAAAATTGATCGTGTGTGTTGCCGATATCGGAGATAGCGAGAGAATGCAAGGGGTGTTCAGGGAGCATAGCCCCAATATAGTTTTCCATGCGGCCGCCTATAAGCATGTCCCGGTGATGGAAAGTAATGTACAAAGCGCCGTAATGAACAATGTATTCGGCCTGCTCAATTTTCTCGAAGTAGTCCGGGACAGCAATTGTGAAGGTTTTGTTCTTATTTCCTCCGATAAGGCCGTGAATCCCACCAACGTAATGGGGGCGACAAAACGATTGTGCGAGCTTATCGTGGCTTCCCAGCCTCATGATGGCCCACGGTGCGTTTCTGTGCGCTTTGGAAATGTGTTGTTTTCAAGCGGCAGCGTTGTTCCTGTTCTTCAGGAGCAGCTTCGGAATAATAAGCCTCTGACGATTACACATCCGGATATCAACCGCTTTTTCATGACCACCGGCGAAGCAGTGTCCCTGGTTTTGCAGGCATTCGCCATTGGAAGCCATAAAGATACATTGGTGTTGGATATGGGCACGCCTGTGCGGATCGTCGACCTTGCTCGCACACTCATCCGGCTTGCCGGAAAAACGGAACAACAGGTACCTATCAAATTTACGGGGTTGCGTCCGGGCGAAAAACTGAGTGAGGAGCTTTTCTATCAAACCGAAGAGATATGTCCCACCTCTTTCGCCAAAATTAAGCGGACGCGCAATGCGTCAACCCAATCAAGAGACATTTCCTCGCTGTTGGATGAGTTGCGCTCCGTTCTTTTCTTAAATGGTGCGGCAACGATTCGTGCGAAGATCAAGGAAATCATTCCTGAATATCTTTACGAGGGTGATGGCGGGCAGGCGGACAGCCAGTCAGAAAAACTTGCGGCTGCGATCGGAGATTAATTTTCACACTGCATGGCGATTCTAGTTGTTGGTGGAGCGGGTTACATTGGGAGTCATGCGGCGCGGGCGTTGCGGCGGCATGGCTATGAAGTCTTCATTTATGACAATCTTTCTACCGGGTACCGCCTTTTAGCGGATGGGTTTGATCTTGTTGTAGGCGATATTGCCGACAGTGACCGGTTGGCGCCGGTCATGCGCCGGGTGGAAGCCGTGATGCACTTTGCGGCGTTTGCCTATGTGGGCGAGTCGGTCGAGAACCCGCGAAAATATTTTCAGAACAATGTGAATGCCGCACTCAACCTGCTGAATACCGCGCAGGAATGTGGAGTGCGGCATTTCGTTTTTTCTTCCACGTGCGCGGTCTATGGGGTTCCGGCGAAGGTCCCGATTGACGAGGCGACGCCTCGCGAGCCGGTGAATCCTTACGGGGCCTCGAAGCTGTTTTTTGAATATGCGCTTCAGGCGTACAGCCGGGCCTATGGGATGAACTATGCCAGTTTGCGTTATTTCAATGCGGCCGGGGCGGATGAAAGTGGCGAAATTGGCGAGCTGCACAATCCGGAAACGCACTTAATCCCGCTGGCTTTGGCTGCTGCTACCGAGGGCGGCGCACCATTGCGTATCTTTGGCAACGATTATCCCACTCCGGATGGAACCTGCATCCGCGATTACATCCATGTGAATGACTTGGCGGAGGCCCACGTGCTCGCTCTGAAAAAGCTCATGTCGGACGGGGATTCTTTCGCTGTTAATCTTGGTACAGGCACTGGATATTCCGTGCGCGAAGTGATGATGGCGGTAGAACAGGTAACCGGCAATAAGGCCGCTTATGAAGTTGCGCCTCGGCGCGCTGGCGATCCTCCCGCTTTGGTCGCCGATGCGTCCCGGGCCCGCGATTTACTGGGTTGGAAAGCAACGCGTAATTTGCAAGATATTGTGGCGACCGCCTGGAATTGGAAGCAGCGCCAAATCGCGAAACAGGCGGAAGCCGCGGCCCTGCCCAAAAACTAGTGCTGGCCCTCTCGCCCTCCTTTCCGCAGGCTAAATTCCCGCATCCAATCAATTCATGCCTATAAAGCACAAACTTGCGGCCGCTTACCGCGTTGAGAGCGGAAAAGGGTTCCGGCTGAAGAAATATGATCCGGGCGATACGGCAGGCTTGCGTGAAGAAGATGCGCAGGAGCATCTACAGCACAGTATTTCGCAAATGGAAGAGATGCAGAACAAACTATATGCCCAGGACCGGTGGTCGCTGCTTTTGATTTTTCAGGCAATGGACGCAGCGGGGAAAGATGGCGCCATTAAGCACGTTTTGTCGGGCGTGAATCCGCAGGGCTGCGATGTGCATTCTTTTAAAGTGCCATCCGAGGAAGAGCTTGACCATGATTATTTGTGGCGCAGCGTCAAGCGGCTGCCGGAGCGCGGCAAAATCGGTATTTTCAACCGGTCTTATTATGAAGAGGCGCTGGTGGTCCGCGTGCATCCGGAGGTCTTGAGCAGGGAAAAGATGCCGCCGCAGCTTGCAGGCAAAGATCTTTGGCAGGAGCGGTTTCAAGATATACGCCACTTTGAAAAGTATCTCGCGCACAACGGAACAGTCATACGGAAATTCTTTCTCCACCTTTCCAAAGGCGAACAGAAGCAGCGTTTTCTGGCGCGGTTGGATGAGCCGGAGAAGAACTGGAAATTTTCCGCCGCCGATATCCGGGAGCGGGAATACTGGGACAAATATATGGCTGCGTATGAAGACATGGTCCGCAACACGGCGACAAAGCATTCACCCTGGTATGTGGTCCCTGCAGATCACAAGTGGTTCACGCGGCTGGTAGTTGCTTCGGTGATTGTGGAAACGTTGGAAAGTCTAAAGTTGCAATATCCGCGTGTTTCCGCAGAACAACGGAAGACTTTGCAAGCCGCCCGCAAGGAATTGGACCGCAAGTCCGCTTAGCTTAATTTTCTCTCAAATCACATCCACCCAATATTTCCTCCTCTAGTAATTCTCCGGATTATCTCCGAAATACCAGTTCTAATTTCATCCACAGTGTGAGCAGGAAGGACGAAGGTGTAATCAGGACGCGCAGCCTGCGATGTCAAAGCTGCGGGGCGCGCCCCTGGCAGGAAAATACGATGGCGGCCCACTGGCTTCAAATTCGATTCGCCATCAGCTGCAATGCAACCGCCGGAAGAGCGGTCCGGTGATTTTCGCGGTTTGCACGCCGGAATCCCTTTTGCGTAGCCTAATGGCTTGCATCATAATGAGGAGAGCAGCGGCACATTACAGTTTCCTAAAAAATGTTTTCGTATAAGCACGGTCAAGTTGCGTAAAAGTTTGTAAAACATGCCTGCCGGTCTTGACCGTGTATTGAGCAGGGCCGATGCTCGGGATATGGTCTGTAGAGACCATATTTGTTAAACAATGCCGCCCGTCGTTGGAGGAATTCCAGCATCCCTTATGGGTTGAGGTTCGTCTAATGTTATGCGGTATTCCACTTCGTAGCATATACGTACAATATGAAATTTCACCATTGTCATGAACAGGAAGGGACTGGCTTGAGGCCTGCGGATGCGCTGCACTCTGCGAGGGGGCCATTGCGGCTTCTTCGCAATCGGGTATTGCGGAATGGCGGTATCTCAGCCATAGCGGTGTTTTGCATTTTTTCTCTTGCCTGCGGAAAGAGTCCGTCCAATCCGCGCTCGGCGCGCGCCAACATTGCGCAGTCCACCCCAGTTTCCGTCGCAGCGGCGCAGCGGAAAGATATGCCGGTTTATCTGACGGGCCTGGGATCGGTGACTGCATACAATACGGTAAGCGTGAAGAGCCGCGTGGATGGCCAATTGGTGCAGATCGCCTATAAAGAAGGACAGGTAGTCAAGAAGGGTGATTTGCTGGCGGTCATCGATCCGCGTCCCTACCAGGTGGCGCTGGAGCAGGCCCAGGCCAGCCTTTTTAGAGATCAGGCGCAATTGCGCGACGCACAATTGAACTACCAGCGGTACAAGGACCTGTTGCACGATTCAGGCGCAGTTTCGCAACAGCAGGTAGATACACAACACGCGACCATGGACCAGTTGGAAGGCACGGTGCGCACGGACCAGGCGAACATAGACAACGCCAAACTCAATCTGTTTTATTGCCACATTACTGCCCCGGTGAGCGGGCGCATTGGGTTGCGGCTGGTGGACCCCGGCAATATGGTGCACGCTTCGGATGCGAACCCGTTGCTGGTCATTACCCAGTTGCAACCGGTGGCTGTGATCTTCACCCTGCCGGAAGACCAACTTCCCGAGGTGGCGCACCACATGGCGCAGCGCACTTTGCAAGTGGATGCCTACAGCCGGGATGACAGAACATTATTGGCCTCCGGAACATTGCTTACCATTGATAACCAGATTGACCAGACCACAGGCACAGGACGGTTGAAGGCAATTTTCCGGAATGAAAAAGCCACGCTCTGGCCCAATCAATTCGTCAACGTCCACATGTTGCTGCAAACACTTAAAAACAGCACGGTGATTCCGTCGGCGGCCATTCAACGCGGTCCCGAAGGAAATTTTGTGTATGTAGTGAAGCCCGACGATACGGTGCGGGTGCAGCAGGTGAACATTGCGCAAACCCAGGAGAACTCTTCGGCCATTTCGAGCGGAATTTCTCCGGGCGATATCGTGGTCACAGACGGACAGGACAAATTGCAGCCTGGCAGTAAAGTGGAACCGCGCACAACAGGGCACCAGGCTCCAAAAACCCAAGGTCAGCAAGGGGCAGCAGGAACAGCTTCGCAATGAGTCCGTCGCGCTTATTTATTCTTCGGCCGGTTGCCACATCATTATTGATGATCGGTGTGCTGCTGGCGGGTATGGTTGCATACCGCGAACTGCCGGTTTCCGCGCTGCCGGAAGTGGACTACCCGACAATTCAGGTGACCACGTTCTATCCGGGTGCGAATCCGGATGTGATGGCCTCTTCCGTGACTGCTCCCCTGGAGCGCCAGTTCGGGCAGGTGCCGGGCTTGAGCCAGATGACCTCTACCAGCTCATTTGGAAGCTCGATCATCACGCTTCAGTTCAATCTCGACCAGGACATTGATATTGAAGAGCAGCAGGTGCAGGCTGCCATCAATGCCGGTGGAACATACCTTCCCCGCGATTTACCCAATCCGCCGATCTACAGCAAAGTGAATCCGGCAGACGCGCCGATTCTCACTTTGGCCCTCACTTCCGATACGCTTCCCCTTTCCAAAGTTGAGGACCTTGCCGATACGGCGCTGGCGCAAAAAATTTCACAGCTTTCAGGCGTTGGTCTGGTTTCCATCAGCGGCGGGCAGAAACCAGCGGTCCGCATTCAGGCCAATCCTACAACGCTGGCGTCATACGGGCTGGGGCTCGAAGATGTGCGTAGCGCGATTGCAGCGCAGAACGTGGACCAGGCCAAGGGAGTGTTGGACGGGCCCCGCCAGGCCTTCACCATTGGAGCAAATGACCAGTTGCTCTCCAGCAATCAGTATCGTGGGCTGGTGATTGCCTACCGGAATGGCGCCCCGGTAATTCTCTCCAATGTGGCCACGGTGACCGATGGTGCGGAAAACACGATGCAGGCTGCCTGGATGAACAAGACTCCGGCAGTGATCGTAAATATTCAGCGGCAGCCCGGAGCGAACATCATCAGCGTGGCGGATAGCGTGAAGAAGTTGTTGCCCATGTTGCAATCGTCGCTTCCTCCTTCGGTGAAGGTATCTATCCTCACCGACCGCACGCAGACCATCCGCGCATCGGTCAAAGATGTTCAATTTGAACTGATGCTTACCATCGGGCTGGTCGTAATGGTGATTTTCCTTTTCCTGCGGAACCTTTCCGCCACCGTCATCCCGAGCATTGCGGTGCCGCTTTCAATTGTCGGCACGTTTGGGGTGATGTACCTCATCGGCTACAGCCTCAATAATCTCACGCTCATGGCGCTGACTATTTCCACCGGCTTTGTTGTGGATGACGCCATTGTGATGATCGAAAACATTGACCGCTTTTTGGAGGAAGGCCTGTCTCCGCTGGATGCCGCCCTGAAGGGAGCAGGGCAAATAGGCTTCACCATTGTTTCACTGACGGTTTCGCTGATCGCGGTCTTAATTCCGCTGTTGTTTATGGGGGACATTGTAGGCCGGCTATTCCGCGAGTTCGCTATTACGCTGGCGGTTACAATCCTGGTTTCCGCGGTTGTTTCACTCACCTTGACGCCAATGATGTGCGCCAAACTTCTGCGCCAGAAGTCCGCTCATCGACAAAGCCGCTTCTACAACGCTTCCGAAAAATTCTACAACCGCGTCATTGATTACTATGGCGAGACTTTGAAGTGGGTGTTGAAGCACCAGACGGCAACGTTGCTGGTGACCGCAGCCACGCTGGTGCTCACGTTGCTCTTATATGTTTACGTCCCCAAGGGATTTTTCCCGGTGCAGGATACGGGCGTGATTCTCGGGATTTCCGAAGGCCCGGGGAATATTTCATTTCAGGCATTAGCGAAGCGGCAGCAACAACTCGTAGATGTTGTTTTGAAAAATCCCAATGTAGACAGCCTTTCTTCTTTTATTGGTGTGGATGGAACCAACACAACGCCGAATGCGGGGCGTATTCAAATCAACTTAAAACCGCGGGACGAGCGCAACGAGGCGGCTTCCCAGATCATTCGCGACCTCGTGCCGCAGGTGGCGCGGGTGCAAGGCATCAACCTATACATGCAGCCCGTGCAGGACCTGACCGTGGAAGACCGCGTAAGCCGCACGCAATACCAGTACTCCATGGAAAGCGCGAATGCGAATGATCTGGCGGTGTGGGCGCCGCGACTTCTGAATAAACTTCAGCAGTCGCCTGAATTGACGGATGTTGCCAGCGA
>Ga0134128_10007837_pt1 | contig 12874 bp, 10 predicted proteins | sample KB31754_FD_96462 | JGI IMG/M metagenome (GOLD analysis project Ga0134128, IMG submission 96462) | Terrestrial soil microbial communities with excess Nitrogen fertilizer from Kellogg Biological Station, Michigan, USA - KB3-175-4 | ecosystem: Environmental > Terrestrial > Soil > Unclassified ...
ACATCGAAGAACTGCTGCCCTGGAACCTGACCGGCTCGAACTGACCCTTCCCGGCTTGTGTCCACGTACCGCATACGTGGACACTTCAATAAGAGTCAATGCGCCCACGCCGTACGCTTACCGGCAGGCCGCCGGACAGTATCGGACCTGGTGACGGAATTTCTGCAAACGGGACTTCAGCAGAGTGAATCAGCGCGCGCGAGGGGGCGGCTGACAGCGCTACCGACCTTTCACATGGGGCGACCGCGTATTGATCTTGCCGACCGCGAGCAGTTGGAGCGGACCATGAAGGCGGACAGGCAGGACGCGAGCTAACCGGTGTTCTTAGTGGACACAAACATTCTCCTGTATGCGGCCGACCGGGACGCCGAGGAGCACGCAACCGCGCGGGAGAGATTGGAAGATTGGCGGCACGGGGCTGAGACGTGGTGGGCGACATGGTCCATATTCTATGAATTTCTGCGGGTGGCGACTCATCGCGGGGTGCTACCGACCCCGCTCACGCTGGCGCAAAGTTGGGAATTCTTGGAAGCGGTGATGGCCTCGCCATCGTTCGGGCTTTTAGTGCATACGATTCGCCACCGCGAAGTGGTAGGCACGCTGGCAATGCGGTACCCGGGCGTGCGCGGGAACCTGGCACACGACTTCCATATTGCCGCGCTGATGTACGAGCACGGAGTGCGGGAGATTCGCACCGCCGACGCCGACTTCCACCGCTTCGATTTCCTTGCGGTGGTCAATCCGCTGCGGGGCGAATGAGTTTGCCCGAACGCTCCGTCCTCGATTGAGCGGCGGCGGCGGCTCAATTCGCAATACGAGTCGCCCTATTCGGCGCCGAGGTCTTCGAGGTCGTTGTCGTCGTCGTTGCGGAAGAGGTCGAGCGCGCGCTCGGCTTCCTCGTAAGGCGAGGGCGGAAGCTGGATGGCTTGCAGGGCGGCCAGCTCCTCCTCCTCTTCGCCGACCAGGCGGACGGCGCGGTAGGCGTCGAGGCCGGTGCCGGCGGGGATGAGGCGACCCATGATCACGTTCTCCTTCAGGCCGCGCAGGTAGTCGATCTTGCCCTGAATCGAGGCCTCGGTAAGAACGCGGGTCGTCTCCTGGAAGCTGGCCGCCGAGATGAAGCTGTCGGTCGCCAGTGATGCCTTGGTGATGCCGAGCAGGAGCGGGCGTCCGGTGGCGGGCTTGAGGCCCAGGCCGATAACGCGCTCGTTCTCCTCGCGGAAGTGGAATTTGTCGATCTGCTCGTCAACCAGGAATTCGGTGTCGCCCACATCCTCGACGCGCACCCAACGCATCATCTGACGGACGATGACTTCGATGTGCTTGTCGTTGATGTTGACGCCCTGCAGCCTGTAGACTTCCTGGATTTCGTTCACCAGGTAGGCTTGCAGTTCCTTTTCGCCGAGCACGGCCAGAATGTCGTGCGGGTTGCGGGGGCCGTCCATCAGCGGTTCGCCCGCCTTGACGCGCTCGCCCTCCTGCACGGCGATATGCACGCCGCGGGGAAGCAGGTACTCCTTCTCGTTGCCCTGGTCGGCGTGGACGAAGATCTTGCGCTGGCCCTTGGCCACGTCGCCGTACTTCACCGTGCCGTCGATTTCAGAAATTACCGCCGTCTCGCGCGGCTTGCGGGCCTCGAACAACTCGACCACGCGCGGCAGACCACCGGTGATGTCCTTGGTCTTGGTGGTTTCGCGCGGGATCTTGGCAATGACGTCGCCGGCCGCCACCGCCGCGCCATCCTGCACCATCAAGTGGGCATGGGAGGGCATGAGGTATTTGCGGCTGTTCTTGGCTCCGCCCTTGTCGGCATTGATCAGCACCTGGGGTTGGCGCTTCTCGTCCGAGGATTCGGTTACCACCCAGTGCGAGAGGCCAGTCACATCGTCGACCTCTTCCTGAAGAGTCGAACCCTCCTCCATATCCTTGAACTTCACCGTGCCGGTGATTTCGGTCAGGATCGAGAACGTGTAGGGGTCCCACTCGAGCATGACTTCGCCCATGGCGACCGGGTCACCCTCATTCTTCTTTAGGCGCGCGCCGTACACGGCGGTGTAGCGCTCGCGCTCGCGGCCCTTATCGTCAACCACGGCGATCATACCGTTGCGGTTCATGACCACCAGGCCGCCTTCCTTGCTGCGGACGGTGGCCAGATTGACGAAGCGGACGAAGCCCTTCGACTTCGACTCCTGCCGGGACTGCTCGCTGATGCGGCTCGCCGTTCCACCGATGTGGAAGGTGCGCATGGTGAGCTGGGTGCCAGGCTCGCCGATGGATTGCGCGGCAATGACTCCCACCGCCTCGCCCATCTCGACCAGCTTGCCGGAAGCCAGGTTGCGCCCGTAGCAGGCGACGCAAACGCCGCGCTTGGACTCGCAGGTCAACACGGAGCGGATGAGGACACGCTCGATGCCGACGCTCTGGATGCGGTTGGCGAGTTCCTCGGTGATCTCCTGATTCACGTCCACAATCAGGTTGCCTTCGAAATCCTTGACGCGCTCGAGCGAGACGCGGCCAACGATGCGGTCGCGCAGGCTCTCGACGATTTCGCCCGAGTCAATGATCGCGCCAACGTGGATGCCGTCCACGGTGCCGCAATCGGTGTCGCTGATGATCACGTCCTGCGCGACGTCGACGAGGCGGCGGGTGAGGTAGCCGGAGTCGGCGGTCTTCAACGCGGTATCGGCCAAGCCCTTGCGGGCGCCGTGGGTCGAGATGAAGTACTGCAGCACGGTCAGGCCTTCGCGGAAGTTGGCCGTGATCGGCGTCTCCATGATTTCGCCCGACGGCTTGGCCATCAGTCCGCGCATGCCGGAGAGCTGGCGGATCTGCTGCTTGGATCCGCGGGCGCCGGAGTCGGCCATGATGTAGACCGGGTTGGTGGTGCCTTCGCGATCCTGCTTTTCGAGCACGGCGAACATTTCGTCGGACACCTTTTCGGTGATGTTCGACCAGATTTCAACCACCTTGTTGTAGCGCTCACCGTTGGTAATAGCGCCATCGAGGTACTGCTTTTGAACTTCGACCACCTGCTTTTCAGCGTCACTGACGAGACTGGCCTTGCTGGCGGGGATGACCAGATCGTCGATGCCAATCGAGATGCCGGCGCGGGTCGCGGCCATGAAGCCCAGCGTCTTGATGCCGTCGAGCATTTTGACCGAAGGCTCGAGGCCGAAGCGCAAATAAGCGAAGTTGACGAGCGAGCTCAATCCCTTTTTCTTGAGCAGGCCGTTGACGAAGGGCATGCCCTTGGGCAGGCTGTCGTTAAGGATGACGGTGCCGACGGTCGTTTGCAGATAATGGTTCTTCACCTGCTGCACATCGGCGCGCACGACGTCCTGCGGATCGTAGGCGTTGGCCAGGTCAATGATCTCGCCGGTATAGCGAAGGCGGATCGGGGTCATGATCTCAACGTCGCCCATTTCGAGAGCGATGAATACGTCCTCGGGATTGCCGAATGTGCGACCGGCGCCCTTGGCCTTTTGATTGGCCTTGGTCAGGTAGTACATGGCGAGCACCATGTCCTGCGTGGGGACAGTGATGGGCTGGCCGCTGGCCGGGCTGAGGATGTTGTTGGCGCTCAGCATGAGCACGCTGGCCTCGACCTGCGCCTCGGGCGAGAGCGGAATGTGGACGGCCATCTGGTCGCCGTCGAAATCGGCGTTGAAGGCGGTACATACCAGCGGATGAATCTTGATGGCCTTGCCCTCGACCAGCACCGGCTCGAAGGCCTGGATGCCGAGGCGATGGAGCGTGGGGGCGCGGTTGAGAAGCACGGGGTGGTCTTTGATCACCTCTTCGAGAATGTCCCAAACGATGGGCTCGGACTGCTCGACCATTTCCTTGGCTTGTTTGATGGTCGTGCAATGTCCGGACTGTTCGAGGCGGTGGTAGATGAACGGCTTGAAGAGCTCGAGCGCCATCTTCTTGGGAAGACCGCACTGGTTGAGCTTGAGCTCGGGGCCAACGACGATGACGGAACGTCCGGAGTAATCAACGCGCTTGCCGAGCAGGTTCTGGCGGAAGCGGCCCTGCTTGCCCTTGAGGGTGTCGGAGAGCGATTTGAGCGGGCGGTTGTTGGCGCCGCGCAGCACGCGGCCGCGGCGGCCGTTGTCGAAGAGCGCGTCGACGGCTTCCTGCAGCATGCGCTTTTCGTTGCGGATGATGACTTCGGGTGCGTGCAACTCCATCAGCTTCTTCAAACGATTGTTGCGATTGATGACGCGGCGATAGAGATCGTTGAGATCGCTGGTGGCGAAACGGCCACCGTCAAGGGGCACGAGGGGGCGGAGCTCGGGGGGGATGACGGGGAGGACTTCGAGAATCATCCACTCGGGCTTGTTGGCGCTCTTGCGGAAGGCGTCGACGACTTTGAGGCGCTTGGCGTACTTGATGCGCTTCTGCACCGAGGTCTCGACCTTCATCTTTTCGCGCATTTCGACCGCCAGCTCTGGGATCTCGACCCTCTTCAGGAGCTCGCGGATGGCCTCGGCGCCCATGAGCGCGGTGAAGTGGCCGCCCTGACCCTCGGTCATGAGCTTGCGGTACTCGTCCTCGGTGAGGACCTGGCGCTCTTTCAGCGCGGTGTCGCCGGCGTCGACCACGACGTAGGCTTCGAAATAGAGCACGCGCTCGAGCTCGCGCAGGCTGATGTCGAGCAGGTGGCCGATGCGGCTGGGCAATCCCTTAAAGAACCAGACGTGGCTGCAAGGCGAGGCCAACTCAATGTGGCCGAGGCGCTCGCGGCGGACCTTGGAGAGGGTCACCTCGACGCCGCACTTGTCGCACACGACGCCGCGGTGCTTCATCCGCTTGTACTTGCCGCAGAGGCATTCCCAATCGGTGACCGGTCCGAAGATGCGGGCGCAGAAGAGCCCGTCGCGCTCGGGCTTGAAGGTGCGGTAGTTGATGGTCTCGGGCTTGGTCACCTCGCCGTGGGACCAACTGCGGATCTTGTCGGGCGAGGCGAGCGAGATACGGATGCTGTCGAAGTCGGCGATCAGATTAGCGCGGTCGTATGGAGAGCTGCGATACATGAATGTTTTCTCCTCGGTGGTTAGGGGTCGACAGTGGGTTGTGGGTTAGGTTTAATCGTCGGCGGCGACGGCGAGCGGCGCTTCGTCCTTGTGACTCTTCATCAATTCGACGTCGAGGCACAGCGATTGCAACTCGCGGATCAGCACGTTGAAGCTCTCGGGGACGCCGGGTTCGATGGCGGCTTCGCCCTTGACGATGGCTTCGTAGATTTTGGCGCGTCCGTAGACGTCATCGGATTTGGCGGTCAATAGCTCTTGCAGAATGTAGGCGGCGCCGTAGGCCTCGAGGGCCCACACTTCCATTTCGCCGAAGCGCTGGCCGCCGAATTGCGCCTTGCCGCCCAGCGGCTGCTGGGTGATCAGCGAATACGGGCCAATCGAGCGGGCGTGGATCTTGTCGTCGACCAAATGCGAGAGCTTGAGCATGTAGATGTAGCCGACGGTGACCGGCTGCTCGAAAGCCTGGCCGGTGATGCCGTCGGTGAGACGCGCCTTGCCCGACTCGGGGAGCCCGGCCTGGCGCAGCAGCGTCTTGATTTCGTTTTCGCGGGCGCCGTCAAACACCGGCGAGGCGAAGGTCAGGCCCAGAGCCTTGCCCGCCCACCCGAGGTGGGTTTCGAGGATCTGGCCGACGTTCATACGGCTGGGAACGCCGAGCGGATTGAGGACGATTTCGACCGGCGTGCCGTCGGCCATGTAGGGCATGTCCTCATCGGGCAGGATGCGGGCGATGACGCCCTTGTTACCGTGGCGGCCGGCCATTTTGTCGCCGACTGAAAGCTTGCGCTTCATGGCGATATAGACCTTGACCATCTTGATCACGCCGGGGGGGAGTTCATCTCCCTTGCTGAGCTTTTCCTTCTTGTCCTTGGTGATCTTGGTGTGGACGTCTATCTGGCGGCCGGTGAGTTCCTCGACTTCGTCCACCTGTTCGTTGACGCGCGGGTCCTTGTCGGCGTAGCGCGCGCGCTTGAGGTTGCGGGTCGAGACACTCTCGATGGCCTCGCGGTCGAGCGCGGTGCCCTTGGAGAGGAGTTTCTTGTTGGTCTTCTCGTCGTGCAGGTCTTGCGTCAACACCTTGCCGCCGAGCAGGGCCAGCAGGCGCTTGGCGCGCTCGTCGTTGAGGATGCGGATTTCGTCGCGCAGGTTCTTCTCGAGACGAGCGATTTCCTCGTCCTCGATGTCCTTGGCGCGCTGATCTTTCTCCGCCCCTTTGCGGCTGAAGATCTTGACGTCAACCACGGTGCCCTCGATGCCGGGCGGGCAGTAGAGGGAGGCGTCGCGCACATCCCCGGCCTTTTCACCGAAGATGGCGCGGAGCAGTTTTTCCTCTGGCGTGAGCTGGGTCTCGCCCTTGGGCGTGACCTTGCCGACCAGGATATCGCCCGGGCGAACCTGTGCGCCGATGCGCACGATGCCGCTCTCGTCAAGGTCGCGGAGGAAAGTCTCGCTGACGTTGGGGATGTCGCGGGTGACTTCTTCCGGCCCCAGCTTGGTGTCGCGAGATTCGAGTTCGAACTCTTCAATGTGGATCGAGGTGTAGTAATCCTCTTTCACCATCTTTTCGCTGATCAAGATGGCGTCCTCGAAGTTGTACCCGCGCCATGGCATGAAGGCCACCAGCACGTTGCGTCCGAGGGCCAACTCGCCCTGGTCGGTGCAGGGACCGTCAGCCAGCACGCGGCCCTTCACGACGCGTTCGCCCTGTTTGACAACCGGCTTTTGGTTGATGCAGGTGTTCTGGTTGGAGCGCTTGAACTTGGTGAGCTGGTAGATGTCGCTGCCCACTTCGCGCGAGAGCTGACCGGCGTGGGGCTCGCCCTCGACACGAATGATGATGCGTTCGCTGTCGACCGAATCCACGATGCCGGCGCGCTTGGCCAGCACCGTGGCGCCGGAGTCGCGGGCAACGACGGCTTCCATGCCGGTGCCGACGATGGGGGCGTCGGCGCGCAGCAGGGGCACGCTCTGGCGCTGCATGTTGGCGCCCATGAGAGCGCGGTTGGCGTCGTCGTTTTCAAGAAACGGCACGAGTGACGCCGCCACACTAACCAACTGCTTGGGGCTAACGTCGATGTACTGCACCTCTTCGCGCGACTTGAGCACGAAGTTGCCGGTAAGGCGGGCGTTGACCAGCTCGTGAACGATGTGGCCCTTCGGATCGAGCTCGACGTTGGCCTGCGCGATTACGTACTTATCCTCTTCCCAGGCGGAGAGGTAGAACGAGAAGGGAACAAACTCAATCGGCTTCTTGCCCTTGGCAGCGGCAGAGGCGTTGAACTTCTCCGCCTCCTCAAGCTCGAGGTGGGCGCCGACCTTATGCGAGCTGTCGCCGGCGTTGGTGACGGTGATGTAGTCAACCACGCGTCCTTCGCGCACTTTGCGGTAGGGACTTTCGATGAAGCCGTACTCGTTGATGCGGGCGAAGCAGGAGAGCGAGGAGATAAGACCGATGTTCGGGCCTTCCGGGGTCTCGATCGGGCAGATGCGGCCGTAGTGGGTGGGATGCACGTCGCGGACTTCGAAGCCGGCACGTTCGCGCGATAAGCCGCCCGGCCCCAGGGCCGAGAGGCGGCGTTTGTGGGTGATCTCACTCAACGGATTGGTCTGATCCATGAACTGCGAGAGCTGGCTGGAGCCGAAGAACTCGCGAATGGCCGCCATCACCGGCTTGGCATTCACCAAATCGTGCGGCATGGCTGTAGCCATTTCCTGGAACACGGACATCTTCTCTTTGATGGCCCGCTCCATGCGCACCAAGCCGATGCGGAACTGGTTCTCGAGCAGCTCGCCGACCGCGCGGACACGGCGGTTGCCGAGGTGATCGATGTCGTCCACCACGCCCTCGCCGCGGCGCAGCTTGAGCAGGTAGTTGATGGTGGCGTAGAAATCTTCGGGGTCGAGTGTGCGCTTGTCGAGCGAGGTCGCCTGGGCGTTGTCGTAGAGCTTGATGTTGAATTTCAAGCGACCGACGCGGCTGAAGTCGTACTTGCGAGCGTCGAAGAACATGCCCTCGAAGAGCGCCCGCGCGGTGTCGAGCGTCGGCGGATCGCCGGGACGGAGCTTACGGTAGATTTCGATGAGCGCTTCCTGGGTGGTCTTGACCGCATCCTTGCGCAGGGTGGCACTGATAATGTTGCCGACCACGTCGCGCTCGGGGAAGAACAGGTGCAGCTCGGTCAGGCCGGCGTTGGTGTATTTGCCGAGGTCGCTCCACTTGATCTCGGAGTTGGCCTCGACCAGCACTTCCCCGCTCTCGCGGTTGACGATGTCCTGCGCGGTGTAGGCACCTTCGAGGTCGACGGCGTCGACTTCGAATTCAGCGACCTTGGCCTTTTGCAATTCGCGCAGGGCCGGCACGCGGAGCTGCCGCCCGGCATGGACCATTTCATCGCCCTTGGCGTTGAGGATGCGATGCGAGAGCTTCTGCCCCAGCAGGTTGGTCTGCTTCTCGGGCTCGCGGGCGGCGTCGAGCTGCCAGTAGAGTTTGCCGCCGCGGAGGGCGATCTTCTCGACGGTGTAGAAGGTGCGCAGGATCTCCTCGTCGGAACGCAGGCCGAGGGCTCGGAGGAAAATGCTGGCCAGGAATTTACGTTTGCGGTCAATGCGAACGTAGAGCAGGTTCTTGGCGTCGAACTCGAATTCGACCCAGCTTCCGCGATAGGGGATTATCTTGCCAAGGAAGTAGGTGCGCTGGTTGGCGCTCTCGAAGAAGACGCCCGGCGATCGGTGGAGTTGGCTGACGATGACGCGCTCGGTGCCGTTGATGATAAAGGTGCCGTTGTCGGTCATCAGCGGGATGTCGCCGAAAAAGACCTCCTGCTCCTTGATGTCGCGCTCGGTCTTGGCGCCGGTCTCGGGATCTTTGTCGTAAATGGAAAGCCGGATGGTGACCTTGAGCGGGGCGGAGTAGGTCGAGCCCTTGTCCTCGCACTCGGTAACGTCGTTTTTGAGCTGGAGACCGACCGGGTCGCCGCACTTGTTGCAGAAGGTGGGCACGTTGGCGTTGTAGGTGCCGCAGGCCTCGCACAGGATTTCGCCGGAGTGGAAGGGATCGGTGATGATGGTGGCGCCGCAATTACGGCAGGTGGAGCGGAGGTGGTGCAGGCCGCGCAGGTTGCCGCACTTGCACTCCCAATTACCGATCGAGTAGTCAACGAAATCGAGCTGGGAGACGCCGCGGAAGTCGGAGATCGGGAAGACGGAGTTGAACACCGATTGCAATCCGCCGTCGTCGCGTTCGCCCGGCAGCAGATCCATTTGCAGGAACCGCTCGTAGCTCTGGCGCTGGACTTCGATCAGATTCGGAATCTGGATGGCGGTCGGGATTTTCGAAAAATCGGTACGGCTCGGGGTTCCATCCTGATGGGGCGTTGTGGGTGTAGTCATGGGCGACTCCTCTGTCACTTGCTGCGAAAAAACAATATGGCGCGGGCGCCGAGGCGTTGCTCACAACGCCGGCACCCGCACCGTTAGCTTGATTGTCGCGACCCTACTTGACTTCGACCGTGGCGCCGGCATCGGCGAATTTCTTCTGGATGCTGGCCGACTCCTCCTTGCTGACGCCTTCCTTGATGGTCTTGGGCGCGCCATCGACCAGGTCCTTGGCTTCCTTGAGGCCCAGGCTGGTGACTTCGCGCACGACCTTGATGACATTAATTTTGTTGGCGCCGACCGCGGTGAGGACCACGGTGAACTCGGTCTTCTCCTCGGCGGGAGCGGCAGCCGCCGCGCCACCGCCGCCGGCGGCGGCCACCGGGGCCGCGGCCGCGGCCGAGACGCCCAATTCCTCTTCCAACTTCTTCACCAGTTGGGAAGCTTCGAGCAGGGTCAGGTTCTTGATGGATTCAACCAGGGTTTGTAGATCAGCCATTACACGATTCTCCTTCGGACGTTTGAAATAAAACTATTCGGCAAACTTTTTGGCTTGCACGGCTTGGTCGATGACGACCGCGGTCGAGCGGCCAGTGGCAGCCAGCACCGTGACCAGGCGCTGGGCTGGAGCTTGGATAAGAAAGAGGAGCTTGGCGTACAGCTCTTCCTTGGAGGGCGTTTGCGCCAGTTGGGCAACCTCGGCGGCGCTGATGGCGGTGCCTTCAACCACGCCCGCCTTGACCACCACGCCGGGATTGTCCTTGACGTACTTCTGCAGCGCCTTGGCCAGCGCCACGCCGTCACCGGAGGTGTAGGCGATGGAGCTGACGCCCTTGAGCGAAGCCAGAATTTTTTCCGCCGCCGAACCCTTGGAGGCGCGCTCGGCCAAACTGTTTTTCACCACGCGGTAGTGGCCGCCGGCCTGGCGCAACTGCTTGCGCAATTCGAAATCCTGTTCGACGGTCAAGCCGCTGAAGCCGGTGAGGATGAGGGTGGTCGCCTTGCCGAGCTCGGCCTGCAGGGCTTCGAGCTTGACTTGTTTTTGTGCCTTGGTGAGTGCCATTGCGTTATGCCTTCGCCGCCGCTTCGGCGGCCGAGGTGTCGAGCTGGATGCCCGGACCCATGGTCGAATTCAAATAGACGCTGCGCAGATACTTGCCCTTGGCCGCCGGCGGCTTGGCGCGGAGGATGCTGTGCAACAGGGTTTGGGCGTTTTCGACGAGGCGGTCGGCGGGGAAACTGATTTTGCCCACGGCGGCGTGGATGAGTCCCTGCTTGTCGGTGCGGAACTCGACCTTGCCGGCCTTGATCTCAGCGATCGCTTTGGCCAGATCGAAGGTCACGGTGCCGGTCTTGGGGTTGGGCATCAGTCCGCGGGGGCCGAGCACCTTACCGAGCTTACCGACGGAGCGCATCATGTCGGGTGTGGCGATGACGGCATCGTAGTCGGTCCAGTTTTCCTTCTGGATGCGGTCGACGGTTTCATCGCCGCCGATGTAGTCGGCGCCAGCCGCCTTGGCCTCGGCCAGCTTTTCCTCGCCGCTGGCGATGACCAATACCTTCTTGCTCTTGCCCAGTCCATGGGGCAGGACCACGGTGCCGCGCACCATTTGGTCGGCGTGGCGGGGATCAACGCCCAAGCGGATATTGAGCTCGACGGTTTCGTCGAACTTGGCGAACTTGACTTTTTGCAGCAGCGGCACCGCCTCAGTCAGCGGATAGCTGCGCGTCTCGACTTGCTTGCGCGCGGTCACGATTTTTTTGCCGGTTTTTGCCATTGGAATGTCCTTCTGAATACCTGATGCCTAGGCGACGTCGATGCCCATGCTGCGGGCGGTGCCGCGGATGCTGCGCACGGCAGCCTCGAGCGAAGCCGCATTGAGGTCGGGCGTCTTGGTGCGGGCGATATCTTCGATTTGCTTGGCGGTGAGCTTGCCAACCTTATCCTTGTTGGGGGTGGGCGAGCCCTTGGCCACCCCGGCCGCCTTCTTGATCAGGTCGGCGGCGGGCGGCGTCTTGGTGATGAAAGTGAAGGACCGATCGTTGAAGATGGTGATCACGACCGGCACCGACATGCCGTCCAACTCCTTGGCCGAGGTACGAGCGTTGAACGCCTTGCAGAACTCCATCAAATTGAGTCCGTGCGGACCGAGCGCGGTGCCGACCGGGGGCGCCGGGGTGGCCTTGCCGGCCGGGATCTGCAACTTGACTTGGGCTTGAATTTTCTTGGCCATGGTTTAAACCTTTTCCACCTGTGCGAATTCCAGCTCGACCGGGGTTTGACGTCCAAAAATCGTGACCATGACTTTGAGCGTTTCGCGGTCGGCGTTGATCTCGTCCACCACGCCAGTGAAAGTGGCGAAGGGACCATCGGTGATTTTCACCGTTTCGTTCTTGTCAAACTTGACATGCAGCCGGGGATTCTCGCCGCCGGTCTCGATGCGATGCTGAATCTGGGCAATCTCTTCGGCCGAGAGCGGCGTCGGGTACTGTCCGCTTCCGACGAAGCCGGCGACGCGGGGGGTGTTTTTCACCACGTGCCACAACTCGTCCTCGACGTGTCCGTTCTCCGCCGTCGCGAGTTCGACCAGCACATAGCCGGGATAGAACATACGCGAGGACTGGATCTTCTTGCCGCCCCGGTGCTCGACCACTTCCTCGGTGGGAATCAGCACCTGGCCGATCTTGTCGCCGAGCCCGAAGGCCTCGATGCGGCCCTTAAGACTCTCGGCGACTTTCTTTTCGAAGCCCGAGTAGGCGTGGATGATGTACCAGAGTTTTTCCGCCATAGGGGCTAGCGAGAGAAGTGAACAATGATCGCATCCACCGCCCAGAGGAGGATTTTGTCCACGATGTAAAAGAAGATTCCGAAAATGGCCACCGTCACCAGCACCACGCCGGTGGTGCCCTGGACTTCTTTCCAGGAGGGGACCGTAACTTTTTTCATTTCCGAGCGGACGTCGCCGTAGAAGGTCTTGAGGCGAACCGCCAGGTCCTTCTTGACCTTGCCGCCGGAATCGGATTGGGTGACTGCGCTGGCCATAATATTGAGAAAACTTGGCAGGGGTAGAGGGATTCGAACCCCCACATTCGGTTTTGGAGACCGACGGTCTAGCCGTTGAACCTATACCCCTGTAGCGTTTGGAAGAGAATCTCTCCTCCCAGTTTACTTTGTCTCCTTATGCGGCGTGTGCTTGCGGCACTTGGGACAGAACTTCTTGAATTCCAACCGATCGGTGGTCGTCTTCCGATTCTTGGTGGTGGAATAGTTCCGGTGCTTGCAGTCCGGACATTGCAATGTAACGATTTCGCGCATGGAAAACCTCGATAACCTCTTTTACTGCAGAATCTCCGAGATGCTGCCGGCGCCGACGGTGCGTCCGCCCTCGCGAATCGCGAAGCGGAGGCCCTTCTCCATGGCGACGGGAGTGATCAGCTCAATCACCAGCGACACGTTGTCGCCG
>Ga0134128_10007839_pt1 | contig 12872 bp, 16 predicted proteins | sample KB31754_FD_96462 | JGI IMG/M metagenome (GOLD analysis project Ga0134128, IMG submission 96462) | Terrestrial soil microbial communities with excess Nitrogen fertilizer from Kellogg Biological Station, Michigan, USA - KB3-175-4 | ecosystem: Environmental > Terrestrial > Soil > Unclassified ...
CCAAGACACTCCGGGACGCCGTGGACGAGTTGCGGGCGTTCGGCCGTGCCCCGGAGAAGGTGACCAAGGCGTCCGGTCCACGGGTCCGGCCCGACGACGCACCGGGGAAGATGGAATGCCCGGTGTGCAAGGAGGGGAAGCCCTCCCTAGCGGCCCTCCGGTCCCATCTTCGGACCGAACACGGGAAGTCACTTCCGGACGTGGGTATCGGGGAGGCTAATTTCCGGTGTTCGGTGTGTTGGTCCGGTTTCGAAAAGGGGCAAGGGTTCTCGGCCCACCGTCGGTCCATCCATCCGAACGCGGACCCGGACGGCCGGGCCGTGGCCCAAAAGGGGCGGGCCGCCTAGATGACACCGGACGGGGCGGCCACGTTCCATGAGTGTGTGCCGCCCGCCGATGCCCAACGCGGCCAAGAATGGGCGTGCCCGGTGTGCGGTCAGATTTGGCTACGGGTCGATTCGGACGAACCGGATCGGCTGACCGATTGGCGTCGTGACGAATAAGGTTCGGGGTGTACCCGTCACGCACGGGCCAGGGGGGAAAGAAAACCCCCCGCCACACGAGGGAGATTGTGTGGCGGGGGGTTTTCCATGTGCACGACATGGGCCGTGCGTCATCACCCGGCCACGATGCTACGCCCGATTACCGGAGGCGTAACCGGACGCGGACGCCGTTGTGATCGGAATAGGTGTGCCGAACCGTCCGCCACCGGTCTAACCGGACGCCGGGGCGGGACCATGCGGCCCAATCGATCCGGGACCGGGGGACGGCCCGGAAACGCGGGGATAGGACCCGTGGCGGATAGCCCCACCGGGTCCGAGTCTCGGCCCACGTCATGTTCCAATCGCCCGCCACCACGACGGGGAGGCCGCGGCCCCGGAGGGCGGCCAGGGCGGCCATAAGACGCCGCGTGCCGTTCCGGGCCGCTATCGGGTGCCGTACGCCGTTGGTGACCATGTGGACGCACACGGCGGCCCACGTGATGCCTTGGCCGCGTAGGACCGTGACCAACGCCCAACGGTGTCCGGCCCGGAACGTGGCCCACGTGAGGGGCACGGCGTACGCCCGGACCCGGTGCCACCGGGACCGGTCCCAATAGGCCGCACAATCGCCACGGCGTACGCCGGACCGATGGGCCGTGCCCCAACCGGCCGGGGCGAACCGGGCCGCGTCCCGTCGGCCCATTTCTTGGGTGAGCACCACGGACGAGTGTTGGGCGGCCTGCCGTATGTCGTGGGCGGCCTCGTGGGGCGGCAAGGTGACCCGGACGTTTTGGGTCGTGAGGGTGAGGGCGGCCAGGGCTAAGCCAACGGACGCCCACATGGTCAATTCTTCTCTAGGTTTTTGACCCGCTGTTGAATGTCCCGGACCACGGTTTCAATTTGGGAAAGGCGGGCGTTTGCCTGTTCGGGATTCTTTGCCTTGGCGTCCCTCTTGTCCCCCGAGGCCGTGAAATCTCCCAACACTTGGTTTACCCGTTTGGCTATAGCGGATAGGTCCGACTCATTTAGCGGCATATCGTCTTCCCCTGACCCGGACCCGGAACCCCCGGACCCGCTAGCGGCATAGTTAATGGACGGGGCCGGGTCCCGGACAACCGAACACGACCAACCGCCCGTTTCCGTGGCGTGGCGTTCAAAGTGCAAATGCGGGCCGGTGACGTTCCCCTCGGCCCCGACGGTGCCGACCTGTTGCCCGGCCGACACTTTCGACCCGTCGGCCACCGTCCGTTTCGGCATGTGGGCGTAGAAATCCCGGGTGCCGTCCCCGCACCGGATTTCTAGTTGGTGATATCCGAACGCGGACCCGTGGTTGCAATAGACGGCCGTTCCGGGCCGGGCGGCAACTACTTTGGTCCCGACGTTGGCCGGGTAGTCCACGCCGGTATGTATGCCGTTTCCGGACGAGTCCCTATTGCACGACCAATAGGGGCCGCGTTTGCCGTACGGCGTGCCGACGGCCGCACCGGGGACGGGATTGGTCATGGTTGGTTCCTAGGGACGACGCGGACACGTAGGGCGGGCATGGGGGCGGTTGGTTGCCCAAGGGAAACCGGATCGGCCGTCCGCACTTCCCCGATGGTCCGCAATTCGCGGGCCACGGCGTCCAAGAGGGTGTCCCCTTGGGCCACGGTGTCCGGTTCATATCCGGCCGGGAGTATCACGAGGGCGTCATATTCATGGACGGCCAGATTCCGGAGTTTCCCTCCGGTGTAGTTGGTCAACGCCCACCGGGGGAACGCGTCGAAATCGACGGGGTTATCCGGGGCCGCGGCGTACGCCGTGACACCGGGAACGCGGGCCAGGGCGGCCCGGATGGACTCTCGGGCCGTGGTTGCCGGGCCGATGGGATCGGCCGTCATGCGGTCACTTCCGTTATCTCTTTCCCACACACGCCACACACCACGGCGTCCACCGGTTGGGGGTTCTCGTCCTCATCTAGCCACGTCAATTCCAAGTCAATAGGGGCACCGGCATTAGCACACCCCTCGGTCCGACAAGTAACGGTTGCCATTGTTGAGCCTCCTAAGGCAATTGCACGGCGAACCAAAAAACGTTCATAGTCCCGGCCGTGGCTCGGACAGCCGAGATAGTAAATCCGGTGGTCGTGGGGCTTTGCGCGGAAACCGCGGCATTGGTCGTGGCGGCCAATTGATAGGTGCACACGCACACGGGGGCGGCCGTGAATAACCCCACGGGGAATGTGACGGCCAACGTTGAGGCCGTGCCGCCCGTGGTCACATTCACGGCCGCATTACCGGCCGCGGCCACGCCTAGTTTCGTGTCTACGGCCGTGGCGAGGCTATGGATTGCATCGTCCCCGTCGGCCAAACGGTCCGTTCCGAGGGGATACGGAAAGCCCTTAGGCGTAGTTGCGGGCATGGCTAATTCCTATCGCTAAAACGTGGCTTGGTCCCATGTCATATTCGGCGGGGTAACGGTGTTCCACCGGACGGACGCGGGCACGTCATCCCACCGGCCGAAACTAGGCAAGGGACCTAGACACGTGGCGTCGTCCCATGTCATGGCCCCCATTCCGTCCCACGTCCACGCGGGGTCTATGTCATTCCATCGTGGGGCGGGGGCGGTCCGGCAATACCCGGACACGATCAATTCCAATTCATGGACGCCCCACGCTAGGTTCTCGGTCCACCCCTCCACCCAAAGAAATGCGGACGTGGGGGCCGTGCCCGCGGCCGGTAGGCCGGTGAGGGTGAGAAGACTATGCATATCTAGGCCCAAAAGTGCCGCCGTTTCGGCCGCGGACAAATCGGACACGGCCACCGGCAGGGTGGACATAACCCACACCGGGTCATGGTTCCGGGTGAGTAACAGATTCCCCATGGCCGTAGCGTCGGCCAGGGCGGCCAATTCGGTTGTGGACGTGAAACCGTACCGGCCCCATTTCGCCACCGAATCGGCCCGGTTGCCGGTGAACCGTGGTTGGTCCCCACCGTCCGGCGTGGCCCCGTAGCCGATTGACACGTCATTAATGAGGCCGGACGTGGTGCGGGACCATGTGGGCGTCACCAACACGTCACACGCGTTTAGTTCTAGCGATGACGGGAGGTTTCTCCGGTGGTCGGCGTCGGCATATCTGACACCCCCGTCCCGGGTGGCCCAGAGAATCCCGGCCGCGGATTCCGCGGTGCCTTGGGCCACGTCTAGGGCCGGTTGGGAGTCGATATCCCGGGTCAGGATTTGCACGGTCCCGGGGTCCGAATAGAGGGGGTCCAACGTGATTCCGGCCGCGGCCATGATCCGGGACACCCTCGCCCCGTCTAATTCTTGTGGAAAGGGGACGGCCCCGACGACACGGCGTCCGATATCGGCTAACGCCCCGGTGGCCGTCACCCGCACTTCTATTTCGTCGGGGGTGTTCGGCCCGGCCTCGGTCCACCCCTCGTTTATGTCGGTAATCCGGCCGTTAAAACGGGTGTACGTGGTGCCGGATACGGTTGTGGTGACTTTGATTCCCCCGCCGATATCAATAGCCGGATATGCCGTCTCCCCGGTGTTAAACGACATGTCCACCGTTGCCGAATCGGCCTCCGGTTGGCTCGTGGTGTCATCCCGGCCGTGGTGAATCGTGAGGGTGTCCACGAGGCACGACAAATCCACCGCGGCCCCACCGGCCAACGGCGTGTAAGTGACTTTGTGCGTGCCAATCATCCGGCCGCGGCCCTTCCGGTCCGGCGTTCGTGGTCGGACAAAATGTGTTTGATTTGCCGGGCCACGGCCTCCGGGTCCAATGCCCCGTAAATGTTGATCTGCAATCCGGCACCCCGCCCGGTTGTCACGCCCGGCCCCCCGGCCCTAGCCGAGAATCCCGACGGGGCAGGGGCGTAATAGGTCCCGGATCGGCGTAGCGTCGGAACCACGGCGGCACCCCCGCCACCGGCAACCGCGGCAAACGGATTCACTTTGCCGAGAACCGACGAAAGGCCCTTAGGGACGGAGGGGAAATGGATACTTCCGAGTTTGCTAATGAGGGAACCCACCCAATTGATGAGGGATTGGATAACCCCGATAACGGCCTTGACGGCCCCGGACATGACCTTGAAGGGGGCCGCGAGGGCGGACCCGGCCCCGGCAACGGCGGAAATGACGTTACGGAAGGCGGACCGGAGGGAGTCGATAACCCCCCGGACGAAACTCACGGCCCCGGAGAAACTAGCCCGGATATGGGCGGCAATGCTGGACACGATCCCGCGGATAGCGGAGAAGACGGCCCCGACCACGACGCGCAAGCCCCGGAAGGCGTCGGCAACGAAACCGACGACGGTGCGGACAACGGACCGGATAACGGAGAAGACACCGACGACTAGGGATTTGTACGCCTTGAAATAGCCGCTAATAAGGCTAAGGGCGGTTTTCCACACGGCGGACACGATGCGGGCCACGATTTGGGCACCCGTTTTAATGGCGGCCCACGTGGCGTTCACCAAAACCCTAAAGGGCTTCCATTTCTTGTAGAGAATGACCACGACGGCCACGAGGGCGATAATGGCGGCAATCACGAGAAAAATGGGATTGCTTAGCCACGTGGCTTTTTGAATGGCGTTCGTGATTATCAGGGTGGCGTCGTAAATCTTAATCGCGGCATTCGCGGCCAGGATTGCCACGGCCAACGCGCCAATAACCCCGAGGATTAGCAACATTACGGTTTTGTTGGCGGATACGGCGGTCGCCATTTTCGCCAGGATTCCGGCCACGGCGGCCGCGGCCGGGAGTAGGGCCGTCCCTAGGGCGGCCGCGGCGTTTTGCCATTGGGCCGTGGCGATAGCGGCCGACCCCGCGGCCGTGTCCTGTTCCCGGTGGAATTGGCCCGCGGCCTTAGACGTGTTTTTGTAGACCTGTTCTAGAACTACTTGGGCCTTGGCGTGTTTCAGGGCCGACCCGGTTAAGTCATCCTGCCCGCGTTTTGCCAATTCGGCATTAACGGCCGTGGCGTTGAGGGAGACGGCATATTTCTCCAACGGGTCAAATTCGCCCCGGGAGACGGCCGCGTTAATAGCCTCAACGGCGTCCGAGGTAGTCCCGCCGAACGTGGCCGCCATATCGGCGGCCCGCTGCATGATTTTGTTACTTTCCCCGATACTTTGCTTGACCGTGAAACCGCTATTTTGCAGGGCGGACCCGACCACGGCCGCATATTGGAGATAGGCCGATTGGGCTAGGCCCATGTTTTGGGCGGACGATTTCGACAGGGCCTCAACGGCGGACGCTTGTTTCCCGAATACCGATTCGACGGCCCCTTGGGCCTGTTGCAAATCGGACGCGGCGTCAATTGCTTGTTTGCCGATAAACCCAATGGCCCCGGCCACGGCCGCGGCCGGTAATGCCGCCTTGGCTAGCCCGGAACGGAAACCGGATGCCTTTTTGGATACTTGGTCAAGCCCTAATGCCGCTTGGGAGGCATCCGTAATGACCTTAATTCTTAATAGTGCGTCGGCCACGGCGTGCCCCCCTTTCCATTTCGGCCGCTTGTTTGTCCAAGAGGTCTAGGGCGGTGGCAATTGTTTTGTCGTCCTCGTCCCACCAATCCCGGGGGGCCGTGTGTGTGGCTACGGCAATCTCAACGATTAGCCGGGCACGGGACCCGGCCCCGTAGGGGTGGAGTTTTCGTCGTCCTCCTCGGTCAGAATCTCGGCCGCCAATACCTCGGATTCCCACGATTCGTAAGTGTGGTCGGAGGGAATTGCCCCGGTACGTCGGGCCGCGGACCACGAAATAAAGGTGATCCAAAGCATGGGTGCCTCTTCGGTGGGGGGCCATTTGTGCCGGTATCGCGTGCGGTCCCAATTGACCAAATCCGCATTGATCGTTTGCATTTCAATATCCGGCACCCCGTCCCGGACGACGCGGACACGCGGGGTATTCAGACGGATTTCTCCCATGTCAATGCGTCCCCTTTACCCCGTCTAATACCTTTTCGGCGTAACTTTGATAGTTCTCGAGTAGGCGGCCCTCGTTATTCCACACTTGCCGGGCAATAAACGGTTGGGCCGGTTGGTGATATCTCCGATAGCCCCAATGGGTCCGGTTGGCGTACGCCAGGGCCGACCCGGCCTCGGCCCCCTCGTCATCCGAGGCCGGGCGTACGGAGGCCGCTAGGCGGCCCGTTCTCACCGGGGCATCCGAACGTCCACGGGTGGCGAGAAAGGCCGCCGTATCGGCATTAGGCCGCGTCATGGCTTGAATCCGGGACGCGGCCACCCGGAGGGTTACGGCCAGGGCGGCCGCACCCTCCACCACCACACGGTCACCCGTCACGCCGCGGCCTCTTGGGGCGTCCCGCCCGTGGCCGATTGGGTTACCGGTGCCGTTGCCGCGTAGTCGTACGTCGGGGCACCAACCACGGTGAATGAGAAATCACTAGTCATGGTTTCCCCCATCGTGTCCCCGCCGAAATCCAACGGGTCAATAACGAGGGTTCCGGACGCCTCGGTGACCGTCGTGGCGGGGTCCACCGGTTCGTCATTCGGGATATAGGTGAACGCCATTTGGGTCCCGGCCGCGGATTGGGACAGGGCGAAAATACCGGACGACAAACCAAGGTCCGTGTCGAGATTCCCGTCCATGTGATAGTCGTACGTAATCGCACCGGGCTTGACCGTTCCGCACAATTTCGTTGTGCTATCTCCCTCATTCTTATCGGCCGTAATCGTGCATGAATTGATTAGGCACGATACGTCGATTTCCGTACCGGTTGCGCCAATCTTGAGCACCCCGGGACCGAGTTTCCGTGTTCCGTCGTCGGCCATGTCGGCCCCTTTCTATCCCAAAACCTGAATTCGGTACGCCTTTTCGTGGTCCGTAATAAGGGCGTCCAATTGAATCCGAGTCGGCCCATATTCGGCGGAATCCACCCCCACCATTCCGAGGGGCAGATTTTTCGCGGCTACCTCCCGTTGCACCCGTCGATAAAAAGCCTGTTCCAACGGTTCGGCCACGGCCCCGGTGTCGGGGTCGCGGCCTTTGTCGGTGTTGCATCGGTGCGATTGGTCAATGGCCGCGGCCGCCATGAACCGTTCTAAATCGGGGTCCGGTAGGGACGTGGCGGGGACGCGGATATAGGCCCGAACGGCGGCCAAATCCGGATACCCCGGGGGCATTCCCACCCCGTCCCATACCGTCGTCATGTCCGGTTACTTCCCACCGGAACTAGAGGCCGTCTTACTCGTGGCCCCCGAGGTCCCACCGGCCACCGGGGCCGGGAGGGTGAGAGGCGTAAAGGCCGCGGGCACGGTGTTGAGATAGGCCGCAAATCCGGCATATCCCACGAGTTGACCCAAAACGTCCGGCTCTTGGACCTGCAAAAGCCCGTCCACGTCCTCATACCATTCATTCCGGGACGACGCCCCGAGGATGAGGGTGTTAGCCGGGAAATGCGCGTCCACCACGAGGGAAAGCCCGAGGGGGTTTCCCGCGGTCGATTCGATGGACAGGGACGGGAACGCGGGCATTCCGATTCCGTTAGCCATTCCACCCATCCGGCCCCACGCGTCCGGGGAGGCGTAAAGGGTGTCGGGGAGTGACCCGGTGGCCGCGAGAATGGACGCGGCCGCCCCGTAAAGGGCCTCGGTCAGATCGGCCCCGGTGTTGCCGCCCACAACTACGGGGGCATTGGTGATGGAACCGACAAACTCCGTTGAGGCAAAGTCACATGTCCGGGTCGCATACACGGCCGCGAAATCGTCAAAGACGATATTCAGAATGGCCGGACTCGTCCATTTAATGTTCTGCCGGGAGATATTCAGGTGACCCGCGAACGTGTGCGCGTCTACGGGAATCTTCCCAATGGTCATTTGCCGACTAGCGGTTAGATCCTTTTCCGCGGCCTGTTCGTCCACGGCCACGTGTTGGGTAACCGTCGGGCGGTCGAATGACCCGGCCGGGAGGCCCCGACGATTACACGAGTTGACGAACGGCCGGGAGTTATCGATAAGGCTGATAACGGGACCGAGGACGGGCCGCGGGATAAGCCCGGGGTTATCCGTCGTCTTTTGGTGCATCGTGGCCCGGTTGAGCGTTTCCACGGCGTCCGGTTCCCGGAGCACCATGGCCCGGTGCACGGTCACGGCGTAGTCACCCGGCGTCGGGAATTCCCGTGCAATGTCGTACTCCGGTTCCGGTTCCCGAACGGTGGCCGTCTGCCGGGGGGCCGGGGCGTTCGCCCGGAGGGCGGTTACCTTTTCGGCCTTGGACTCAATTTCGGTGTAATGGGCAATCGCGGACGTGAGTTCGTCCATCCGTGATTTGTCCCGGTCCACCCTCTTCTGTTCGTCGTCGGTAACGTCCCGGTTTTCGTCCGCAGCACGGTTGACCAATTCGTCAATTCCGGTGCGGATTTCGTCAAATTGCGCGTTAAGCCTGTCCAGATACGCACCCATTGGGCCGTCTCCCTATGTGCGGAATTCGGCCGGGTGGCGGCTAACACGGTGCGTCTCCGGGTGGCGGATTGTTTCGTCCGGGTGGCGGATGACATGCCGGGCCGGGTGGCGGCTCACATTGGGGCCACGTTCCCGCTAATGGGCCGATAAGTCAACGCCGAACAAGAGGAGGACGACGCCCACGAGGATGAGAAGCAATAGCCAAACGATGGGGTTATTCCACGGATACACGGGACGCCTCCGGTTCGGTGGGGACGGTGCCGGGGAACAAATGCGGGGACAACCGCGGCCCCGGCCTTAGCAGCATTTCGCAATAGGTCACCCCGTCCGTATAACCGTCGGGGTGTTCGGCCGGGAACATGTCACACGTGCACATTTCTAAACCTGCTGTTCGGCCAAGCCCTCTAGGGCGTCGGCAATCCGGCGTAACTCGTCTAGGGCCGCGTCTAGGCGTTCCAATATCAGGTTTACGGCCTCGGCCGCCATGTCGGCCACGGTCACCCGTCCAATTCGTTGAGCCATGACCGGAGGGCGTCTAGCCGCGGCGTGGCGGTTTCGTCAATCACCACGTGTTCACGGGCCACGAGGACACCGGCCCCGGCGTATTGCGGGGACGCCGTGGCGGCCACGTGGCTAAGGCCGCACGCCTCCCGGATTACGACGGTCCGGCCGTCCCGGTTCTCGTGTCGGGACCGATAGACCCGGGCCGACACGGACCAATGTGTCAATTCCCCGGACCGGGCGGCCTCGGCCTCCGGGTGTTCCCGATTGACCCGGAAGTCACACATGAGGCCGTCGTCGGACTCCCGGAGGGCCACACACCGGCCCAGATAGCGGTCCCCGTCGTCTCCCTCGTGTCCGAGGTAGAGATTCACCCACCGGCCGCCTTTGGTGCAGTCACGGGCGAATGACCGTGGGGCAAAAGATTCCGTGTAAAACGTGGTCCCCCCATCGTCGGTCACGTCCGATTCCACGCCGTACGGCACGGCCATTCCGTGCACCGTCCACCCGTCCCCAATGGGTTCCATTTCGGGGGCGGCCCGCGTGATGACTAGTTGCGTCATGGTTTACCCCTCCACCGTGGTTGAGGCCGGGGTCAATTCCGGCACGTCTTCCGGCGTCGTGTTCTCTTCCGTGGCCGCATCGGCGGGCGGGCGGCCCAACACGGCCCGGGCCTCGTCCACGGTCAGAATCCCTTGGGACACGTAGGCCGTGAGGGTGTTGGCCGTGGTCGTGGCGTCGGCCCGTTGCCGACTCGTCCAATCGAAACGCACTTGGGTTCCGCCCGGCATTAGCCATTTGGAAAAGGCCGCGGCAATAGGGGACGAATAGCGGTCCACCCCATCCCGGACAAAATCAATATCCGCGGTTTCTACGTTTTGATAGGTCATCGTGGGGCCGGGTAATCCGAGTTTCCACGACGGGATACCTAGCATCATGCCGACCATTTCGGCGGACCAACGCCGCGTTTCGACTAGTTGGGCCTGTTCGGCATTCGACACAACCGGGGTGAGGGTGTAGCCCGTCGGCATGACCACCGGTTCCCGATTGTTGGTCATTTCCCGCCATTTAGTTTTCAGGTCTAGGGCCTGGTCATCGGTGAGCAATTCGGGGGATTGGAGAACGGCGGGGGGCAGGGTGCCGCCCGCGAAATAGGTCCCGGAATACTCTTCCGCGGCCAGGGCGGACCCCAACCATTCGGCGTATTGCCACAACACGCCACGCCCGAGGATTTCCCCGGACCGGTTGCCGAACGGGATATGGAACATGTCCCCGCGGGGAATCTCCTCGCCCCCGACTAGCCACGTCCAATTCCCGGACGTGGGGTCCTGCATGATCCACACGGCGTCCGCGGGCAACGGCAGTAACCAACCGGGCCGTTTCGTCCGCCAATCCATTTCCCCGTATAGGGCGAAATGGTTTCCGTACAGAATGCCGTCCTCAACCGCGGCCCACCGGTACGCCCACGGCGTCACGTCGGGATAGGGGTCCGTGATGACGGACGGTTGGTCCGGTAGTGCTACGTGCACGCCCAAGGCCGGGTCCCACCGTTCGGCTACCCACCGGGTGGTCGCAATCGCGGACGCCAAGAGGGCCACGCCGCGGCCGAATGGCGGATAACCCATGGCCGTGTATTCGGTGGCCGGGGCGGGCGTCGGTAGTTCCATGTCGCCGAATAGCCACGACCACGGACGGGACGGCATAAGGCCGGACCCCCCGAGGCCGGGAAAGGCCCCACGGCGGGCCACATTGGCCCGTAGACGGCCCGCGGCCCGGGCGTTGGCGATAGATACCGGCATGTCTCCCCCGGTGGCTAGTAGACGAAAAACGGGACGGGATCGGAGGCCGGTTTTGCGGCCGACATGACCGCCCATGACATGGCCCGCACCAAGTCACTCCGGACGGCCTTATGGGTAATCACCAAGCCCCCGTCCCGGGCCGTGACCCGGCACGCGGTCACCTGGCCGGACATGGCCCGGTCCCCGCCGTGGACGAGTTGGCCGCCGTTAGCCATGGCACGGACCAACGGGAGGCCGATTCGGGTGTGTCCATTGGTAGCCCCCACGGCGGGACACCCCAACGCCTCGGCCACGGCGGGGGGATTCAGGGACGCCCCGACAATCACGTCCGACCCGTCCCGGTTCTCATGGGTGTGCAATTCGGCGTCCGCCCAAGCCAACGCCTCGCCCCGGGTGGCGAACACGTCCCCCCACACCAACACCCGGTCATTAGCCAATCGGGCCGCCACACACACGGCGGCCCCAAGCCCGTACCAATCCTCTATTGCCAATGTCACCGGGCCGTCCGGGGCCGTGGCCGTGTAATCGGTTCCGGCCGCCCACACGTCCGGATTGACCAACGCCTCATCCCGGCCCGCCCCCGCCATGCGTTGCATCGGCCACACGTTGAGCACTTGGCTACGGAATGACCTAATCGGGTCATCGTCAATATCGTCCGGGTCAGACACCCCCGATTCGGCCCGCCGTAGCCGGGCCTCCAAAAGACGTGCCCGCCCGGCCGACCAATGCGGGGAAGCCTGTCGCCACGCGTCCCGGTCCGATATCTCGGAGTCGTACGGGGCCGACCATTCCAATAGCAGGGAATCCGCGGGGTTATCCCATTCGTCTAGGGCCGCGGCCCGACGCCCCAACATGAGAGACGACGCCCGGGAATGGGCCGTGGACAACAACACCAATTGCGGGGACAAGCGTTCGGACATGGTGGGTTCTAGCCCGTCCTCAACCAACCGGGCCGACATGGCCCACGCCTCGTCCCCGATAGCCATAGATGCCGGATACCCGTACACCGAATTAGACCCGCGGACAATCCACCGGGACTCGTCCGGCGTGGCAATCTCCTCTTGACCGTTCGTCTCCCGGACAAACCAACCGCGGCGTCGTGCCCACACCCGGCCCGGCCGGTGCACTTCCCGGCACACGTTCAAATCCTTGCCGGTATGGAGAACTAATTGCGGCTCACCGAAAACGTCGGGATGGGTAATCCGCCAAAGGGCCAACGCACGGACCAACCACGATTTGCCCACCTGTCGGGCCACGGACAGGACAACGGTTATCCAGACCAACGCCCCGGCGTCGTCATGCTCAAGAATCCGATAGAGGGCGAGGCGTTGCCACCACCGGAGGGTTATCCCGGCCTCGGTTTCTAGCCACGATTCCGCGTCCGGCCCATAGGACCCGACGGCCCGAGGGTGCGGCCGGGACATGAGACGGGGCCACCGGGCCGACTCGGGCATGTCGTCCACCAATCCGGCCAACCATGGGGCACGACGCCACACCACGGAATCCGGTTGGGGCGTCATGCACCCGTGGTCCGCCCGGATTTCCCCCGGTTTCCGAATGATGCCGGTGAATTCCGGCATTCCGCGGATTGGGTCTAATGCGGGATTGACTTCGGGAGGAATTCCCGCGAATTGCGGGGGCAATTCCGACCCTTGGGGGGATATTCCGGACGGGCG
>Ga0134128_10007840_pt1 | contig 12871 bp, 11 predicted proteins | sample KB31754_FD_96462 | JGI IMG/M metagenome (GOLD analysis project Ga0134128, IMG submission 96462) | Terrestrial soil microbial communities with excess Nitrogen fertilizer from Kellogg Biological Station, Michigan, USA - KB3-175-4 | ecosystem: Environmental > Terrestrial > Soil > Unclassified ...
GAGGTGAGGGTCGAGGGATCGTTGCCCCAGACATCCTGCGCGGCGCGATCATCGAAGATCGCCAGCAAAAACGCCTCAACCGCGATCACCGCGAACACCCAGGCGGTGGAGACGCAACCCTCGGCCAGGATCATCTGGATTTCATTGGCGACATCGAAGCTGAGCTCGTACCCGCCCCAGCGCTTCGGCTGCATGACGCGGAACAAGCCGGCGCTTTGCAGCTCGGCAATCGTTTCCTTCGGCACGATGCGATCCTGTTCGACCTGCGGCGCGCGCTGGGCGAGGGTCGGCACCATGACGCGGGCGCGGCGGATCAGTTCGGCGCCGTCGATCGTCTTCGGGGTGGCGTCGGGAATACTATCCATGATTCCTCTCTCGCTGCTCCAACCGGTTAGAGCGTCGCTCTGCCGGGATGAAGCGTACCGCAGCGGGTGCAGGTGCGCTTCTCTTCGCTCGCGTAGAAGGCTTCGAATAGCGGCGGCAAGTCGTTGACGATGCTCTTGAGCTGCACTTCGACGCGATGAACGCGCGCATGGCAGTTGAGGCAATACCATTCGAAGCCGTCGATCAGCCCCTCCGGCCGCTGCCGCTCGATCACCAACCCGACGCTGCCGGGAATTGGACGCTGCGGCGAATGCCTGACATGCGGCGGCAGCAGGAAAATATCCCCTTCGCGGATCGGTATCTCGCGCGGCTTCCCGTCGTCGAGGATACGCAGCACGATATCGCCGGAAAGCTGATAGAAGAACTCCTCGAGCGGATCGTCATGATAATCCGTGCGTGCATTGGGGCCGCCGACGATGGTGACGATGAAGTCGCTGTTCGACCAAATCTGCGCGTTGCCGACCGGCGGCTTCAAGAGGTCGCGATGCTCCTCGATCCAGCGGCCGAGATTAAACGGCGGCGAATAGAGCGCCGCAGGCTTGGCAAGCGTGGTGGCCGCGCTCATTCCGCGGCCTGCGCGGGCTGATTGAGCTTCAGGCCGCAGGTCTCGAACGCAGCCTTGGTCGCGATCTTTTCCGCTTCCGTCAGATTGGGTTGTGGCCGCCGAGTCGGGCCGCCGGTCTGGCCGAGCAGCTCCTGCCAGTATTTCTGATGCGCTTGCGGTTTCTCGGGCGGACGCGTCGAAGACATGGCCTTGCGCACCGGATCGAGACTGTCGCGCACCGCGCGCGCCTTTGCCGCGTCGCCCTTGAAGGCAAGGTCGGTGTATTCGCGCATCCGCCGGTCGTGCTTGGTTTGGATGAGATAGGGCGGGCTCGAGCAAAGATAGAGCCGCCAGTCGAGCTCGACGATATTGTCGAACCATTCCTCTTCCGACGAGGTGCTGACGATCAGCTTGTCGCCGGCAAGCTGCGTGAGCTTCACATACATGTCGCGCGGCACGCTGTATTTGATCGCGACGATATTCGGAATTTCGGCGGCAATGCGCGCGCAGATCTCGGGACTCATCAGATAGCCGCTATCGGGATGGCTCCACATCGCGATGCCGATATCCACCTGCTCGGCGATGTAGCGATAATATTCGTAGAGCGTCTGGTCCTGCGCGGTCTGGAAAAAGAGGATCGGCGCGTGGACGACGATGTAATCAGCGCCGACTGCCTGGGCGTGTTTCGCCAGCTCGATGACCGTATCGATGTTCTGATCCGAGCAGGACGGGATCGTGCCGGCACGATTGCCAATGGTCTCGACTGCCAGCTCGAAGCTGCGCTTGCGCTCCGCGAGCGACATGGACGCGAATTCGCCTTGCTTGCCCGAGATGAAGAGCCCGTCGATTTTCAGATCGTCGACCCAGTGCCGCATATTGCGGCGATATCCGTCCTCGTCGATCGAGAGATCGGGCGCGAACGGGGTCATCGCCGCGGCCCAGATGCCCGTCATATGCTGGCGAGCGTAGGCCTTCGCATCCGCTTTCCGGTATTTCATCGTCGGCCTCCTATTCCGTATTCTCGGCCCAGGTTGATTTATCTGACAATTGCTTTTTTTGCGATTATTTCATATGAAAAAGATATGAATATTACGCTGCGCCAATTGGAGGCCTTTGTCGCCGTCGCCGAGACGAAGAACTTCACCCGCGCCGCGCAGCGCCTGCACATTGCCCAATCGGCGATCTCGCTGCTTGTCAAAGAGCTCGAAAGCGATCTCGGCATCCGCTTGCTCGACCGTACCACCCGGCATGTCGAGTTGACCGATCCCGGTATCGAGTTTCGCGGCTACGCCGAAAAGCTGATCGGCGATCTCGACCATGCAGTGCGGCACACACACGAGCTGGTTGAGCGAAAGCGCGGCCGCATCGCCGTCGCGGCGCCGCCCTACCTCGCCACGATCCTCCTGCCGCAGGTGATCGCGGAATTCCAGGAAGAGTTTCCGGGCATCCAAATCGTGCTGATCGATGCCCGCACCGATCAGATCGTGGCGCGGGTCATCGCCGGCGAGGCCGATATCGGCGTCGGCACTTTCCGCGAGGATGCCGACAGCATCGCGCGCACCGTCCTCGCGACGGATGATCTGATGGCCTTCTATCGTCAGAAACACCCGCTGGCGGCGGTCAAGCGGCCGAGCTGGGCGCATCTGCGCGACTATCCCGCGATCATGTTGACCCGCGAGAGCGGCATTCGCGCGCTGGTTGAGGAAGGTTATGCAGCGGCGCAAATGACGATCAAGCCAACTTACGAGGTGGCGCAGATCACCACGGCGCTGGCCTTGGTCGAGGCGGGGCTCGGGGTCAGCGTCCTGCCCTCCTACGCGCTGGTTTCATGTCGCAATCGCAAAATAGCGGCGCGCGTACTATCGGCGCCTGCGATCTCGCGCAATGTCGAAGTGATTTCATGCCTCGGCCGCACGACGCCGCCGGCGACCTCGGAATTCGTGCGTCGTTTGCAGACGCATGCAAGACGCCTGACGCCGCCGCGCAGCTAGCGCTCGCGACCGGGGGGCCACCCGTCGTCATCCGTCGGAACGTCGCCCGTTCTCAAGCGAAATTTCAGGCGGCGACTTCGCCCTCGGCCGGTGGAGCCCTATCGAAATGCCGGCGGTAGAGTCGGCCGAGGCCGAGTCCAATCAGAGCCGTGGCAGCACAAGGCAAGGCTGCGAGTATCATGAGCTGCTGCAGCGGCATATGTGCAGAGAGAAAGTACCCGCCGACATAGGGCGCGATCACACCGCCCGCGCGCCCCCAGACCGTCGCGCTCGAGACACCGCGACCGCGAATGCTCGCGGGATAAAAGCGCACGGCGATCGCGTAAATCGCGTAGTGAATGCCGGAGAGACAAATGCCCGCGCCGGCGACGATCGTGAGCAGCAGCGGCTGGCCGAGACCTTGTATGCCCATCAGGATTTCGAGCGGCCCGCCGATCACCGGCAGCGCGACGATCGCGATCGGTCCGATGCGATCGAGAAAGCGCATGATGAGAAAACCGCCGATCATGCCGGTGAAGACGAAGAGCGACTGCGTCAAAGAGGCAACGCTGGGACTGATGCCCTGCCCTTCCATCACCAACGGCAGCCAGCTCGCAAGAAAGAAAAAGCCGAGCGCGTCGGTGAGAAAGAGCAGCCACAGCAAAATTGTCACCGCGGCGCGTGGGCCATGGAAGAGCTGGGAGAGATTATCCCGGCCCGGCTTGCTTTGCCGCTCTTGCGGATCATCGACCACAAAGGTGGCATCGTCCGCAATCTTCGCGTCAGGGACGAGACGCTGGACGAGACGCCTCAGCTTTGGCGAGCCCGGATTTTTGAGCGCGAGATATTGCGGCGATTCGGGAAGCCACAGAATCAAGACGATCGCCATCACGAGCGAGAATCCCGCGCCGATCGCAAAGAGCGACTGCCAGCCGAAGTGCGGAATGGCGGATGCCGCAACGAGCCCAGTCGCCACCCCGCCGAGGCTGTAGCCCGTGTTGGTGATGACGGTAACAGTCGAGCGCATGCGGCGCGGCGCGTAATCGCTGACCAAGGTGTAGGCGATTGGCACGATTCCGCCCATGCCAATGCCACCGATGAAGCGCAGCACGGCGAGCTCCTCGATGTTCGTTGCCCACACCGTCAGGAGGATCGGCAGTCCGAAATTGAACGTGCCGAAGACGATGGTGAATTTGCGGCCAAGCTTGTCGCCCATCCAGCCATAGATGAGCGACCCCACGAGCAGGCCGAGAAAGGTGACGCTGAAGACGACGCCCATATCCTTCGCTTGTACCTGCCAATTGCGCAGGATCGACGGTACGGCAACGGATAGCGCGACAAAGTCATAGCCATCGGACATCATCATCAGGAAACACAGGCCAATGACGAAAACCGCGAGCTTGCCCACGCCGATGCGCTCAACCTCTGCGTTGATATCGATTTTTTGTGGCATTTCCGTCCCTTTCGGTGATCACCCTAAAACGATCGCGCAAAAAGCGGAACAGCAGCTGTGCGGGTGTCTTCGCGTCGGCTAAAATAGAGCACCGGAGGTCGAATTGCGCATCCCGTTTGCCGGAGCCATCGACTGCGACGTGCATGTGACGGTGCCCGGCTTGGCGGTGCTGGTGCCGTATCTCGACACCTATTGGCGCGAGCGGGTGCGCGTGCAACAGCTCGAGCGTCTCGATCTCACCCTTACCTCCTACCCGCCGACCGCGCCATTGTCAGGCCGCGCCGATTGGCGCCCCGAGAAAGGCCCGCCGGGTTCCGACCTCGCGCTCCTGCAACGCGAAGCCCTCGACAAGTTCCAGCTGCGCTATGCCATTCTCAATTGCCTCTGGGGATCGCAGGCGCTCTTTGCCGAGGACATGGCGGCGGCGCTCTGCCGCGCGGCCAATGATTGGGTGGCCAGCGAGTGGCTCGATCGCGATCCGCGCCTGCGCGCTTCGATCATGGTTCCGGCGCAAAACCCGGAGCTCGCCGCGGCAGAGATCGAGCGCCGCGCGAGCGATCCGCGCTTCGTGCAAGTGTTGGTGCTGGCGGGGCTCGACCTGCCGCTCGGACGGCGGCTTTATTGGCCGATGTTCCGTAGTGCGGCCGAGCATGGTCTGCCCGTAGCCATTCACGCCGGCAGCGCCTATCGCCATCCGCCCAGTGCGAGCGGATGGCCGTCCTTCTTGCTCGAGGACTATGTCTCGAACACGCAGCTATTCGCAGCGCAGCTCGCGAGCCTCGTCTCGGAAGGGCTCTTTGCGAAATTTCCAACGCTGAAGATTGTCTTGGTCGAATCCGGCTTCACCTGGCTCCCCGCCTTCGCCTGGAAATTCAACAAGACCTGGCGCGGCGTCCGCATGGAAGTGCCGTGGGTTGCGAAGCCGCCCTTCGACATTATCCGCGAACATGTGCGCTTCACGCTCCAGCCCGTCGATGCGCCGAACGAGACCACAACGCTCAACGATGCGATCGCGCAATTGGGATCGGACGCGCTGCTGCTGTTCTCGAGCGATTTCCCGCACTGGCAATTCGAGGCCGCCGACGTGTTGCCGGAGGGACTGAGCGATCAGCTCCTCAAGAAGATTCTCGTCGACAACCCGCTTGCCACCTATCCGCGCCTCAAGGAGACCGTCGCATGAGCCTTGCTTTGCTCGACCGCCAATCCGAGCGGTCATCGCAGACGCGGCTTGCCGTTGTCGACTGCGATATCCATCCGACCTTTCGCTCCGAACAGGACATCCTCCCCTATCTTCCCGCTCGCTGGCGCGAGCACATGCTCCAGTATCGGCGCAATGTGCGGCAGGGCTTGCACGGCACGCTCACCCATCCGCGCATGCAGGTGAACCGGGTCGATGCGGTCACACCCGATGGCGGACCGCCCGGCAGTGATGTCGAGTTCATGCGCACGCATCATCTCGACACCAACAATGTCGAATGGGGCTTGCTGCAAGCGCTCCAGCCGGCGGCGCATGCCGAGCGCAATCTCGAATTCGGCGCCGCGCTCGCTTCGGCGAACAACGACTGGCAGATCGCGCAGTGGATCGACAAGGAGCCCCGCCTGCGCGGCGGTATCCAGGTGACGCAGGAATATCCCGAAGCCGCCGTGCGCGAGATCGAGCGCCGTGCACGCGACCGCCGCTTCGTCCAGGTGAGTCTCTCGCCGCGCGCCGTCGAACCGCTGGGTCGCTCACGCTATTGGCCGATCTACGAAGCATGCGAGCGCAACAACCTGCCGCTCGGGCTGCATGTCCCGGGTTTCGGCAGCGGTTTCGCATCGACGCCGGCGGGTTGGCCCTCCTTCTATCTCGAGGAGCACCAATCCTTCGCCTATATCATCATGGGCGTCTTCACCAGCATGGTCTTGGAAGGCGTGTTCGAGCGCTTCAAAGGGCTGAAGCTCGTGCTGGTCGAAGGTGGTTTCGGATGGGTTCCGCCACTGTGCTGGCGGCTCGATAAGCATTGGGAGAAGATGCGCGGCGAGGTTCCGCATCTGAAACGGCCGCCGTCCGAATACATCCGCGAGCATATCTGGTTCACGACGCAGCCGATGGAAGAGCCCGAGCGGCCCGACGATCTGGTGCGTGTCATCGAATGGATCGGCTGGGATCGCCTCCTTTTCTCGACCGATTATCCGCACTGGGATTTCGACGATCCAAAGACCGTCTTCCAGATCAAGCTGACCCAAGAGCAGAAGCGCATGATCTTCAGCGAGAACGCGAAGCGCGTTTACGAGCTTTCGTGACATGAGGCGGCGTTACGTCGTCGCGAAGGCGGACGAGATCGCGCCCGGCACCAGCAAGCTCGTCAACGTCGCCAACCGTGAGATCGGAGTCTTCAACATCGACGGCAGCTTTTACGCGCTCTTGAGCAAATGCCCGCATGAGGGCGCATCGCTCTGCCGCGGCAAGATCGTGCAGCGCGTCGAATCCGAAGAGCCTGGCCAGTATCGCGTCATCGCGGATAGCGCAATGATCCGCTGCCCCTGGCACGGCTGGCAATACGACATTCGCACCGGACAATCCTGGTGCGATAGCGACAATATCCGCCTTAGGAAATTCGCCGTGTCGGTCGAAAGCGGCGAAGGCCTACTCAGGGGCCCTTATATCGCGGAGTCTTATCCCGTCTCGGTTGAAGAGAATTACGTCGTCGTCGATATCTAGACGAAGCTCGGCCCGTCTTGCCTCGGACCGCCGCCTCGTCGACGAGCACAGTATCGATCTGGGCAGCGCCGAGACCCAAGGGATTTCATACCGAGTTGCCTCGGGCCAGCGACAGTCACGAAGTAGCACCGGCTTCTATCCCGTCAACAAGTGAAGCTGCCGCTCGACTGCGATGACGCTGCTGGTTAACCGTGCGCGCCGCGCACGACCGCGGCAATATCAGTCTCGATCAGTCGCGCGATCGGCATCCGGTAGTGCAGGCGATCCCAGAAATTCCCTCGGTCGCTGGTCAGCCCGTCCGTCTTGAGATAATCGAGGATAACGGTGTTGGGCCGATTTGCCGCGATCTCGCCGTACGCCGCCTTGCATTGGTCGATTTCGCGCGAGGCCGCTGTGTCGGACAGCGGTAAATCCGCAGCGTAGTGCGGGACAAAAACCAAGACCACAACGGTCGTGGCCGGCACCATCGGCACAAACTCGCTCAGCATCCGGACCGCGGCAAAATTCCCGGTGCCGCTCGCCGCTGTGGCGTGCACCGATAAGTCGAGGTCAGCGCCGACCGCGGGCCCATCGGCCGCGAGCAGTAGCTCCAGATTGCGATAACCGTCAGGGCGCAATCGTGGCTCGGCCCCAGAAATCACCTTCAGCTTGCGGATGCCGGCGTTGACGCTGCGCATGTTGAACAGCGCGGCGACATAGTCGAGCGTATTGTCGCCGTAGAGCCAATGGGGAAACGGCTGCGGCGTGTCGATCTTGCCGTCGGCTTGGCACCAGGTCTTGTCGAGCCCGATGACGAGCGCCTTGAGCGCGGGCTTTCTCTTGCCGTCGTGATGGCGCGCCAGCCAGCGCGCCACGGCAAGCTGCTCAATCGGCCCGGTTAGCGTCATCGCCAGCGACACGAAACGCCAGTTGGTCTGTTCCAGCAATCGTGCCGGGTCGAGCAATTGGATGGTCGAGTTGCCGATGATCGCGGCATCGGTATCCGGCTCGCGGCCAAGGCTGGCAGCGGTCAACCGCTGACCGAAAGCCGCCGGCACGCCGTAACCGTCAAGCAAGGTAAAGCGGCCCGTATCATAGGGGTCAATGACGACAATCAACGCCAGCGCAAGAGCCGCCAACGCAAGGCAGGCGACGGGATAAACCCATAGCGCACGGCGCCAGGCGGCACGCTCAGAAGTGGAAGTAGATGAACTCATAGGACGGGCTGTCGGCCATCTTGATCAGCAATGCGACGGTCGCGACGGCGCCCGCCGGCGCAAGCCAGTGCCACGGCCGCAATCGGTTGACGAGGTCCTGGCTGGTCGGACCGATCATCGCCAACGCGGCACCGATGATCATGGTTCGCCATCCCAAGACAGGACCGGACGGACCATGGCCCGCAATACCAGAAAAGACGTTGAACGCGGCCTGCATCGATGGCGCGCGAAACAACACCGCCGCCACGGTCCAAAAGCTCATGGTGAGAAACCCCGCCACAATCGTGGGCGGCATCGGCCAGCGGCGATGTCGCCAGATGACTTCAAGCGACATCCCCGCGCCGTGCAGCGCGCCCCAAATGACAAAAGTCCAGCCCGCGCCGTGCCACAACCCGGCCAGCACCATCGTCGCGAACAGTGCCCAGAGATGGCGCAACTCACTCGGCCGATGACCCGCCAGCGGCAGAAACAGGTAGTCGCGCAAGAACCGCATCAGGGTCATGTGCCATTGCCGCCACAACTGGTGGAGGCTCGACGTGCGGTACGGCGCATCGAAGTTGTACGGAAGTTGGAAGCCGAACAGTAGCGCCAGTCCTATCGCCATGTCGGAATACGCCGAAAAATCAAAATAGACCTGCAGCGCGAAGCCAAGCATTGCCGTCCAGGCGCCGCCGATCGAGATCGCGTTGCCAGCCGCGTCCGCGAAAGCGGGATCGACGTGGCTCGCCAGCACATCGGCAATGAGGAGCTTTTTACCCAGCCCCATGAGGAACAGCGCAACGCCTCGGCCGGCGCGCTCTTCCCAGCCGTCGCGCAGTGGCGGCATCGGCAATTGTGGAATGATCTCGCGATGCCGCACCAGCGGCCCGGCCAGAATCTGCGGAAATAGCGCGATATAGAGTGCGTAGTCGCGAAACGAATAACGGAACCGCCGGCCGCGCAGCAGATCGGCGAGATAGATGATGTTGTGGAACGTAAAAAAGCTGATGCCCAGCGGCAGCGCCAGTCGCGCCAGCGACGGGTTCCACCCGGTGCCGTCGAACACGATGCTTTCAAAAAATCCAAGGTATTTAAAGATGCCAAGGCAGATGAGGTTGGCAGCGATCCCCGCAATCAGGATCCACCGCCGCTCAAAGACAAAGAACGCCTGCGCCGCCGTCCAATTGACGACGATCGAGCCGACGAGCAGAGGTGTGAAACGCCAGTCCCAATAGCTGTAAAAGACTAGCGAGATGGCGAGCAGAAACCACAAGCGCGCATTCACGCGCCGTGCCAGCAGCCAATACCCCGCAAGCGCAATCGGCAGAAAGCCGAATATAAACCCGAAGGTGCTGAACAGCATTCAACAGGAAACGTATCGACTCTCGCCGCCTCCCTCAAGTTTCCATCTGCAACGTTAACGACCGTTCTCGGCGGGCCCAGTCCGACCAGGTCCTCACGAACTGCAAGCGCACGCAGCGATTCTCATCAAATGTCAGGCATTTCGACTGTGCTCAATTACACGAAAATCACACAGACGGAATGCGATGCATTCGGCCGACGCGGCTTAAGTATTTGACTTAAGTGGTGCCCAGGGGCGGGTCGCGGAAAGTCGGCAGCAGCAATGGCTTATGCTCCGGTGGGACACCGAATCTTTCCAGCAGTTTATTAGGCTTTTCGGCCTGAGTGTCCCACCGGAATCTCTTCACCCAATTGGGTTCCGAGCCCGGAATCTAATTGACGAGCGGTAGTCGCGGCCTTCTTCGCGTGTCCCCATGCGCCGGTAGCCTCAAACGAGCTCCGCGATGGCATCGCGGAAACGCAACCAGCGTTATTTCGGGCTGATTTCCGCCAGACTTCCGCGGGTAGCGCCCCTATAGCCGACCAGACGTCTCTGGATTCCGAGCGGTCCCAAGCTTCCCCGGCACGAACGTCAGTTAGTTGCTCGTCGGTGCCACGGTTTCAGTGTGGCAGCAAACGATCCTGCCCGGCCAGATCAGCTCGTCGCCTGAGCGCAACACCTCGTAGCCAGTGGTTGCGATCAGCCACAGCGCCACGGCGCCGGCGACGATCGGATCGAAGGTCGCCTGGCCGGTTAGAGCGACCAGTACGCCGGCGACAACGGGCGCGAGCGAAACCCAAACGTCGCCAAGGTTGTGGATATAGGCGAGGCGGACCGCGGCATTGTGCTGGCTCGGTTCGAGCAACAGCCGAGCAATGCCCCAATTGGCGGCTGCAGACGCGAGGCCGATCACGATCGGCACGACGCTCGCGACCGGCACCGGATGGATCACGCGCCCGAACGATTGCCAGAGCAAGATCGCCGCGAGCAGGATGAGCCCGCCGGAATTCAGCAAATTCGCTATGCGCAAGAGCGCTCGAGAGGGTCCGCGTGTCACCATGAAAGCGAGCCAGATCGCGACAAGCGCCATCTCGTCCGAAAGATTGTGCGCGGCGTCCATCAGCAGGCTGAGACTCCCGCTCATCTGCCCGGAAATGCCCTCGACAATCGGGATGGCCATATTGAGTGCCACGGCCGAAGCGACGGCTCTTTGGTGATGAGACATCGTTCATCCCTCTAGGAATTGTAACGGCATCGCTTGACCCGTAGCGCAGCGATTGCGTCGCGCCCTGATCCTGCCACCGCGGCCCCGCGAATGCCACCGCGAAGGGGCAGCCTTGTCAGCGTGCTCGCTTTGCGCGTATCCTCGAAGCGATGCTCGGCCATCTCGCCACCGGGAGAAGCCTGCGCCGCGCGCCGCATTGGCTCGCGCTGTTGGCGATGCTGGTCCAGTTCGTCGCCAGCTACGGGCATATTCATCCCCAACAGTTTCGCGGGCTGCTGCCCGGCCATGACGCGCCGGCCATCACGACGCCGAGCGGCACCGGCAGCGGGCTCGGCGACGCGCTCGCCGCTGATATCGATTGCCCGGTCTGCGCCTCCATCTCGCTTCTGGGCAGCTCCGCGCTTCCCGACGGCATCCGCTTGCCGATGCCGTCCTTGCACGTATCGTCGCTGCTCATCGCCTTCGATGCGCTGCATCTGACGTCACCCCCACATCTCCTCTTCGAGACCCGCGGCCCGCCGCTCACCTGAGATCGTCAGCTTGTAAAAGCCGGCCGGTTCCGCACGCCCGTGCAGAGCCGGTCCCAACGATCTTTGGTGGAGCGGAACATGCATTTCAGTTTGAGACTGTCGGCGCCGGGCGTTGCCAACGCATCGCTGGCGCTGGTGTTGGGTATCACGATCGGCGGCAGAGCCCATGCGCAGGCGAGCCCCGATCAGTCGCAGAACCCCCCGGCAGCGACAGCGCAGCCGGAGCAGGAGATCACCGTCACGGCGCAACGCCTCAACGAGGCGCGGCAGAACATCGAACCGAGCGTAGGCGCCTCGACCTATAATTTTTCGAACCAGACGATCGAGAATATGCCCGGCGGCGAGAATTCCGGGCTCAACCAGGTGCTGCTGCAAGCCCCCGGCGTCGCGCAGGACAATCTCGCGAATGGCGCGTTCCACATCCGGAACGAGCATCTCAACGTCCAGTACCGCATCAATGGCGTCATCATCCCCGACGGGGTGAGCTTCTTCGGCCAGGGGCTCAGCCCGCGCTTCATCCAGTCAATGAATCTCGTCACCGGCACGATGCCGGCACAATACGGGCTTCGCACCTCAGGCGTGGTCGATGTCACGACCAAGAGCGGCGTTTTCCAGAATGGCGGCTCGGCGGAGATGTACGGCGGCAGCTATTGGACGACGCAGCCGAGCGCCGAATACGGCGGCAATCTCGCCGGCTGGAATTACTTCGCCTCGGGCGAATTCCTCCACAACACGCATGGTATCAACTCACCGGTGTCGAACTACGACGCGGTGCACGACAACACCAACCAGGAGCACGGCCTCGCCTACGCCGAAAAGATCATCGACCCGTCGAGCAAGGTGAGCTTCATCCTCGGCAGCTTCCTCGGCCGCTTCGAGATTCCGAACAATCCCGGCCAGCAGGACAATCCGAACGTCACGCTGTTCAATACCTTCGACGGCACGATCAACGGCCAGGCGGGCTTCGATTCGAATGCGCTCAGGGCGACGCAGTTCGAGAGCTCCAATTTCGGCATCGCTTCCTACCTCCACACCGAGCAGAATTTCGACTATCAGGTCTCAGCTTTCTCGAAATACTCGACGCTTTCCTATTCGCCCGATATCTGGGGCGATCTCGCGTTCAACGGCATCTCGCCCTATGCGCAGCGCAAGGATTTCGCGAACGGGCTGCAGGCCGAAGGCACCTATCGCCTGACTTCCGCCCATACTCTGCGCGGCGGCATTCTCGTCACCGGTGAACGCACGATCTCCGAAGACAACTCGCAGGTCTTGCCGGTCGATCCGATCACGGGATTGCCGAGCTCCAACACTTCGTTCCAGGTCGTAGACAACCATGCCAAGACGGGCTGGACCTATAGTGCGTATGCGCAGGACGAGTGGAAAATTCTGCCGACCCTTACGCTGAATTACGGCGGGCGGTTCGACGTCGTGAACACGTCGACGATGGAAAACCAGATCAGCCCGCGCATCAATGCGGTCTGGAACGCGACGCCGAGCACGACATTCCATATCGGCTACGCGAATTACTTCACGCCGCCGCCCTTCCA
>Ga0134128_10007841_pt1 | contig 12869 bp, 14 predicted proteins | sample KB31754_FD_96462 | JGI IMG/M metagenome (GOLD analysis project Ga0134128, IMG submission 96462) | Terrestrial soil microbial communities with excess Nitrogen fertilizer from Kellogg Biological Station, Michigan, USA - KB3-175-4 | ecosystem: Environmental > Terrestrial > Soil > Unclassified ...
CGGGGGCCAGGCGCTCGCGTTCGCCTGCGCGATCTTCAGGGAATCGGCAGCCCCGCCGCAGTTCTTCCAGGGAATCGGCACGGCGCCCGCGGGCCTGGAGAGCGCGCCAATGGCGAAGAGCATCAAGATCGCGCCTGCGCGCATGGCCGAGTGCATCCTGCTCATGGGCCCCAGTTTGAATAAGCCCGGCCAGCCGGTCAAATCGCGCTCGGGCTCGACCTACTCCTCGAAGCGATTCGAGCCGTCGCGATCGCGCTCGTATCGCTTCGCGAGCGGAAACGGCGGCAACCAGGACTCGCGACGAAGGGTCCAGAGCTCGTAGGTGGGCCTCAGCTGGTCGGGCGCGTCCAGCGATCCCAGGCTCACTTCGACCTCGTCGCCGGTGCGGGAGAACACGGACGAGCCGCAACGAGGACAGAAGAACCGTCCGGCGTAGTCGCGCGGTTCGCCCTCGATCGTCACCGCCTCGGGCGGGAACACCGCGGAAGCATGAAAGAGGGCTCCATGATGCTTGCGGCAATCGAGACAGTGGCAAAGGCCGACGCGGTATGGCCGTCCCGATGCCGCGATCCTGACGTTGCCGCAGAGGCAGCCTCCGGTGAATCGATCCATGGCACGTCTCCCGAGATCACTCCGGTGTCGCGTTGGCGGCCAGCGCAGTCAGACCGCTACCGGCGACGATTATGAGCCCGCAATCGTGCCCGCCCTACCGCTCCACCGTCACCACGAGGTAGCGCGCGTCGCCCACCTCGATCACGTCGCCCGCGCGGATCTGCGAGGAGCCCGCGCCCACGTCGCGGCCGTTCACGCGCAAGGTGTCGCGCGAAAGGCGGCTCAGGTAGAGCATGTCGCGGCGCCACGCGAGGACCGCCGATTGCCCCGAGGCGCCGATCATGTTGTTCGGCTGGTCGAGGCGCTGCACCGAGGAACCGTCGCCCACGCGCTTCAGGCCGAGGAGCGGCGCGACGACGGGCGCTTCCGTCGGTTGGGTATCGGCGAGCGGAATGCGCGCGGTGGGCTCGTGAGCCGGCGCGCGAGCGGGCGCGGTCGCCGTCTGCACGGTGCTTTCCGGTCCCATCTTCATCGACGGCATCAGGTCGTCGTCGAACACGTGCATCCGGTGGCTGCCGATCTGGATGACGTCGAGGTGCTGGAGCGCCTGGCGGCGGGTCGAATGGCCGTTCAGCTTGAGCCCGTTGGTGCTCTCGAGGTCCTCGACGTAAAGCTGGCCGTCCACGTACTCGAGCTTCATGTGCCGCTTGGAGACGGTGATGTCGTCGACCACCAGGTCGCAGGCGGGATCGCGGCCGACGACGACGATGGGCTTCTCGATGCGCACCTCGCGCAGCAGCTCGTGCCCGTACGTGAGCACGACGCGCATCGTGTTGTTGGCCTTGGTCACTCCGGTCCCGTGGGCTGCGTGGGCGGCGGCTCTGGAAAGGGGGCGGAGCTCGCCGCAGGGGCGTCAGTTTACCGGTGCAGCGTCCGCGGCGACGTGAACTGCGTCACAGATCACCCTGTCCCCGACCCTCTGCCAGGCGAGAGGGAGAACGTGGCGCGCATTGGTGCCGCAGCACGACCTCCCGCCCGATGCGCGCCGATTCGAGCGCACCGATGCAGAGCTCGAGCGTGGCGAGGCCCCAGCGTCCGTCGTGCACCGCGGGGCGCACGTGCTCGATCGCCTCGCGCAGCTCCTCGAACAGCAGGTCGCGCGGCGAGCGGTCCACCGCAACCGGAATGGTGGAGATGCCGTCGCGCGTATACACGGCGAGGCCCTCCGGCGTCTGGCGCACGTCGCCGCGCTCGCAGGAAAGGATCGTCATGCCGAAGAACGGCGGACGCGGTGCCTTGGCGGGAATCGCGTTCTTGGCTCGCTCCGCCTTCGCGCGGCGCTCCTCTTCCACGGAGACCGCGGCCGCCGCACCGGCTCGCTTCGCCGCGACGTGCGGAAAGCCCCACTCGCCGATGCCGAACGTGAGCTCGCCGAAAGGCAGGTGGCCGTAGCCGCTGTAGACCGCCGTGCCGGCCGCGCCGTCGACGAAATCGACGAACACCACGTGCGCGCCGACGGTCGAGCGGGCGGAATCGAAATCGAACGTCTTCGCGCGCACGCTCGCCGCGCGGCCGCCGCACAGGAGCCGCAGGATGTCGAGCTGGTGCGCGCCCTGGCGGAACGTCACGCCGCCACCCTTGCCGATGTCGAGCTCCTCGGGCCGGCGCGGACGATACACCCAGTCCGTGAAGCACCAGGTGTTCGCCATGCGCGGGGCGCCGAGCGCGCCCTCCTCCACCAAGGCGCGCATGCGGGCGATCGGAGCATCGTAGCTGTGCGAATGGCCGACGAGCAGCACCTTGCCGGCGCGCTCGGAGGCCTCGACGATCGCCCGCGCGTCGTCGATCGAGGTCGCCATGGGCTTCTCCAGCACGACGTGCTTGCCGGCCGCGAACGCCGCGCACGCCTGCCGCGCATGCATTTGCGTCGGAGTGGCGATGCATACCGCATCGAGCGCACGGTCGCCGAGCATCGCCTCGACATCGGGATATGCCGCGAGCTGCCCCTCGAACTCCGCGCGGATCTCGGCGGAAGGATCGGCGATGGCGCGCAGCTCGAACGCGCGGTTCGCGCGGATCGCGGGAACGAACGCACGCCCCGCCGCGCCGAGCCCCGCGATTCCGATGCGGATCACGCTCGCCTCACCCGGCCGCCGCGCGTCCGAGGTTCTCGACGATGGCGACGAGCACGCGTCGCGCCGCCTCGAGATCCGCCTTCGCGAGCCCGGCGAGCGCGACGCGATTCACCTCCTCGGCCGCACCGACGCTCGCTCCGCGCAGCGCCGCGCCTTTCGCGGTGAGGAAGAGGCGCACCTGCTTCTGGTTGCCGGGGACTTTGCGCCGCTTCACGTAGCCCAGCTCCTCCATCCGGCGCAGCGCCGTGAAGGCCGACGGCTCCGAGACGCTCGCCTCGCCCGCGAGCTGGCGCTGGGTGAGGCCATCGGTCTTCCACAGCACGCGCAGCAACGTCCAGTGCCCGTACTGCACGCCGTGCGGCGCGAGCCGATCCTGCAGCGCACGCGAGGTCTCGCGAAACGCGAGCTTCAGGAGGTGCGCGATGCGCTCGTCGGAAAGCGCTTCCCGCCAGCGCTGGACGGGCGCTTCCTGCGGCGGCGAGGGCTTGCGGGCGGCGCTCATGGGAACGTACACTCATGTTAGTTACCTAAGTTCCAACCGTCAAGGCGACGGCGGCCGGCGCGCCATGGCCTGCAAGGGCGTGGCCGCGGCACGGGAATAGACGACTAAGCGAATTCGAGGAAACCGACATGCAGACCGCCGAGCAGAACGAGCGGCTCACGCGCATCGGCCCGGGCACGCCGATGGGTGCGCTGATGCGCCGCTACTGGCAGCCGGTCGCGGCACTCGTGGAGCTGGAGAGGCGCTGGACGAAGAAGGTGCGGTTGCTGGGCGAGGACCTGGTGCTCTTCCGCGACCGCCGGGGACGCCTCGGCCTCATCGAGGAGCAGTGCCCGCACCGGCGCGCCTCGTTCCTGCACGGCATCCCGACCGAGGACGGCATCCGCTGCCCGTATCACGGCTGGGAGTTCAACGGCCATGGGAAATGCCTCTCGCAGCCGAACGAGCCGGACAACCCGAAGTTCCGCGAGCGGGTGTGCACCACCGCCTATCCGGTCGAGGTGATGGGCGGCCTGGTGTGGGCGTACCTCGGGCCCGCGCCGCGCCCGCTGCTGCCGCGCTTCGACGGCTTCGTCGCGGAGGGCGCGGTGCGCATGATGGGGCGCGCCCTCCTCCCGGTGAACTGGCTGCAGATCATGGAGAACTCGATGGACCCGATCCATACCGAGTGGCTCCACGGGCACCACTACGAATTCCAGAAGGAGCAGGAAGGCGTCAAGGTCGCGATCAGCGCGCACCACGAGAAGATCGACTTCCGCGAGTTCGAGTTCGGCCTCACCAAGCACCGCCTCCTCGCCGGTCATCCGGAGGACGGCGACGACTGGCGCATCGGCCATCCGGTCGTGTTTCCCAACATCCTCGCGGTGGGCAACGGCGACGAGGCGAAGCGCTACTACTCGTTCCAGATCCGCGTGCCGGTCGACGACACGCACACGCTGCACCTCTGGTACAACGCCTACATCCCTCCGAAGGGCGTGCAGGCGCCGCCGCACCTCCTCGAGCGCGTGCACGTCTACGACGTGCCCTACCGCGACGAGAACGGCGAGTTCATCGTCGACAACATCGACGGCCAGGACATGATGGCGTGGATCACGCAGGGCCCGATCGCCGATCGCACGCGCGAGAACCTCGGCGCTTCCGACAAGGGCGTCGCGCTCTATCGCCGCGTGCTCAAGCGCGAGCTGAAGAAGATCGAGGAAGGCAAGGATCCGATGGGCATCGTGCGCGATCCCGCCCGCAACATCCGCATCGAGCTTCCCAACGAGCGCCGCAAGCACCACAACAGCGACGGCTTCGAGGCCTTCATGATGCGCACCCACGCGAAGTACTCGCCCATCGCGCACGAGGTGGCCCGGCTCTTCGAAGGCCGCGAGGCTGCCGCGCGCGAGGCCCAAGCGGTGCGCTAGGCGCGCTCAGCACGGCCTCGACTTACGCCGTGCGACAGCCCGCCGAGTCGCAGTGGTCCTACGTACCGCGGCGAGGGCCAGCCTTCGAGACGCCGCTTTTCTTCGACCGGTTGAGCGCGACCGCCGCGCGGAAGAGGCGCTTCAACGCCGCTGCGTCGACCTTCTCGCCTTCGCGGAAGTCGATCGCGCGCCGCATGTTGCCTTCGAGGCTGGAATTGAAGAGCCGCGAAGGATCGTCGAGCGACGCGCCTTTCAGGAACGTCATCTTCACGACGTTCTTGTAGGTCTCGCCGGTGCAGATCACGCCGTCGTGCGACCACACCGGGACGTCCCACTTCCATTCTTCGAGGACTTCGGGATCGGCTTCCTTCACCAGTGCGCGGATGCGCGCGAGCGTCTCGCCGCGCCAATCCGCAAGCTCGCGGATCCTCTCGTCGATCCTGCGGGAAGCGGGATCGCCATTTTTCGGTTCGCTCTTGTTCATGCCGTTCGTCTTGCCGCCCGCCGCGGCCGGGACTGCATCCACTGCGGATTCTAACGTCGATGCGGCATGCTCGCGGCGCGCGTTCATGCCGCCGCCGTCGTTCGTCGCTTTGGAACGTCGCCCGGGCGTCCCTCACCGTGGGCGGTCGCACCAGGGTTCATGCGGGGCGCGGAAGCGGCTACCATCGCCTCCCATGCAAGCCCTACTGGAACAGCCGGCGCCTCGCGGAGCCGCGCGGATCCTGAAGCCGCGCCGCGTGCTCATCACGATCGGCGTATCCGCGTTCATGGGGCTCCTCGTGAGCCCGCTCTGGATCATTCCCACCATCGAAGTGATGGCGCGCGCGATGCTGGTCGGGCTGGTCGCGCTCGGGACGTTCGGATGGCTGGAGCACTGGCCGCGGCGCCTTCCCTCCTGGCTGGAGCGATGGGCGCTGCAGGTGGTCGGGGCGGTCCTCACGATTCCCGCCGCCGTGCTCGTGCTCTACCTCCTCATCAGCATCGGCGACCAGATCCCGTTCTGGAAGCAGGAAGCGCGGCTGAGCGGCGTCTTCGTGCTCTCCTTCACCGGAGTGATGCTCGCGTCGTGGGTCGCGCTCGCGGCCCTCGTGCGCCAGCGCGGCGAGGAGGCGCGCAGCCAGGCGCTCGCCTTCGAGCTGGAGCGCAGCGAGCTCGAGCGCAAGGCGCTCGACGCGCGGCTGCGGCTGCTGCAGGCGCAGGTCGAGCCGCATTTCCTCTTCAACACGCTCGCCAACATCCGGGAGCTCGTCGACTCCGGATCGCCCCAGGCCTCCAAGGTGCTCGACACGCTCATCACCTACCTGCGCGCCGCCGTGCCGCGCCTGCATGATCCGACGGCGACGCTCGGTCAGGAGCTGCAGCTCGTGCGCGCCTACCTCGAGCTCATGCAGATGCGCATGCCCGATCGCCTCACGTTCTCGCTCGACGTGGACGAGGCCGCGTTGCCGCTGCGCTGTCCGCCCACGACCCTCCTCACGCTCGTGGAGAACGCGATCCGCCATGGCATCGACCCGAGCGAGGAAGGCGGACGCATCGACGTGCACGTCGGAGTGAGCCAGGGTCGGCTGCACGCGGAAGTGGTCGATACCGGCGCGGGCCTCACGGCAGCCACGGCGAGCGTCGGTACCGGCACCGGCCTTGCGTCGCTTCGCGAGCGCCTGCAGCTCGCCTTTGGCGGCGACGCCGACGTGAAGCTCGCGGCCCTCGCGCCGCATGGAACCGTCGCCACGCTCGACTTTCCCGCGCGCGCGGGCCCCGCATGAAGACCTCGCAGCCCGCGGCGCTCATCGCGGACGACGAGCCGTTGCTGCGCAGCACGTTGAAGCGGCTGCTCGCCGGCGCATGGCCGGAGCTGCGGGTGGTCGGCGAGGCGCGCAACGGCCGCGAAGCGCTCGAGATGTTCGAGGCGACCAAACCCGACGTCTGCTTCCTCGACATCCACATGCCGGGCATCACCGGGATCGAGGCGGCGCGCTCGATCGGGCGGCGCGCGCACGTCGTGTTCGTCACCGCCTACGACCAGTACGCGGTGCAGGCCTTCGAGCAGGGAGCGCTCGACTATCTCGTGAAGCCGATCGAGGCCGAGCGCCTTTGCGACACCGTCGCGCGATTGCGCGAACGCATGCGCGCCTCGTCCACCGCGCCCGACATCGAAGCGCTGGTGGAGCAGCTCGCGACGCGGCTCGGCCGGGAGAACGGCCGCGAGCCGCTGCGATGGATCCACGCATCGGTCGGCCAGGACGTGCGGCTCATCGCGGTGGACGACATCGACTTCATCCGCTCCGACGACAAGTACACGCTGGTCGCGTGGCGCGGCGAAGGCGGCCGTCCCGCCGAGGCGCTGATCCGCACGCCGCTGAAGGAGCTCCTCGAGCAGCTCGATCCCGATCATTTCCTGCAGGTGCATCGCGCGGTGGTCGTGAACCGCCGCTCGATCAGCCACGTGACGCGCGGCGAGAACGAGACGGCGACGCTGCACCTCAAGACCCGCGGGGACGTGCTGCCCGTGAGCCGCAGCTATCTCCACCATTTCCGCCAGATGTGACGCGAGCGGCGCGAACGACACGGCGGCAGTGATGCAGCTCGTGATCCGCCGGCTGGAAAAGGAAGCCGCTAGCGACGATCGCTGCCGTACGGCAGGCGGACCGACGCCTTGTTGACGACCATGCCGCCGCGATCGAAGTCGACCGAGAACTCGGCGGCGTAACCCCACGTATCCGTGTATTGGTAGAGCCACGTCGTCTTGCCCGAGGCGAGGCGCAGGATTTCTCCCGGCGGCCCGATCCGCTGCCTCACCTCGTCCCGGTTCATGCCGACCTCCACGGCATGGAAATGATCGTCGTCCAGCACCTGTTCGATCGAACGCAACAGGCCATCCGCGCCGATGTGCGCGATGTAGGTCGATTCACCGAGAGGCCCGTGCGGATAGATCAGCTCGCGGCCACCGCCGGGCTGCGCGAGCTCGAGAGCGGGAGACCCCATCTGCCGCCGGACGTCGCTCTCCGTCGTGCCCGGACGCATCCCACGCGGCGGATAGCCGGCGCAGCCGACGAGCACGAGCGACGCGGCAAGCGCGATCGCGCGACGCCCGACATTCATGCCCTGAGGGAGACGCGGCATCGAAGGCATCCTTTCGTCGTCCAGCATATCGCGGAGGCGAGCGCGAATGCACGCGCGTATCGCGCACCGCTCAGCGAAGTCCGCACGATGGCCGTTTCGCGGCCCGATATTTCCGGTAGCCGCTTCCTTCGATCGCGATCCGGCGTTCAGCAACCGCGAAGCTTCGGGCAAGCTTCGCGCTTTTCGGGGCCGAACCGATTGCGTTCGCGCTTCGACGCGAGCATGCTGCGCGCCCGGTAACACACGCCCATTCGCGTGGATTCCCGCGTCGGTTACCCGCCGTCTTTCCTGGTACGTCTCGACCCCAATACGACAAGGAAGGAGCGAATCATGAGGACCGGACTTTCAGTGCTCGGCGCAGCCGCACTCCTCGCGGTGAGCGCATGCGGCAGCGACAACCCCAGCGATGCGCACTTGGTGAAGATCGACTCCGTGCCGGGCATCGACAGCACGGTCGTCTACTCCTTCGACCTCGGAACGGTGGACCCGTCGACCGGGCTCTACTACGTGACCGACCGCACCGACAAGTCGATCGACGTCGTCGACACGAACAGCCGCAACTTCTCCACGCAGTTCAAGCAGGCGTTCGCCGGCTGCAACAAGGGAAGCCCGACCGCGCCCACGCCGCTCCCGACCTGCGCCGGCGCGAACAACGACATGTCGGGCCCCAACGGGATCGACGTGGTCGGCCAATTCCTCTTCGTGGGCGACGTCAACACGCTCTGGATCCTCGACAAGCGGACCGGCGCGGTGGTGAAGAAGATCGCGATTCCGTCGACGCCCACGTTCCTGCGCGCGGACGAAGGCTGCTTCGACGCGGACGACAATTTGTACGCGATCGCAACGCCCGGCGCGGATCATCCGTTCATGACGTTCGTCGACGTGAACACGCAAAGCGTCGTCGCGACCGTCGTGATGGACGATGCGACCGGCGCCAACTCCGCTGGGCTCGAGGCGTGCACGTTCGACCACACGACCGGGAAGTTCTTCGTGAACAACGACGGATCCACGGCCAATCCGCGCGGCGAGATGGATGGCATCCCCGCCGCGGACATCGTCGCGAGGAAGCCCGGCCCGGTGACTCTCACCTTCGCATCGCTGCCGGGAATCAGCGTCTATCCGCTCGGCGCCTGCGACCCGACCGGCCTCGCGCTCGGCCCCGGCAACGAGATCGGCGCCATGTGCCGTCAAGGCAACGTGGGCGAGAAGCTCACGTTCCTGATCCTCGACCGAACCAACGGCAACATGATCGCGAACCTCAACATCGGCGGCGGCGACCAGATCGCCTACGATTCCGTCACCAATCGCTGGTTCCTCGCCGACAGCCGCTGGACGCCCACGGGCACTTCATGCGGCGGCGGCTCGGCGAGCTGCCCGCTCACGCCGATCATCGGCATCGTCGACGCCAGCAACCACAGCGTGCTGCGCCATCTCGACAACGGGAACAACGCTCACTCGATCGCGGTGGCGGGCGCCAATCTCCTGGTGCTCACGCCGTTCACGGCGCCAACGGCAAGCGGCGGCGGCGCCGATTTCCCGAACGGCGGCATCTCGATCTTCACGACGGACTGAATACTGCCGCGGAATCCCGCCGGCCCGGCCTACGCGCTGGGCCGGGAGGTTCCGACTCGCGCGCGCGAACTGCTCGATGCGAGCGCAGGGAGATGCCTCCACGACAGACCGGTTGCGAAAGCCCCCATGTTGACGACGCCGAACAGGACCAGGCTCGCGGCGATGATCCAGAACAAGCCTGCCAACGTGCCGTGCAATACGACGATCCAATACCAGCCGCCGAGGGTCACTACGCCAAGACGCACGCAGCCGGCAATGAGCGGCCAGAGCACGCTGCCCGCTCCCTGGCTCGCGAAATAAAGCGCCATGCCGAAGCCGTAGCAAGCGTAGAACGGCGCCGCGCGATGAAGATAATCCACGCCGACTCGAATCACGTCCGGTGAATCGCTGAAGAGACGAATCCATCCGGCCGGCGCCAAGGCAGCGGCGAGCCCGATGAGCCCGGTCGCTCCCGCGGAGGCCAACGCCGCGATCCACGCGATGTGGCGCGCGCGCCGCATTTGGCCGGCGCCCACGTTCGTGCCGACCATCGTCAACGATGCGGTGCCGAGCGCGAACAGCAGCGGAATCAGCAGGTAGTCGAGGCGCGACGCCATGCCGTATCCCGCGATTGCGGCGCCGCCAAAGCCGCCGACGAAACCCGTTGCCAATACCACGGTGAGATTCGCGACGACGGTGCCCACCGCCGATAACGTCCCGACACCGAGGATGTCCTTCATGAGAGGCCAGCGGATGCGCGCACGCACAAGCCGGATGGGCGTGTGCCGCGAACGCAGATAAGCGACCAGCGCGGCGGTTGCGATGGCGTAATACGTGATCATGGCGAGGCCGGCGCCGGCGACGCCCAGGCGGGGAACCGGTCCCCAGCCGAAGATCAGCAGCGGCGAAAGGCAGAGCGTCATCGCGGCGCCCACGGCCGTGAACATCGCCGGGACACGAACGTTGCCGGCGCCCCGCAAGGCGGCGGCCAACAGATTGACGATCCAGATCGGAACCGCGGCTCCGAACACGAGGCTGGAATAGCGCAACGCGTTGGCGAGAACTTCGCCACGGCCGCCGAGCGCACCGTACAGCGCTTCACCGGCGCCCAGTATCGCGGCGGTGAACACGGCGCCGAATGCGATGGCGATCACCACGCTGTGGCTCATCAACGCTTCGGCGTCACGCATGCGGCCCGCGCCGATGGCGCGCGCGACGGCGGATGCCACCCCGCCGCCGATTCCGCCGTTCGACATCATCGTCATCAGCATGAGGATGGGGAACACGAGCGCAACGCCCGCGAGCGCATCGTCACCGAGGAAGCCGACGAAATAGGTTTCCGCAACGCTCACCAGCGTCTGGACGGCGAGCACGACCAGGATCGGAAACGCCAGGCCGATGAGCTGCGACGCGATCGGTCCCTGCAGCAATGCTTCGCGGCCGGTGAATCGCGCGTCGGCGGCGCCGGGGATCGTCGCGCTATGGCGCTCGGTCCTCGGGACGGCTTCGTCATGCGCGAGCGCCCTCAAGGCAGCGCCACCGGTGCATCGAGCTGCAGGTCCTTCCGAACCCCTGCGTCGACCAGGCTGGCGGGCGCGAATCTGCGCAGCATCTGCAGGCGGTTCGCGAGGCCACCGGCCGCATAGCGGAGCTTCGGCCGCGCCGCGGTAGCCGCCTTCACCACGACGCCGGCCACAACCGCGGGGTCGTCTCCAGCCTCGACCACTTCCTCGAGCCTCTTGCCCAGGGCCGCACGAACCTCCCGATACTCGTCGAGCTTCGAATCGGGCTGCAGGAAGTTGGCGTCGAACCGCGTCTTCGTGTACGCAGGCTCGACGACGGAGACCCGAATGCCCCTCGTGCGCAGCTCATGGTCGAGCGACTCCGAATAGCCCTCGATCGCGTGCTTGGTCGCCGCGTAGAGCGCCATGTACGGCATCGGCAGGAAGCCGAGTACGGAGCCGATGTTGATGATGCGACCGCCACCTTGCCGTCGCATATGCGGCACCACGGCACGCGTCATCCGCACGACACCGAAGAAGTTCGTATCGAAGATCGCCCGGGCCTGCTCGATGGAGCTCTCTTCCGCGCCGGCCGGCGCGACACTGAAGCCGGCGTTGTTCACGAGCAAGTCGATGCGCTGGTCCAACCGCAGCACTTCCGTGACCGCGGCCTCGACCGATTCATCGCTGGTCACGTCGAGGGGCAGCATCGCGAACGATCGCTCTCCCGCTTGCGCTCCGCGCCTGCTGGTGCCGTACACCTTGTAGCCGGCCCGCCCGAGCTGCTCCGCCGTGGCTTCGCCGATGCCTGACGATGCGCCCGTGACAAGCGCTACCCTGGTCGTCATGATCGCCCTTCCTTTCCTCATCCGGGTGTTGACATGTGCGTATATGCGCGTAATATGAGCGCATATACACCTATTGTCAAGAGGAATCTGCCGATGCCGACCGAAAGCCCGGCTCCGTTCCCGGAATGCAATTGCCTCGCGCTGCGCCAGGCGGCCCGACACGTCACGCAGTTCTACGACCAGTACCTGGCATCCACGGGATTGCGGACGACGCAGTTCTCGATCCTCGCGAAGCTGAAGGGACTGGGACCGACCACGATCAACGCCCTTGCACGCGAGCTGGTCATGGATCGCACCACGCTGGGCCGGACCATGCTGCCGCTGGAGCGCGATGGCCTCATCGCCATCAAGGATGGGATCCTGGATCGCCGCAGCAAGGAGCTCGCGTTGACCAAGGCCGGCACCGAGCGCCTGCAGCGCGCCGCGAAGTTGTGGATCGAGGCGCAGAAGGTGTTTACGGAGCGTTTCGGCGCCAGGCGCGCGGCCGATCTTCGCGGCCTCCTGGGCGAGGTCGTTTCGTGCGAGCTTGAAAAGCCCGCTTCACGGTCAAGCCGATAACGCCGGCAGGCTCATCCTTCCACGATTCTCACTGACGACGAGAGATCGCTACGGAACTCCCCCGACTACTTCCAACCGCTTGCAATGTAAGCAAGGCCTTTGGCAACCAGTGCAAGCAGCTCTACTTGGGCACACAGCGAAATTCAAGAGACACGGCCGCCGCTCGGGCAAAGCCGTAGTTGGTTTCGTCAAGCTTGACGGTTTCGACAACTCTGCCTTGTTGCTCACAAAACTTATTGGCTTCTGTGTACGCCTCAGCCTTTATGCCGATTGGCGGTCCAAAGCCCACCTGAGGACTCTTCTTCGCGATGAGATAGGTACCCTTGTCCATAGGCACAACACCAGTATCTGCGCAGGCGGCTGCCAATGCGAAGATCAGGAGTAAGAAGCGTTGCTTCATGCTGGCGACCTCAAGGTTCGTAGGGGCAACCAGTATCCATTAGCTTCAATCACTTACAGCGCTTGCCACCAATCACAGCATCACAGGACCAACGTCATCCAAGGTCAGCTACCGACCCGAAGCGGACATTCTATTGGCCACCTGATTGTCCGACTTTGTAGACGACGGTGGAGTTAAGGCGGTCATTTACAAAAACGTCCAGGCGGTACTGTCCTTGCGGGTCCCCTGCATGTAGCCGAAGTGGAAAGCAATCCACCTCCTCAATCGGAACCGAGTGATGTAAAGCACGTAC
>Ga0134128_10007842_pt1 | contig 12869 bp, 9 predicted proteins | sample KB31754_FD_96462 | JGI IMG/M metagenome (GOLD analysis project Ga0134128, IMG submission 96462) | Terrestrial soil microbial communities with excess Nitrogen fertilizer from Kellogg Biological Station, Michigan, USA - KB3-175-4 | ecosystem: Environmental > Terrestrial > Soil > Unclassified ...
AGACCTGCGGGATCTCTTCGCCTTCCTCGCCGTGGTGCGCGCCGGCGGCTTCCGCGAAGGCGCACGCGGCAGCGGCATGTCGGCCTCGCGCCTGAGCGAGAGCGTGCGCCGGCTGGAAGCGCACCTGGGCGTACGCCTGCTCCATCGCACCACGCGCCACGTCGCCCCCACCGAAGCGGGTGCGCGCCTGGCCGAACGGCTGTCGCCCGCGCTGGGCGAAGTGCAAGACGCGCTCGACGTGGTGAACCACTACCGCGACCGCCCCGCCGGCACGCTGCGGCTCAACGTGCCGGCCACGGTGGCGCGGCTGGTGCTGCCCGCGATCGTCACGCCCTTCCTCAAGGCCTACCCGGACATCCGGATGGAGGTCGTCGTCGAGGACAGCTTCGTGGACGTGCTCGCGGCCGGCTGCGATGCCGGCATCCGCTACGACGAGCGGCTGGAGAAGGACATGATCGCCCTGCCGATCGGCCCGCGCGTGCAGCGCATGGCCACCGCCGCCGCGCCGGCCTACCTGGAAGCGCGCGGCCGCCCGCGCCATCCGCGCGACCTGCTGCGGCACGCCTGCCTGCGCGGGCAGTTCGCCAGCGGCGCCATCCCGACCTGGGAATTCGAGCGCAAGGGGGAGATCGTGCGCGTCGATCCCAGTGGCCCCTTGCTGGTGCGCCTGGGCGCATCGGTGGACCTGGCCGTCGCCGCCGCAGTGGACGGTCTCGGCATCATCCACCTGTTCGAGGCCTGGCTGCAGCCGCACCTGGACAGCGGCGCGCTGGTGCCGCTGCTCAAGCCGTGGTGGCAGCCCTTCAGCGGGCCGTACCTCTACTACCCCGGCCGCAAGCACCTGCCCGCGCCGCTGCGTGCTTTCGTCGATTTCGTCAGGGCCGCCGGGAACGGGCATGCGTGAACCCCGGAGCCTGTTCAAAGGCTCCACATGGCCGGCGCCGGAAACTGTTTGCGCGCAGGACAAGGGAAATTGCCCCGATACTTTTCCCGCTACTGATGACAAGTCGGAAGCAGCCGCACGATCGGCGACGGGCTGTCCATGGGCAAATGCGCGGGTAGTGCGTGGTAGGTGGTGCGCTCCTCGCGCACGCCGGTTCGCGTGCCACGCGGCGGCCCCAGCCGCTGCGCATTCACGTCGCCGATGATGTCGCGCAGCTTCTGTGCGTCGCGGACGATGGCATCCCCCATGATCGACAGCGTGACGTCGGATAGCTCGGCGTGATCGCTGCAGGTCACCACGTTGCCGTGGGCCCGAAGGCTGTCGAGCAGCAGGTTGATGTCGTCGAGCTGATTCAGGGTGACGCCAAAGAGGCAGCGATTGCCGGCCTCTTCGATGACCGGCTTGCCGACATCCGGTCCCGCGGCTTCGGTGGAATCCTCCGCGTTCGCGTGCGCATCGGCCTCGCCACGCTCGGCCGGCCAGGAGAGTTCGTCCAGCACCTGCCCGATCTGCTCCTCCAGCAGCTCCAGGCAGATCGCCACTTCGCCCGGGCGAATCTCCGCATACCACTCCTGATCCTCATCCGGCCTGCGCGGTCGCGCCAGATTGGCCAGGAACCTCACGTACTCGCGCAGCTGCTTCAGCCGCAGTTGGCTGTCCTCCGGCAGGAAATAGCCCGTTGTTTGCAGATCATCCGAATCGAACGTCGACATGGTCGCCTCCTGGTTCCATCGCAGTGCCCGTCCGTGGCATAACGACGGACGGGAAATCGGGAGGTTGGAAACCGCTCATGGCTGGCGGCCTTGGCAGCAGCGGCAATGATGCAGTTCATGGCTGGCATTGTGCAACTTGAAGTTGCTCATGTCAACAACCATAAATTGCGTTTCCACGAAGACGGGTGCGCAACAATGCAATGCATCTGCCAAGCGTCCCAAGGCGTGAGCGCGTGGCGACGATGCGACGACAGGAACCCGGATGACAGCACCCTACGAGGATTTCGCGGACCGCCTGCAGCAGACGCTGGACCGTGTCCGTTTCGTGCAAGGACGCGGAAGAACCAGCGCCCTGGCGGACCGCTACGCCGTGTCGCGCGAGACAGCCCGCAAATGGCTCACGGGCCTGGCCCTGCCCGAGCTTGCCCGCATCATCGAACTGGCGAAGGATTTCAACGCCAGCTTCGAATGGCTTGCCACCGGCCGAGGCCATGTCCGTCTGGGGGTGGGGGAAAAATCCTCCGTCTACCAGCGCCTCACCGACGACGAGGGGCGCCTTCTCGACGCCTTCCGCAACCTGCCCGAGGCAAAGCGCCAGCTGCTGGTGAAATTTCTCTCCTAGCAGGTGCTGAAAAACTTCTGCGCACACCCGGGGCTACGCCATCAGCCAGAAGTCCGCGGGCGCACCTAACTAGGTGCGGCAACTGGCGCGCCCTTGATGCCGCATGAAACACGGCAGTGGGTGGTCAGCGACAAGACAGGCCCATGCTTTTCGGCAGCGCCGGGAGAGAACAAGTGCATGCCTGCTGACCCCAGTGGCGAAATGGTGGTCCCGTTTGTTGCAAGGAGGCCATACCGGGATCAGCTCGTTTCTCCCCGATTACAATCCCGCCTGTGCCAACAGTCCCATCAACTTGGTTTTTCGCGCGTGCTGGGCGCGCACGGTTGCCAGAAAAGGCTGCCATTGCGTGGCAGGCAACAACTTCGATGCATCCTTGAGATACGCGACCAGCCTTGGATATTCGTTCGCGTAGCCGAGCTTCTCCGCCTGTTGCCGCGCCAGTCGCAGATAGAACGCGCCTGCCGTGGCCGGGTCGGAGCGGCGCAGGCGCTGCGCCAGCACATGCAATACCTGCGGCATCACGGCATGGTCGTGCGCCAAGCTGGTGGCCGCAGCCACGTCGCCGTCGTGCAGCAACAAGTCGATCCGCACCGTCGCATGCCCGCGCTCGTAAGCGGCCACATCGTCCAGCGCACGCTGGCGCCAGTGCGGCCAAGTCTTGCCGGCCATGCGCTTGAGCGCATCCCACTCGTCATCGCCCGGGTGCCGATGAAAGCGCAGCCATGCCTGTTCCAACGCCTCATCGTTCATGCCGGCTTCGGCCAGGCATTCCGACAACAACGCGCGCAAGCGGCCATCATCAGGAAAACGCTTCACCGCCGTCTCGGCCCAAGCCAGCGCTTCGCGCGCGCGACCGAATTCGCGCAGGCTCTCCAGCACGCGGAAATACTGGTAGGCCTGCGACAGATCGCGCCGCAGCACGCGCTGCAGCAATTCGAAATCGCCCGCACAGCGCGCCAGTTCTTCCGTGCGGCGACATACCTCGAAACCCTCGCCGAAATGCTCGCCGGCCTTGGGTGCGGGCAGTTTCTCGAATTCGGCCACGACCAGCCGGCCGTACTCGGCCTGCCCTTGCGCGCCCAGTGCCTTCCAGTAACCGGCCAGCGACAGCACGCCCCAACCGTCCTTGCCCTGCAAGGCATGCAGCGTTTTGGCCAATCCCTTGCAAGGCTGCGTGGCGGCGCAGGCCTGCGCATACAGCTCCGCCAGCGCTTCCATCACACCGCCGATCGCGCCGGCCGAGTCGTCGCTGTTCCCGTAGACCTTGAACAGCCGGCCCAACGCGTATTCGCACAAGACGCGACATTCGTCGGGATCGCGCGACAGCATGTCCTGCAACAGTTCGATCGCCGCGCCCAGTCGTCGTGCGTAGTCGATGGCGCGGCGGTAATCCAGGAACCCGCCCGCATTGAGCAGCTTCGCAAGTGCCGCTTTAAGCGCCTCGGGTTGTTCCGCCGCGTGATACAGCAGCAGGCGTTTCTCGACGTTGCCGTCTTCCTGCGCCAGCGCGTGCAACCAGCCCGCCAGTCGCGCGGCCGGCTGCGCGTGCAAAAACGCCAGCAGTTCGCCCTTGCGCACCGATGCCGAAGCCGGTTTCTTCTTCGGCGCCGCCGTTCCATCGCCATCTTCCGCCTCGTCGCGCGCGGTCAGCACCGCCGCCACCAGGTGCTTGCAGAACGCCCCGTCCGCCGCGGCCGGGCAATCGCAATCCCACAACCAGTCGCTGCCGTCATGGGCCAGTCGCAAGCGATACGTTTCCGTGCCATGCGCCTCGCCGGCCAAGGCCGCTTCGGCGACCAGCGACAGCGCCACGCGACCGGCGGCATGGTAGGCGCGCCCGCGCTCGAAGGCGGCCGTGCCGGCCAGCTCGATCAGGCGGGCATCATCGGGAAAGTGATCGGACATCGTTCCATTCGCGGCCTGGGAGGACTCGCGATTCTGAGTCATGCGGCCTGTTCGTTGACAGCCCATGAGCGATGGAAGCGCCCGAAGGCGCTCCCACGCACCGCTACCGCGGACACTCCGGCAAGCTGAGCAGGTTGTCCGGCTGCTCGCCGTCGGCCTCCGTTTTCAGATATTTGTGGCCGAAACGACTGACTGCCACGACGACACGCACCGTGCTGCCGCCACGGTGCACGTGAAACGACCACTTGCCGCTTTCGATGCCTGCAATGGCTTCGGTTTGGCTGAGGGTCCAACGTCCTCCGTCCTGGCTGACGCCGCCGATACGAAGAATCCGCTCATGCGGATCGTGGCGGTCGCTTTTGTTGATGCATTTGATCTCAATGCTCATGTGCCCTGTTCCTGTTGTTGTGACGCCCAGCCACCATTGGCGAGGCCAAGACACGTTGCAGCAGGCCAGTCGCAGAAGGTGCGACCGTCAAAGAGCATCGTCGAAGCACTGAAAACCGGCTTGACTCGACATATAAATGCTATAGCATTTATGGCATGAACCATGACCAAGCCGCCCAACTCATCGCCCTGCTCCGCACCCAGCTCAATCTGAGCCAGGAGCAGCTCGCCGCCCGCCTCAACGTGGCCTACGCCACCATCAACCGTTGGGAACTGGGCAAGTCCAAGCCGCAGAAAGCGCAGCAAGAAGCCATCCTGGAACTGATGGATGAAGCGGGCCTGGTGCCGGACGACATCGGCGACGCGCCGCCCCCGCCCAGCGAAGCCAAGCCCGGCCGTCGCCGCCGCGGGGTAGCGCACAGCCAAGTGCTGGGCACCAAGCCGATGGAACAGATGCTGTGGGACGCGGCCTGCCAGATTCGTGGCGAAAAGGATGCGCCGAAGTTCAAGGATTACCTGCTGCCGCTGCTGTTCATCAAGCGCCTGTCCGACGTGTTCGACGACGAGGTGCAGCGGCTCGCCGAAACCTACGGCGAGCGCGACACCGCACTCAAGGTGCTGGATGCCGACCCCAGCCTGGTGCGCTTCTACCTGCCGCCGGAAACCCGCTGGCCGATCATCAGCGGCCGCGAGACTTTTGCATGGCCGCCGAAGCAGGCGCCGAAGACGCTGGGCGAACAGCTCACCACCACCGTGCGCCTGCTGGTCAAGGCCAACCCCGACCTGGCCGGCGTGATCGACACCGTGGATTTCAACGAAACCCGCAACGGCGAACGCGAGATTTCCGACAAGGCGCTCAAGGGCATCGTCGAAACCTTCAGCGACCCGCGCTACCGGCTCGGCCTGCACGACGTGGAGCCGGATTTCCTGGGCCGCTGCTACGAATACCTGCTGCGCAAATTCGCCGAAGGCCAGGGCCAGAGCGCCGGCGAGTTCTTCACCCCGCGCGAAGTCGGCTTCCTGATGGCGGAAATCCTGCGCCCGCGCCCCGGTGAACAGGCACTGGACTACGCCTGCGGCAGCTTCGGCCTGCTGATCAAGCTGCAACTGGTCTGCCGCCGGCTCGACCCGCTCAGCAAGATCCCGCTCAAGCTGTACGGCCAGGAGCTCACCGGTTCCAGCTACGCCATCGCCTGCATGAACCGCATCATCCACGACATGCAGGGCGAGGTGCTGCGCGGCGATTCCATGCGCAACCCCAAGTACCGCGACGGCAACGCGCTGAAGCGCTTCGACCTGGTCATCGCCAACCCGATGTGGAACCAGAGCTTCGATCCCGCCATCTACGAGAACGACCCGTTCAACCGTTTCGAGGAAACCGGCGGCGTCACCACCGGCAAGGCCGACTGGGCGTGGCTGCAGCACACCGTCGCCAGCCTCGGCGACAACGGCCGCGCCGCCGTGGTGCTCGACACCGGCGCGGTGACACGTGGGTCCGGCAGCAAGAACGAGGACAAGGAGCGCAACATCCGCCGCTGGTTCGTCGAGCACGACCTGATCGACGGCGTGATCCTGCTGCCCGACAACCTGTTCTACAACACCACCGCAGCCGGCATCGTCGTGGTGCTGCGCCGGAACAAGCCGAAGGACCGCAAGGGCAAGATCGTGCTGGTCAACGCCAGCCGCGAATTCCGCAAGGGCAACCCGAAGAATCACCTCACCGACGATGCCGTCGGCCGTATCGCCAGCGCGTATCTGAAAGGCGAGCCGCTGGAGGGGTTGGTCGCGGTGATCGACAAGACCAAGGCCGAGGAAAGCGACTACAACCTGTCACCCTCGCGGTATCTGGCCAACGGCGATGCGAAGGCGATGCGCGGGATTCCCGAGATCGTGGCGGAGCTGGCGGCGCTGAAGAAGGATGAGGCCGTGCTCGACAAGGCGCTGGCGAAGGTGTTGGCGCAGCTATGAGCCGACAAGAGCGACGAGCCGTGAAACTCGGTGACGTGTGCGAAAAGCCCCAGTACGGCTACACCGCCAGCGCGAAACGGGAGGAGGTTGGTCCCAAATTTTTGCGCATTACAGATTTGCGCGAAGGTGCAATCGACTGGAACACCGTTCCACGTTGTGAAGTCGACGAAACAGATACAGCCAAGTACACGCTTCATCACGGAGATGTGCTCGTCGCCCGAATCGGAGCCACCACGGGCAGCACTTCAATCGTCGTGAACCCACCTCCTAGTGTGTTTGCCTCCTACTTGATCCGGCTTCGCCCGACGCGCGACATGCATCCGTTCTTCCTGTACTTCTATACAAAGAGCGAGCAGTTTTGCCAATGGATCGATGCGCACAAGGACAGCAACCTAAAAGGAGGCGTCAATATTCCGACCCTTCTCTCTGCGCCGTTAACCTTACCTTCGCTGGTCGAACAGCAAAAAATCGCCGCCGTGCTGTGGAAGCTGCAGCGCGCCATCGCCACCCAGGACCGCCTGATCGCCGCCACCCGCGACCTCAAGCAATCGGCCATGCAGCACCTCTTCACCCACGGCCTGCGCGATGAACCTACCCGTGAAACGCCGTACGGCGATGTGCCTCTCAAGTGGCGAGAGCGACCACTTGGTGACTGCTGCCATGTGCAAACTGGTGTCACCAAAGGACGCAAGATCGCACCGGAAGAAGCCATCGAAGTGCCGTACCTTCGCGTTGCCAATGTCCAAGATGGACATCTTGACCTTCGAGAAATCAAGACCATCACGATCCGTGAAAGGGAGCTACCGGGATACTTGCTACGAGAAGGTGACGTAGTCCTGACCGAAGGTGGTGACTTCGACCAACTTGGGCGTGGCTTTATCTGGCACGGCCAAATCAAAGACTGTGTTCATCAGAACCACGTTTTTGCTGTTCGCGCCAATGGCGATTTGCTAATGCCCGAGTTCCTCGCCTACTTGGTGCAGAGCCCTTACGGCAAAAACTATTTTCTTACCGTCGCACACAAGACGACCAATTTGGCCTCGATCAACTCGACCAAACTCAAAGCGCTGCCTGTGCTCTTGCCCGACCTCGACGAGCAACGCGACATCGCCACCGCCCTCGCCACCATCGACCGCAAGCTCGCCCACCATCAGAAAAAGCGCGCCGCCCTCAACGACCTGTTCCAGACCACCCTGCACCAGCTGATGACCGCGCAGATCCGCGTGGCTAACCTGGACATCGACGCCTCGGAAGTCGCCGATCATTCTGTTGATACCAACAAAATGATCGGCGCGAAAAATTTGGTAGCGCGTCGGAACCAAGTTGCTGACGTCAGCAAAATTGTCAAACCTGCCAAGTCAAAACCTGCCGACAAGGACGCCTGAGCATGTATTTCTTCTATATCGATGAATCAGGCAGCCGTGATCCGGAAACTCGGAAGATCAAGGCGGATGGCTCGACTGTGATCAAGGATCACTTGTACGTTCTGACTGCCGTTGCGCTGTTTGAGCGACGCTGGTCAGCTTTCGAGCATGCCATTGCCGGTGAAAAGCTTGGCCTCATACGGCGGTTGCACCGGGATCAGAACCTCAAGCTCGAGCTTGCGGATTGCGAGGTGAAATCCGTCTGGCTGCGCAACATGAAGCAGCGCGAGAGCCAGAGCAGGTTCCTTAGTGAACTGGTGGACGCAGAGCGCACGCACATGGCCAGAACATACTACCAACAGCTTGCCGATCAACGCATGCACATTTTTTCCGTCGTGGTGGACAAGCGCGAACTTCACGACCACATGGATCATTTGAAGTTGCACAAGAAGACTTACGAACTGTTGCTTGAGCGCATCGAACAATACCTCGCCGAATACCACCCCAAGCATCAAGGGGTGATCGTCATGGATGACACCGACAAGACGATCAATCGTGCGTTGACGATGAAACACGCGTGGTTTCAGCGCGAGGGCAACAGCAACCTCCGCTTCAATCACATCGTGGAGTATCCGTTCTTCACTGACAGCAAACTATCGAACGGGGTACAGCTCGCTGATCTGTGTGGTTACAACGTCTATCGCGCGTTTCACGACCGGGACTTCGGCTACCCCTTCTTTGCCGACCTGTTGCCACACTTCTATCGGTCGAGCCGAACTGCACAAGGCAAATTGGACGGGCTGAAAGTCTGGCCAGAAACATCACCGCTTGTTGCGTTCGCGCAGGATGGTTGGCAGACGTACAAACAAAAACAGCCCGGCGCGTAGGCCGGGCTGCGAAACTGAAGTCAGGCTGGGCGAACCATATCGAGCTGCAAGCAGCACCCGACTGCGTGAATCATGACGGCATATCCCTTCAGATTCAATAGCTCTGCTATTCGGAAATGCCATCAAGCTTACCGCAGGTCAGCATCTGCAATCCTAGCACGAAAGCAACATAAGTATTTGTTTTTATTAATATTTAAAGCATTCGAGCCATCTAAATCATGACCAAACTCGCCGTCGAAGCCTCCACCGTGCAGTTCCCGCTGGTCGACTACGCCGCCGCAGCCGGCTGGGAGCGCGTGAGCGACAGCGAGGCCCTGCGCAAGCGGCGCGGCGAGGGCGGCCTGTTTTTCTACGACGAGCTGGAGGCGGCGCTGCTGCGCCTGAACCCGGGCGTAGTTACCCCGACCGACGTGCCCGGCATCGTGCAGCGGCTGGAAAGTCTGCCCAACGCCATCGCCGGCAACCGCGAGGTGTTGGAATGGCTGCGCGGCAAGCAGACCATCTACGTGGATAGCGAGAAGCGCCATCGCAACGTGCGGCTGGTGGATTTCGAAAATGCCCCGGGAAGCAACAGCTTCCAGGTGACCTGGGAATGGGCGTATCGCAACGGTACGCGCAAGGGCAACCGTGCCGACGTGGTGTTCGTGATCAACGGCGTGCCGGTGGCGATAGTCGAGAACAAAAACCCCAAATCGAAAGACGCGATGAGCAAGGCGCTGGTGCAGCTGCGCCGCTACGAGCTGGAAACGCCGGAGATGCTCACCGCTCCGCAGGTGTTCAACATCACCCACCTGATCGAATACTTCTACGGCGTCACCTGGAACACCCAGCGCAAGCACGTCTTCAACTGGAAGGAAGAAAAGCCGGGCAGCTACGAAGACCGGGTAAAGCATTTCTTCGAACATGCCCGCTTCCTGCGCATGCTCCGCGACTGGATCCTGTTTTTCGAGCAGGACGACGAGCTGCAGAAAACCATCCTGCGCCAGCACCAGACACGTGCGGCGATCAAAGTGGCCGAGCGCTGTGCCGACCCCGGCAAGCGCAGCGGCCTGGTCTGGCATACCCAGGGCTCGGGCAAGACCTTCACCATGGTGACGGCGGCGCGCCTGATGCTGGAAAACCCCCAGCGATTTGCCGGCGCCACCGTACTGCTGGTGGTGGACCGCAACGAGCTGGAGGGTCAGCTCTCCGGCTGGGTGGACGCCCTGCTCGGCGACCTGCAGGGCAGCGGCATCGCGGTGGAAATCGCCACCAGCAAGAGGCGGCTGAAGTCGCTGCTGAAACAGGAGTTCAGCGGCCTGGTTGTCACCATGATCCACAAGTTCGACAAGCTGGATGCAAACCTGTCCACGCGCAGCAACGTGTACGTGCTGATCGACGAGGCACATCGCTCCACCGGCGGCGACCTCGGCAACTACCTGATGGGTGCCCTGCCCAGCGCCACCCTGGTCGGCTTCACTGGCACGCCGGTAGACAAGACCGCCTACGGCAAGGGCACGTTCAAGACGTTCGGCCGCGAGGACGAATCCGGCTATCTCGACAAGTATTCGATCGCCGAGTCCATCGCCGACGGCACCACGGTGCGGCTGCGCCATACGCTTGCGCCGGCCCGCGTGTTGCTGCCGGTCGAGAAGCTGGAAAAGGAGTTCTACGCGCTGGCCGGAAGCGAAGGCATCAGCGACATCGAAGACCTGAACCGCATCCTCGATCGCGCGGTGAACCTGCGCGCGTTCCTGAAATCGGACGAGCGCGTGGATGCCGTCGCCCGCTTCGTGGCGCGGCACTTCCGCGAGAACGTGGAGCCGCTGGGCTACAAGGCGTTTCTGGTCGGCGTGGATCGTGAGGCCTGTGCGCTGTACAAACAGGCGCTGGACAAGTACCTACCGGCGGATTATTCGGTGCCCGTGTACACCGCCAGCGCCGCCGATGCGATCGACTATCCGCTGGTTGCCCTGCACCAGATCGACAAGGCAGGGGAAAAGAACGTCCGCAAGCTGTTCCGCAAGGCGGACAGGAAGCCGAAGATCCTGATCGTCACCGACAAGCTGCTGACCGGCTACGACGCACCGATCCTGTACGCGATGTACCTGGACAAGCCGATGCGCGACCACGTGTTGCTGCAGGCCATTTCGCGCGTCAATCGTCCCTATGAAGATGCGGCTGGCCGGCAGAAGCCGGGCGGCCTGATCGTCGATTTCATCGGCATGCTGCGTGATCTCAACAAGGCGCTGGCCTTCGACTCACAGGATGTGTCCGGTGTGATCGAGGATCTTGACCTGCTGCTGCTGGAGTTCCGCCGCCTGCTGGCCGAAGCACAAGCGCGTTACCTGGCTCCGCTTGAGGGTGGCAAGGACAAGCAGCTCGAAACCCTGCTGTACGACGTATTCCTCGCACCGGAGGCACGCCAGGAATTCAACGACAGCTACCGCCAGATCGAAAGCCTGTACGAAATCCTTTCGCCTTCGCCGGAGCTGCGCGAAAACATCGAGACGTTCCAGCGGCTGGTCGATTTTTACCTGATGGTTCGCAACGCCTACTCCAGCCCCACCCGCTTCTATGAGGACGTAGCGCGCAAGACCGAGCAGATGGTGCGCGACATGGCCAGCAGCTATGGGGCAGTTACCGCGGGCAAGGTAGTCGAGTTTGACCTGAAGACCCTGCAGGCATTGCGCAGTCAGGGCGACGACGACAATGCCACCGTGATCAACCTGGTGCGTGCCATCGAAACCGAGGCCGAAGAGAACGCGGAACAACAGCCAGTGCTGCTCGACATTGCCCAGCGTGCGGCAGCCATCCTCGACGCGTTGGAACAACGTACGATCCACACGCAGCAGGCCATCGAGCAATTGTCGCTACTGGTCAGCGAGCGAGAACAGGCCGATGTCGAACGCGGAAAGCTCGGCCTCGATCCCGCCACGTTTGCGGTCTACTGGCACCTGCAGGGTGACGGCATCAAGGATGCGCTGCCGATGGCCAGCGAGATCATGGCGGCAGCGGCGAAATACCCGAATCATCGCGACAACGATGACGAGCGGCGGCAGCTCAAGTCCGAGATCTACCGCAGCCTGGTGACCCGCGGCACCGACGGCGCGCAAATGGTTCGCCTCGGCGACGCCGTGCTGCGCATGCTGCGGAACTGAGACAACGCTGCCATGCATACCGACACATTGCGCCAGCGCATCGCGCAATGGGCCATCACGCTGAAGGTGAGGCCCACCCAGATCCGGGTTCAACGCATGACTCGCAAGTGGGCCTCCTGCTCATCGGCAGGGCGCGTCACATTCAGTGACGAACTGCCCGGCAAACCCCTGGCGTTCCAGGATTGCGTGATTGTCCATGAGCTGCTGCACCTGCGCATCCGCAATCATGGAAAGCTTTTCGCCGCAACGCTCAAAGCACATCTGCCCGATAACCCATGGATCGGGCAGATGTAGCCAGCAGCATCAACCGATCATCGGCAACTTCAACCCCTGCTCCTTCGCGCACGCCACCGCATCCTCATACCCCGCATCCGCATGCCGCATCACCCCGGTGCCCGGATCGTTCCACAACACCCGCGCAATCCGCTTGTCCGCCTCGACACTACCGTCGCAGACGATCACCACGCCGGAATGCTGCGAGTAGCCCATGCCCACGCCGCCGCCATGGTGGAAGCTCACCCACGTCGCGCCGCCCGCCGTATTGAGCAGCGCATTGAGCAACGGCCAGTCGGACACGGCGTCGCTGCCGTCCTTCATCGCCTCGGTCTCGCGGTTCGGTGACGCCACCGAGCCGGAGTCGAGGTGGTCGCGCCCGATCACCACCGGCGCCTTCAGTTCGCCCTTGCGCACCATCTCGTTGAACGCGAGGCCGAGCTTGTGGCGCTGGCCCAGGCCCACCCAGCAGATGCGCGCGGGCAGGCCCTGGAAGTTGATGCGCTCCTTGGCCATGTCGAGCCAGTTGTGCAGGTGCTCGTCGTCGGGGATCAGCTCCTTCACCTTCTGGTCGGTCTTGTAGATGTCCTCCGGGTCGCCGGACAGCGCCACCCAGCGGAACGGGCCCACGCCGCGGCAGAACAGCGGGCGCACGTAGGCGGGCACG
>Ga0134128_10007843_pt1 | contig 12869 bp, 13 predicted proteins | sample KB31754_FD_96462 | JGI IMG/M metagenome (GOLD analysis project Ga0134128, IMG submission 96462) | Terrestrial soil microbial communities with excess Nitrogen fertilizer from Kellogg Biological Station, Michigan, USA - KB3-175-4 | ecosystem: Environmental > Terrestrial > Soil > Unclassified ...
TCAATCGCGACGGCGCGAACGTGCAGGAGTACGCGCTCACGCCAGACAACGTGCAGAACCACTTCGGCAAGCTATTCTCCTGCCAGGTGGACGGCGCCATATATGCCCAGCCGCTTTGGGTCGCAGGCGTGACGATCAACGGCGCGAAGCACAACGTCGTCTATGTCGCGACGGAGCACGATGGGCTGTTCGCGTTCGATGCCGATACGAGCCCCTGTCAGAAGCTGTGGGGCGTCAGTCTCATCGATCAGACGCATGGTGCCAACGCAGGTGAGACTTCCGTTCCCTCAGGCGGCGCAGGCCACCTCGTGGGTCGAGGCAACGGAGACATCGAGCCGGAAGTCGGTGTGACCGGAACTCCGGTGATCGCACCCGGTGCCGCGCCCGGGACGGGAACGCTATACGTCGTCTCAAAATCGGTGAGCTCAGATGGAAAGAGCTTCTATCAGCGCCTCCACGCTATCGACATCACGACCGGTGCCGAAGCGAGCGGTGGATCATTCCCCGGAAAGCCGGTCGCGATCGCCGCGACCTATCCGGGCGCCGGAGATGGCGCGCAGACGGTCACTTTCGTCGCGCAGGTACAGAATCAGCGGCCGGGCCTCGCCCTCGTCAACGGGACGGTCTACATCGCCTGGTCCTCGCACGAGGACACCGGCCACTACTACGGTTGGGTGATGGGCTATGACGCTGCGACGCTGAACCAGACCTACGTCTTCAACGACTCGCCGAACAACACCAGTCAGGACGGCCATGGGGCCGGAATCTGGATGGCCGGAGGCTCGCCCGCGGCAGACTCCGCCGGCAACCTCTACCTGCTCACCGGCAATGGTCTGTTCGATGGGAACAGCGCCGCGGCGCCCAACAACGACTTCGGCGACTCTCTCCTCAAGCTCGTGGCGGCGAGCGGCAAGCTGTCGGTCGGCGACTATTTCACTCCCTCCGATCAGCAGAACGATGACGACACCGATACCGACTTCGGATCGGCCGGCGCAACGATTCTCGCGGACTTGTCGCCCGCCGTGACGGTCAACGGTGTTGCGGTGACGCACCTCATCGTCGGCGGCGATGAAAAAGGCAGACTTTATCTCCTCAATCGCGACAAGCTCGGCGGATATACGAACAACAACGGGGGGGTGGTCCAGCAGATCAATGCCGGAACCGAGAGCAATGCCGACAATGCCGGCGTCTTCTACTCGACCGGCGCATACTGGAATGGGACGTTCTACGTCATGGCGGATGGGGCGACCCGCGAACTGCAGGCTCGCCAGCTCAGCCCCTCGACGGCGCAGCTGAGCCTCACCTCGAAGACAGCTGCCTTCGGATACCCCTCCGGGAGCCCATCGGTGTCTGCGCAAGGGGCAACGGCCGGTGTGGTCTGGGCGCTCGACGATACGGAGTTCTGCACGGCCGAGGCGCCCCCGCCTCCGGAGAATTGCGGCCCCGCTGTCCTGCACGCTTACGCTGCGACGAACTTGGCGACGGAGCTCTACGACAGCTCGGCCATCGCCGCCGATGCTGCGGGATATCCGGTGAAGTTCACCTTACCCACGGTCGCCAACGGCAAGGTCTACGTCGGCACCCGCGGCAACAACACGGGCGGCCCTGACAACTCGTCCTCGATTCCAGGTGAGCTGGATGTATACGGCCTGAAGGGCAACTGAGAGGCTCGACGCAACCCGACGACGCCTCAACGATCCCTCGGGAATTCTCGCATAATCGACCCGATCCTCGACCGATCGGAGTCAGACCATGGCAGTACCCTGGGGCCAAATCGTCCGCCTGATGCCCTCCATCCTGGAGGTTTCACATGAGCTGCTGAGGCGCACGCGCTCTTTGCCGCGCGCAGCGCCCCCCGCCTCCGGAGACACCGCGATAGCCCGTTCCGATCTCGAGGCGCGAATCGCCGTGCTCGAAGAGAACGAGCGGCGGCAGGCTGAGCTCGTGAACCGCGTGGCCGATCAGCTCGATCAGCTGACGAGTGCCGTCACGGCACTTCACCGGCAGACCATGACGCTGCTCGCCACACAGCTCGTGATCGCGATCGTTGCGGTCGCCGCACTAGTGCTCGCGCTGCATCGATAGACGCGCGTGCCCCCAGCCATTCGCGTCGGCGCCGACCGGAGCAATGCAGGTATATGCGAAGCATGAGGGAGCTTCCCATCGAGACGGTGCGCCGCAGTTCCGAACTCCTCGACACCAACCGCCGCTTCTATGATTCCCTCTGGGCCGGAGCGCGGCTCGTCATGCCGCATCGCTTCAATACTTGGCCTCTCGTCCAATCGCTCGTCTCCGGATGCGAGCGGGCTCTCGAGGTGGCCCCCGGCCTGCGGCCCCGGCTGCCCCTCGAGACCACACGGTTCGTCGACATCAGCGCACCTGCGCTTGCGAAGCTGCAAAAGCGCGGGGCGGACGTGGTGCTCGGGCGAATTACTTCCCTTCCCTTCTTCGCGGGGAGTTTCGATCTCGTGTGCGCTCTCGATGTGGTCGAGCACGTCGACGACGACGACGGCGCTCTCGCCGAGCTGTCGCGTGTCACCCGCCCAGGCGGTGTCGCACTGATCTCCATCCCGCTGCATCCCTCGAGATGGACGGCATTCGATGAATTCGTCGGCCACAGAAGACGCTATGAGCCGCAGGCTCTGCTCGCGAAGCTCGCTCGCTGCGAGCTCACCGTCGAGCGCAGCGCTGTCTTCGGGATGCAGCCGCGGTCCAACCGCTTGAGCGAGCTCGGACTGTGGTGGCTCGCGCATAACCGCGAGCGGGCGCTGTGGTGGTACAACCGGCTGTTCATGCCGATGGCGTTGAGATTGCAACCGGAACTGCGACTTCGTGCGGGAATGATCGCAGCCGATGCCGTCGACGAGGTCCTGCTCGTTTGCCGTCGCGATCGGTGAGGAATGCCGCTCGAAGAGCTCACCGTGAGGACTGCAGCGGCGATGATCCGCAGAGGAGAGCTGACGGCAGAGAGCTACGTTGCCGAGCTGCTCGAGCGTTGCGCAGCAGCTGAAGCGCTCAACGCGTTCGCGTCGCTCGATGCGGAGCGCGCGCTCGCTGCAGCTCGCCAGGCCGACGAGCATCGCAGCGCCGGGGCGCCCCTCGGACCTCTGCATGGCGTCCCCTTGGTGCTCAAGGACAATCTCGACACCGCCGACCTCGCAACCACCGGGGGCACTCCTGCTCTGCGAGGCAATCGCCCGCGATCGAACGGGGCCGTCGTGCAAAGACTCCTCGATGCCGGCGCCATCCTTCTCGGCAAGACGAACATGCACGAGCTCGCGTTCGGAGTCACCAATCACAACGCGGCGTTCGGCCCGGCCCGCAATCCATATGATCTGGCGCGCATCCCAGGGGGCTCGAGCGGCGGCACGGGAGTGGCGGTCGCTGCTCGTCTCGCGCCGGCTGGGATCGGCACGGATACCGGCGGGTCGGTGCGTGTTCCGGCGGCGCTCTGCGGCATCGTCGGCTTTCGTCCGACAACCGGCCGCTGGTCACAGAGCGGAATCATCCCCATCTCGCACACGCGCGATACGGCCGGACCGATGACACGCAACATCGCCGACGCCTCACTCCTCGATTCCATCGTGACCGGCGAGGAGATGGTCCCGGCGCTCGCCTCGCTTCGCGGAGTCCGCCTCGGCGTGCCGCGCGCGTACTTTTACGATGATCTCGATGCCGATGTCGCACGCACGACCGAGGCGCTGCTCGCGCGGCTAGATGCCGCCGGTGCCGTGCTCGTCGAAGGCGAAGTGCGCAGGGTCGGCGAGCTCGACCTCGCCGCGGGGTTCCCGATCGCCTTGTATGAAGCAATCGGGGATCTGAATCGCTATCTGCAGGATCACGAGATCGGTGTCGATCTCGAGCAGCTCGTCTCGCAGGTCGCAAGCCCCGACGTTCGCGAGATCCTCTCGGGCGCACTCGGGCGCCACCGCATTTCGGAGGATGTCTATGCGGATGCACTCCTCAACCACCGCCCTGCGCTTCAGCAGTCGTACCGGCGGTTCTTCGCAGAGCTCGACGTGATGGCTGCGATATTGCCCACGACACCGCGCGCGGCGGCACGCATCGGCGAGGACATGACCTGCGAGCTCAACGGCCGGCAGGTTCCGACTTTCACCACATTCACTCGCAATACGGCGCCTGGCAGCCTCGCCGGCATTCCAGGCGTGAGTTTGCCCGCGGGATACACACTCGAGGGTCTTCCGATCGGAATTGCGCTCGACGGTCCGGCCGATACCGATCGAGCGCTGCTCGCGCTTGCCGCGGCCATCGAGCCGCTGATGCCTGCGCTACCGAGGCCTAGCTTGCCCGCAGAGCCGTCGCGACGGGCACGCGTGAAGCCCTGATCGAGGGAAGAATCCCTCCGATCAGCGCGATGGAGAGCGCCCAGGCGAGGGCGATCAACACGAGGTGCGGCGTTACGGCCATCGGGAAGGTGATTCCCCCCGCCACCACCATGTGATTGTCGAACAGGAACCAGACGATTCCGGCGCCGATCAGCGCGGCGGGAATCGCAAGAAGCATCCCCTCCACGAGGACCGAGACGACGATCGGCATGGCCCTAAAGCCGATCGCGCGCAGTGTCGCGATCTCCACCTTCCTCGCGTCCACCGCAGCGTAGAGGCTCGCGAGAGCCCCGCAAGTCGCGCCGAGTGCCATCAACACGCCGATGAAATAGCTGACGAAGTCGAGAAGCTTGCGCTGCGGTTTGACGATGTCGTATGCGGCATCGGCCTGCCTCTTCACATCGGCCATGAGGGTCGGATCACCCATCACAGCCTGCCTGAAGGCTGCAAACGCGCTGGGCGACTGGAGAATCACGTCCACGTCGTTGAACGTCGAACGCGGGAACGCCGAGAGCACGGTCTCGGCATCGCCGATGACCGAGTCGTTCAATGCGGTAGTCGAGCTCGTGTACACGCCGACGATCTTCCACGGGGTGCCCCGCACTCGCACCTCGTCGCCGAGATCGATGTCTCTGAAGCGCTTGCGCATCAAGTCGCTCACGATGAGCTCGTGCAGCCCCGGCTGAAAGAATCGGCCCTCGATGATGTGAACCGGCGTGATCTTGCGCCACTGAGGTGTGGCGGAGTAGAGGCTCACGACGCCGCGCTGATTCTGGCGATTTACCTCGTTCATGAACATGAATACGGCAGCCGCCGCGAGGGGCTTGCCCTCCCCGTCGCGCTTGATGCCGGGCTTGTCCAGGATGCTTGCGAGAATCGTCTTAGGGAGGGAGCTCTGCAGAGCCGATTGCGCGCCCCTTGCGAGGACGATGGCGTTATCGTCGCGGACACCCGTCTGAACCAGCTTCTGCAGGCCCTGACCGAGAGCGAGCATCGCCACGAGCACGCCCATGACCGTCGTGATGCTGATCACCGTGACGGCCGAAGTGCCGAGCCGCTCGGGAATGCTGCGGATAGCGGCGAGGGTGAGAACCCCTGTATGCCTTAAGGCTCCCATTGCGCCCCGGGGCCCGCTCAGCTTGCCCGGATCGCAGTCGCGACCGGTAGGCGCGCCGCTCTGATCGAGGGAAGAATCCCGCCGATGATCGCGATGGAGAGCGCCCACCCGAGGGCGATCAACACGAGATGCGGCGTCACAGCCATCTGAAAGGTGACTCCCTGCGCCACCACGACGTGACCGTTGAACAGATACCAGTCGATCGCGGCGCCAATGAGAGCCGCCGGGATCGCGAGCAGCATGCCCTCCGCGAGCACCGAGACGACGACCGGCGCGGCTCTGAATCCGATCGCACGCAACGTGGCGATCTCGATCCTGCGTGAATCGACGGCCGCGTAGAGGCTCGCGAGCGCGCCGCAAGCCGCGCCGAGCGCCATCAGCCCGCCGAGAAAATAGCTGATGAAATCGAGGAGCTTCCGCCGGGAGCTGAGGATCGCTTCGTTGCTCTCGGCCTGCGTCTTCACGTCGGCCATCAACGTCGGATCGCCGGTGACGGCGTTCTTGAAGGTCGCGAACGCGCCCGGCGATTGCAGGATGACGTTCACGGCATTGAATGAGGATTGCGGGAACGCGGACAACATGGTGTCGGCATCGCCGATGACCGAATCCTCGAGCGCTCTCTGGGAGCTCTCGTAGGCGCCGACGATCTTCCAGGGCGTGCCTCGCACCCTGACCTCGTCACCGACTTCCAGATGCCTGAAGCGGTGGCGCATGAGGTCGCTCACGATGAGTTCGTGCAGCCCCGGCCGAAAGTAACGGCCCTCGATGATGTGGATTTCGGTGTTGATCTCCCGGAATCCCGGGGTGACGGAGTACAAGCTGACGATGCCGCGCTGATTCTGTCGGTTCACTCCATTGATATACATAAACACGGCGCCGAATATCTCGGGCTTGCCCCGATCATCGCGCTTGATGCCGGGCTTGTCGGACACGCTGCTGAGGATCGTCTTCGGCAACGAGCTTTGCAGCGGCGATTGTGCGCCCCTCGAGACGACGACGGCCTGATCGGCACGGACATCGGACTGGACGAGCTCCTCCAGCCCTTGGCCGAGGGCGAGCAACGCCACGAGCACGCCCATGACCGTCGCGATGCTGATCACCGTGACGGCCGAGGTGCCGAGCCGCTCGGGAATGCTGCGGATCGCTGCGACGGTGAGGAGCCAAACGTGACGAAGAGTGCGCACGGCCCTATGCTCAGCGGCTGGCGAGCGCGTCGACCACTCGCAGCCGCAGCCCGCGCCATCCCGCGATCGCGCCACCCGCAAGCGCGAGCACCACGGCACAGGCCAACCCTATCGCGTAGACGATCGGCGGCACCGAGACCCTGCCGATGTAATCGTTTGCCACCGGGAGAAGCCGCGCGCCGACCCACAAACCGACCGCGGCGCCGGCGAGGCACAGGACGAGCGTCTCGGCAAGGATCAGCACCAGGACGGAGCGATCGGAGAAGCCGACGGTCTTCAAGACGGCGAGCTCCGGGGTGCGCTCGCGGATCGATTGCATCATCAGAGCCCCGGTGGCAAAGAGCAGCACGAAGAAAGTGGCAGCGACGATCCGGTGTGCAACGGCGTCGATATCGCCGAATTGGGACACCTGTGACTGCACCAGCTCGGTCTCGGACTGCGTGAGGGTCTCGTTCGAGGAGTTCGCGAAATGCGCGTCGATCGCCTGCTCGATCGTGGAGGTGCGCTTGGGATCGGCGATGCGCAGTACGGCGAGATTGAGCGTGTCGCGTCCGGGCCCGGTGGGCAGCGACTCGTTGACGTAACGGTAATGGGTGAGCAGCAGCTGCGCGTCATCCGCGCTCTCGGACTCGTTGTCCACCCACGTGCCGACGATGTCGAAAGTCCAGTTGTTGGTCCCGTCCTTGCGCTTCATCTGCGGCGGCGACTGAAGAGTCACGCGCTGCCCGACCTTCCAGCCATATTTGTGCATCGTGCCGATGCCGACGATGACGCCGTCCTGAACCTGTCGCATCGCGCGCTGCTGCGCGGGATCGACTCTGTCCTCGGGATAGATCGCAAGGTAGGAGTCCACGTCCGTCGCACAGATCGGTACGCCTTGCTCGGGACGCTGATAGCTGGCGCCGAACTGATAGCGCGGCGCGACCCCGAGCACACCGGGGACGGTCTTCAGCCACTCGACGATCGCAATCGGGAGCGGGAATCCGAGATTGAGCTTGCTGCCCACGTACAGCCGATCGGCGTGGGTGGAGGCGATCGCATGGTCGACGGCGCTCGAGAGCCCCTGCAATACGCCGAAGAGGGCGAATGCGATGACGACCTGCAGAAAGATGAGAATAGCGCGGCTGCGCTTGCGCCAGATCCCTGCCCAGACGAGTGGAATGAACTTCAAGAGCTACCCCCCGCCTCCGCGTGCCGCAGCTCGGCGCGCCGGTCGCGGGAAGTCTATCGCGATGTTCCGGTGACGTCACGGCTCAATCGGACGGGTTACTCCGACTGCGAAGCGGTAAACGAGCTTCCCGCCGAGCCACCCGCCAACAGCCATGGTGAGCCAGCCCGCTGCCGCGATGACACTCGGCCACACAGTCGACGGCATCCGCGGCGGATAGGTGCGCAGCGCAAGACTCAGGAGGAAGGCGACCCATGCGCTGCACATCACGAGCATGTGCCCCACGGCTGCGTCCTGAGCAGGCGTTGCGCGCAAGATGGTCGTGAATTCGAGCCAGCCCGTGACAAGGGCCGCGGCGCCTGCGAGATCGCCGAGCGCCTGCGCGTAGAAGCTCAGGGTCCAGAAAATCGGATCGCGCCAGATCCAGCCCCCGGCGTCGGCCGCCACGCCTACCGTCCACAGAGCGATCGGGAAATGCACCACCATCGGGTGAATCGGGTGTCCCGCGAGGCGAATCCGCATCGCGAAGCTCAGGACACGGACAGCCAGACCGCGGCGATCAGCGTGCCAAAGCCGGCGACTCCGAGCAGCGCATGTCCGACCACCAGCCCGTCCGGGAGCGCGCGACCGCGCAGATGGAAACTCACGAGTGTGAAGCCCCCGAGTGCCGCAAGCAGGAGAACTCCCAGGGCCGCCTGCGCAATGCCGGAGGACGCCTTCATTACAGCCAAAATGAGCACGATCAGACCCGAGGCGGCGAACAGGCCGTGCACTCCCGCAAGGAGGGCGCGCGGGTTGGTGCGAGTGCGAAAGTGAATGGCGGCCATCGTGAAGCCGGCGAGTGCGGCGATGGCGAAGAGAACGATTGCATAGACCAGCATGAAAGACTCCGATCAAGAATTCGTGCGACGCGGAGTGATGCAGCGAGAGCGGTGTCCGTTCCCGGTCCCGCTTTTGGGAACCTCTTCCCAGCCGCTTGCATCTAGCACTAACCTGACTCGAAGTAGCGAGAGGAACTGCAATGGAACAGCTCGCCGCGCGGTGCGCTCCTGAGGAGATCATCGACCAGCTGTCGGACGCCGTGCTCGTGAGCCGCGTACGCGGGGGTGAGCCTGCCCTCTTCGAGCTCATCATGCGCCGCTACAACCGGCGCCTCTTCCGTATCGCGCGCGGCATTCTCGGCAATGCTGCCGATGCGCAGGACGCAGTCCAGGAGGCTTATGTCAGCGCCTATTTCAAACTCGACCAGTTTCGCGGACCGGAGGGCTTCGCGAGCTGGCTATGTCAGATCGTCACCAACCAGGCACTCATGCAACGGCGCAGCCGCGCACGCGTCGCAATGAGCCCGCTCAGCGTGCTGGATGAGCCCATGAACGATCCGGGGCCGGTCGCTCTGCACTCACCGCATGGCAATCCGGAGATGCGATTGCACGAACACGAGCTTCGCCGTCTCCTCGAGCAAGCGATCGACGCACTGCCCGAGGTGTATCGGGCGGCGTTCGTGTTCAGGGAGCTCGAACAGGTGTCGGTCGCCGAAACCGCTCGCTACCTCGGCATCGAGGAGGCGACGGTCAAGACGCGCGTGCACCGCGCGCGGCGCCTCTTGCAGCGCAATCTGACCGCCGAAATTTCGACGGCGATGACCGGTGTTTTCGGATTCGATGGGGCGCGCTGCGATGAGGTCGTCGCGCGTGTCATGCAGCGCATTGCGCGCTAATCCACCCCACATTGCCTCGAGCCCGGCAGCGCCAATATGATAGCGGCCGAGTGAGACGCTATTGCAAATCGGTCGGCAGACGCTCGAGATTTTCGGTGCGGATGGGCCTCAGGGCTGCCGGCGCTGCGATCGCATTGGTGTCGAGTGTCGGTAACGCGCAGCTGCACGATGCGTTCGACGCTTGCGCGCGGACCAAAGACCCGGCCGCGCGTCTTGCCTGCTTCGATCGCCAGGTTGCGGCGCGCCATGCGGCGGAGGACCGGGCTTCTCCGAAACAGACCCACGAGTCGGCGTCCGCAATCTCATCCGTAAGGCCGGCCCCCGCCCAGGTCGTCGGTAGCGACGTTGGGCACAGCGTGAGCGACGGCGCGCACCGAGCGCAGCCCGCGCCCTCCGCTGCAATCGTGGCAACGATCGTGAAGGTCATCCCCCGCCGGCCCCTGATCTCTGCAGTCGAGCTCGATAACGGCCAGATTTGGGAGCAGTCCGAAGCCAAGCGTCTTTCGGTGAGGCCCCAGGAGAAAGTCACGATACGGCCGGGCGTACTCGGCTCATTTTTCCTCAAGAGCGCCGACGGCCGAGCGATCCGCGTCCATCGCCTGAAATAGGCTGGGAGCGAACCCGCCTCCCCCGGCGAGCCCGCTCGGGGGTGTCCCGGGTCCGCTCCCAATTCCCATCAACGATGAAGAATGTCGTCGCAGTCGCGACCGCCCTCTCGGCGGCAGCGATCGTACTCGGCGCGCCGATCGTGATCGTAGCGATCGCGGTCGTCTCGTTGATAGTAAGTACGGTCGTGGTCGTAGCCGTACCCGCGGTCATGATCGGGCGCTAAGACACAACCGGACGTGGCGAGGAATACACCCGCCAGGAGCGAATAGATCGAAACGCGAAAGAGTGCCTGCATTGCTGACTCCTTAAGCCAAAGCTCGAGCCGCTAAGGTGGTACAGGGAGATCCGCAAATCGCGCGCCTGAGTGCCGCCGCGGTGTCGCCGATAAGCGTCGCTTACGAGGACTCGCATCGCATTAAGATAGCTTGCGCCCCCGAACAGCAGGCCCAAGGCCCATGAAGCGCCCAAATTCTCAACCATCACCAGACCCCGGTTCGAACCCACCGCCCGGAGGCGATATCGACGCCCTCTATGGTCTGGAGCCCGTGTTCGAGCCAGGCCGTGAGCCGGGTGAGACGCCGGGGATGATGCCAGCGTTCCACAGCATCCAATGTCCCTACTGCGGCGAGCGCTTCGACACGCTCGTGGATCCCGGCAGCGCCGGAGCGACCTACATCGAAGATTGCCAGGTCTGCTGTCAGCCGATCGAGCTCGAGCTATCCGTCGATTCGCGCGGCGCTCTTGCAAGTCTCCTCGTGCGCCGCAGCTGAGCGCAGCCGAAAATCTTCGGCGCCATCCGCCAAAGCGATGTGAGTGCCGCGTATCGCCGCTGCGGTTTCGTCGCCGCGGATTTTTTCCCATTCAGGAACCTCCTTTCGATCGGTGGCATCTCTCGCCCTGCCACGCGATCGCCTGAATGGAGACCGAGCCATGCCTCTGCGAGCAGCTTCCCGATGGATCGGCCGACGGTTCGGCCACATATCTTTCATTGCGCTCTTTGCCGTCTCCGCCTTGGCGCCAGCAGGAATACCGCGCGCCCATGCGGAGGCTGTCGCCAGCCATCACGACCGAGATCATCAAAGGCCGGCGAGCTTCGATGAGCAGATCCGAGCGAACGCCCGCGAGATGATCGATGAAGGGCGCCGGACGTTCCGCTTCGACACGTTCGGCGACGAGGCGTTCTGGGGCGACACACTGCATCTGCACGAGGCGATCGAGGGTGCGCAAATGGGCGGTGTCGGCGGCGGCCTGAGCCCCGCGGCCGCACTGAGCCTCGGCCTCAAAGTGGATGTCGACGCATTGTCGCCGTCGACGATCCAGGCACTTCAGCAGCACCGAGTCGATCTGACCGACCCGGCCGTGACGCTTCAGCTGCTCAGAAGCAAGGCCGTCGTGGGGGTAATCGGTTTCTTCAGCGGCGATCGTCTCGATCGCGTCGGCATCACCTGCGCGCTGTGTCACTCGACGGTGGACGATTCGCTCGCATTCGGTATCGGTCACCGGCTGGACGGGTGGGCGAACCGGGACCTCGACGTCGGCACCATCATCAGCCTTGCGCCGGACCTCAGCGTCGTGACCAACCTGCTCGGAGTCGACCGCGCAACGCTGACGACCGTACTCAAGAGCTGGGGACCCGGAAAATTCGATGCCGAAGTATTCCTCGACGGGAAAGCGTTCAACCCGCAGCAGATGACGGACGGCGTCGTCACCGGTACGCAGGTCCCCGGGGCGACGCTGCTTCCGAATGCTTTTGGTCTGGCGGGCTTCAACCAGCACACCTGGACGGGGTCATGGGGATCCGTCCCGTATTGGAATGCGCTGGTCGCAACGCTCGAGATGCACGGCAAGGGACGGTTCTTCGATCCACGCCTCAACGACGGCACCAAATTCCCGCTCGCCGCGGCCAATGGCCTTGCCGATCTCGCACACATCAGCCCCGATGAGGATCGAGTCACGGCCAAGCTGCCCGCGTTGCAATTCTATCAGCTCGCCTTGCCGGCCCCGACGCCGCGGCCGGGTCGGGACTTCGACCCCGCCGCCGCGAAGCGTGGCGATGAGCTCTTCAGCGGCAAGGCACGATGCAACGACTGCCACGTCGAGCCGCTATGGACCGAGCCGGGTTGGAATCTGCACAAACCCGAGGACATCGGCATCGACAGTTTCGAGGCGGACCGTGCGCCAGACGGACAGTACAAAACCATGAACCTCGCGGGCCTATTCGTCCGCGAGAATGGAATCCACATGCAGCCTGCCAACAAAGGGCGCTACTACCACGACGGGCGGTTCAAGACGCTGGCCGACGTAGTGAAGCACTACGACACCTTCTTCCACCTAGGGTTGTCCGGGCAGGAGCAGCATGACCTCGTTGAATATCTCAAGTCGCTGCCGCAGAGGTGATGCGCCCCAATAGAGCGCACGGCGTCCGCACCCCGCCGTTGTATCGCGGGACTCTACCTTCAGCGAGACGGTGTTGCCATTTCAGCCGTCGAGAGCGCGCTCGATTGGGCCGAGCAATTTGCTCTTGGCGACTCGCGCATGCTCCGCTACTTAGGTAATTTGCGTGTGCGCTTTACCGACGCGGCACGGAAGTTGCGCTCATGTAGGGGAGCGATGCAGCTCGTGCTATCGCGCACAGGGGAAACACATGCGCCGTTTCCTCTTCCTCGTCGCCCTACTTCCGGGCTTCGCACTTGCGGCGAGTCCCACCTTCACAGTGATCGACCTGGGA
>Ga0134128_10007844_pt1 | contig 12868 bp, 11 predicted proteins | sample KB31754_FD_96462 | JGI IMG/M metagenome (GOLD analysis project Ga0134128, IMG submission 96462) | Terrestrial soil microbial communities with excess Nitrogen fertilizer from Kellogg Biological Station, Michigan, USA - KB3-175-4 | ecosystem: Environmental > Terrestrial > Soil > Unclassified ...
ATAAACTGGAGTCCGGCTTTTTTGTCTTAATGCACAACTGCCGCACCCTTCACCAAAATCCCCACCAGAACATCCCCGAGAGCTAAAGAGGTCATAGGTGAGCGCCACCAAGCCAGTCGTACTCCTCGCAGAGGAACTTTCACCCGCCACGGTCGAGGCGCTGGGCCCTGACTTTGAGATCCGCCAGACGGACGGGTCCGACCGCGCCCAGCTGCTCTCCGCCATTGTGGACGCCGACGCGATCCTGGTCCGTTCCGCCACCCAGGTCGACGCCGAGGCCATCGCGGCCGCGAAGAACCTGAAGGTCATTGCGCGTGCCGGCGTGGGGCTGGACAACGTGGACATCAAGGCCGCCACGCAGGCCGGTGTCATGGTGGTCAACGCGCCGACGTCGAACATCGTCTCCGCCGCCGAACTGACCATCGGCCACATCCTCTCCCTGGCCCGCCACATCCCGGCCGCGAGCACCGCGCTGAAGAACGGCGAGTGGAAGCGCTCCAAGTACACCGGGACCGAACTGCTGGAAAAGAAGCTCGGCATCATCGGCCTGGGCCGCATTGGCGCGCTCATCACCGAGCGCGCCAAGGCCTTCGGCATGGAGGTCATCGCCTACGACCCCTACGTCACCTCCGCCCGCGCCGCCAGCCTGGGCGTGCAGCTGGTGACGCTCGACGAGCTGCTGGAACAGTCCGACTTCGTCACCATCCACATGCCCCGCACCCCGGAAACGCTCGGCATGATCGGCACCGAAGCGTTCAAAAAAATGAAGAAGACCTCCTATGTCATCAACGTCGCCCGCGGCGGCCTGGTGGACGAGGCAGCACTCAACACGGCCCTGCGCGACGGCGAAATCGCCGGCGCCGGGATTGACGTCTTCGTCAAGGAGCCCGCCACCGACGTCGACTTCCTGGGGCTGGACAACGTCATTGTCACCCCACACCTGGGCGCCTCCACCGATGAGGCGCAGGAAAAGGCCGGCGTGTCCGTGGCCAGGTCGGTCCGCCTGGCCCTGGCCGGCGAGCTGGTGCCCGACGCCGTCAACGTCGCCGGGGGCGTCATCGCCGCCGACGTCCGCCCGGGCATCCCGCTGATCGAGAAGCTGGGCCGCATCTTCACCGCCCTGACCCACGCCTCGGTGACGCAGATCGACGTCGAGGTCGCGGGGGAGATAGCCGCCCTGGACGTCAAGGCCCTGGAGCTCTCGGCGCTGAAGGGCGTGTTCAAGGACGTCGTCTCCGAGCAGGTCTCCTACGTCAACGCCCCCATCCTGGCCGAGCAGCGCGGCATCAACACCCGCCTGATCACCACGCTCGAGTCCGCCGACTACCGCAACGTGCTCACCATCCGCGGCGCGCTCTCCGACGATTCCCAGATCTCCGTCTCCGGCACCCTGACCGGCCCGAAGCAGATCCAGAAGATCGTGGGCGTCAACGGCTACGAGCTGGAAATCCCGATGAGCGACCACCTCCTGGTCATCTCCTACGCGGACCGTCCCGGTGTGGTCGGAACTTTGGGCCGGCTCCTGGGAGAGAACGGCGTGAACATCGCCGGCATGCAGGTGGCCCGCCACAGCGAGGGCGGCCAGGCGCTGGCCCTCATCACGGTGGACAGCTCCGTCCCGCAGGGCGTGCTCGAGTCCATCAAGACCGAGATCGGCGCCACCGTGACCCGCGAGGTCGACCTGGAGGACTGACGCCCCTGCCGCTGGTTGAGCCTGCCGCTGGTTGAGCCTGCCGCTGGTTGAGCTTGTCGACACCCCGGTCCGCGAACGACGCCGGCACCTGGGTGGGATGCACATCCCACCCAGGTGCCGGCGTCGAACGTTAACGCTTTGGGCCGGTGGGACGCGAAGCGGTGATTTCGGACGGTTCACGGTAAATTCGTAGGGTGACCTCAACTGAGCCGGCCAAGACGCCCTACTATCTGACCACCGCCATCACATACCCCAACGGTGTTCCGCACATCGGGCATGCCTACGAGTACATCGCCACCGACGCCATGGCCCGCTTCAAGCGCCTGGACGGGTTCGACGTGATGTTCCTGACCGGCACGGATGAGCATGGCATGAAGATCGCGCAGGCGGCCGAGAAGGAAGGCATCACCCCCAAGGAGCTCGTTGACCGCAACGCCGCCGTGTACAAGGCAGCCCATGCGGCGCTCGGCATCACCTACGACCGCTTCATCCGCACCACGGACGCGGACCACTATGCGGCGTCGCAGGCCATCTGGAAGAAGATGGAGGATGCCGGGGACATCTACCTGGGCAAGTACGAGGGCTGGTACTCGGTCCGCGACGAGGCCTATTACGGCGAGGACGAGACCGAACTGCGCGAGGACGGCAAGCGCTACTCGAAGGTCACGGACACCGAGCTGACCTGGACGGAGGAGGAAAGCTACTTCTTCCGCCTCTCCAACTACCAGGACCGGCTGCTGGCCCTGTACGCGGACCAGCCCGACTTCGGCGCCCCGCGCACCCGCTTCAACGAGGTCGTCAGCTTCGTCAAGGGCGGCCTGGAGGATCTCTCCGTCAGCCGCACCACCTTCGACTGGGGCGTTCCGGTCCCGGGCAACGACAAGCACGTCATGTACGTGTGGGTCGACGCGCTGACCAACTACCTCACCGGCGTGGGCTACCCGGACGTGTCCTCGGAGGCGTTCCAGAAGTTCTGGCCGGCCGACCTGCACGTGATCGGCAAGGACATTTCCCGCTTCCACGCCGTGTACTGGCCGGCGTTCCTCATGTCCGCCGGGCTGGAGCTGCCCAAGCGCGTCATGATCCACGGCTTCCTGCACAACAACGGCGTGAAGATGTCCAAGTCCCTGGGCAACGTGGTGGCACCGGCCGACTGGGTGGCGCAGTACGGCCTGGACCAGGTGCGCTTCTTCCTGCTCCGCGAGGTCCCCTTCGGCGCGGACGGCTCCTACAACCACGACGCCGTGGTGGGCCGCATGAACCACGACCTCGCCAACAACCTCGGCAACCTGGCCCAGCGCTCGCTGTCCATGGTGGCCAAGAACTGCTCCGGCACGGTGCCGGTTCCGGGTGCGTTCACGGCCGCGGACTCGGAGATCCTGGCCGCGGCCGGCGCGCTGCTGGAGCAGTCCCGGTCGGCGTACGCGGTCCAGGACTTCCACGGCTCGCTGGAGAGGATCTGGCTGGTCCTGGGCGACACCAACGCCTACTTTGCCGACCAGGCCCCGTGGGTTTTGCGCAAGACGGATGTGGCCCGCATGGAAACGGTGCTGTACGTGACCCTCGAGGTGCTGCGCATGGTCTCCATCCTGGTCCAGCCCGTCATGCCGGACGCCGCCGCGAAGCTGCTGACGGTCCTGGGCCAGGGTGCTTCCCCGGACGACGCCATCCGCCAGTTCGCTGCCTTTGCGGTGCCCCTGGTGCCCGGAACAGTCCTGCCCGCCCCGGCGCCGATCTTCCCCAAGTACGAGAAACCCGCCGAGGCGTAGTGTCCACCACCCGGAATTGCCGCCGTTCGCGCATTTTGCCGCAAGTAGACCTGCGGCAAAATGCGGGAACGGCGGCAATATTTGCCGGGGCACGTCATTTCTGGGGCAGCCCGGCTTGGCGCAACAAGTGGATGAACTGCTGACGGTTCATCATTTCCTTCCATTCCCAACGGACAAACCCGACGCCCTGGGCGCGGATCTGGTCCTCACGGGCCTTTTCCTTCATCACTCGTTGCTGGACGGACATGCCTGCACCCCAGTCGGCGCGGAGATACTTGCCCTTGCCGTCGAATTCGCCGACGACCCGTTGTTCCTCAAACCAAAAGTCGACTCGTGCCTTTCTGCCGTCACGCAGGACAAACGGTTGTTGGAGCACTGGTGCGGGAAATCCGAATTGGAACATTTTGGCGCGACTGATGGATTCACCTGCAGACCCGGACAGGTCCGAGGCGAAGTTGATGACCGCCAAGGTTCGTTCGCGGGCAGCCCTGCTGCCGAGACGGCCGGCGGCCGCGCGCAGACCGTCCACCGAAACGGCCTGTCCCTGTGGGCCGTCTGTTTCCCATGACGGCTCATGGAGGTCGGGCCCGGAGCCAGCGGCCGTGAATTCGTTGACAGCCTGGCCGGCCTCGGGGGATCGCAGGGCGGAGTCGCAGACAGCGACCGCAAAAGGGAACGACAGCTCCTTGACCAGTGCCACGGTGGTGGTCGGCTTGTCGGTAAGCAGGAACGGACCGCACTGCACGACGCCGTTGGTCAGCGATCCAAGGTGACGCATGACCCCATTGTTGTTGCGTCCGCTGGTGGCGGTCTCCGTCACCACGTGCAGCTTTGACGGCAGTCCGACAATCCACAGTCCCCACAGGCGTGCTGCGGTTGCATGACACAGGACGGGTTGGCGCGGCGCCAGCGCCTGGAACGCCGCAGCCCGGAGCCCATATTGCTGCGCCGGACTGGAACTGTTCCAGTCGTCGGATTTCGTGTAGACGCCCCGACGGATGCGCACCAGCTCTCCCTTGTTCTTGAGCTGGGCGAGCTTCCTGGAGTCCTGTCCCACCAGTCTCAAATCGGCCGGAAGGATAAGGCGCGGTTTGTTCATGCCTCCCAGCGTGTCATCAGGGCCTGCGCCAAGAAAGGGGCGATCCGGGTTCTGTGGATAACCCTCGGCACGCCTGCACCAGCTGAAATTTGGTCCAGCTGCAGTAATTGCCGCCGCTCCCGCATTTTGCCGCAGGTCTACTGGCGGCAAAATGCGGGAGCGGCGGCAATTGTCGCGGTGACAGGCGGCCGCGGGCACCCCCAGCAGCACCTGGCCCCACGGAACCACGGCCACCACCGTCGTGAAGCGGACCGGCGCGGACTGCGCACCGAGCGAGCCGCACACCTGTCCCAGGACCGAGCCGATGACGGCGGCGGCCCCGGCGCACAGCGTCGCCAGGACGTGCCCCACGGGCGTCTTCTTGGCGGCGCAGGCGACATCCACGCCAGGTGCCGTTGCCCGTGCCGTGGGTCAGGGTCGGGCGGCGGCCGCCGTGTTGCGGTTGGCCATGTCCTTGAAGATGATGCCGTGGAAGGGCAGCACGGCCAGCCAGTACAGGCGCCCGGACAGGCCCCGCGGGAGGAAGATGGCGCGCTGGCGAAAGATGCTGCCGCCTTCTGCGGAGCCGCCGTCGGCCGGTGCCACAGGAGAGACTTCAAATTCCAGCCAGGCGCGGCCCGGTACGATCATTTCCGCCCGCAGCCGCAACAGCCGCCCCGGTTCCAGGGTCTCCACCCGCCACCAGTCAACGGCGTCGTTGAGCTGGAGGTGCTGGTTGCTCCGCCGGCCCCGCGAGAGCCCCACCCCGCCGGCGGCCTTGTCCATCCAGCCGCGTATGGCCCAGGCGAAGGGCAGTGAGTAGTAGCCGTTCTCGCCGCCGATGCCTTCCACGACGGCCCAAACCCGGCTGGCGGAGGCGTTGGTGGCTTTGCTGCGTTCATCGGTGAAGACCGTCAACCCGGCCCACTCCGGATCGCTGGGCAGCGGCTCGGCGGGGGCGCTGAGCGCGTGGGCGGTGGCCCAGGTGGTTTCCACGGTGTCGGCTTCGATCTTGTGCAGTGCAAGTTGCACGGCGCGCCCGTAGGGGGTCAGGCCACCGTCGGGTTCCGGAATGTGGCAGGCAATGTCCTGCTCCTGCGCCACGCAGTCGTGCTGCAGGGATTCCACGAGCGGCACCGCCAGGCTCCGGGGGACCGGCGTCACCAGGTTCACCCACTGCGCGGCCAGCCACGGCGTGAGGACCGGCAGGGGGACGACGAGCGGGCGGCGCAGCCCTGCGGCGTCGGCATAGCGGCGCATCATCTCCGCATAGCTGAGCACCTCCGGGCCCCCAATGTCGAAGGTCCTGTTGGTCTCCGCGGGAAGCCGTGCCGCGCCGAGGAGGTAGTGCAGCGCGTCGCGGATGGCAATTGGCTGGACCTTGTTCAGGACCCACCGCGGCGCCGGCATGACGGGCAGGACGTCGGTGAGGTGCCTGACCATTTCAAAACTGGCGGATCCCGAGCCGATCACCAGTCCTGCCTGCAGCACGGCCGTGGGCGTGCCGGATGCCATCAGGATTTCCCCCACCTCGGTGCGGGAGGCCAGGTGCCGGCTCAGTTCGCCCTGGGGGTGCAGGCCCGAGAGGTAGATGAGGCGCTTGACGCCGGCGTCGCGGGACGCCCGGCCCAGATTCAGCGCGCACCGGCGTTCGACCCTCTCAAAGGCGCCCGCAGCCTGCCGTCCGCCGGACATGGAATGCACCAGGTAGTACACCATGTCGGCGCCCTCACACAGCGCACGGGCCGTGGCGGCATCCTCCATGGACCCCTCGACAATCTCCACCTGGGCCCGCCACGGCACGTCGCGCAGCTTGTCACGGTGGCGCGTCAGCACGCGCACCTCTGCGCCGGCGTCGAGCAGCAGCGGGACCAGCCGGCCGCCGATGTACCCGGTGGCGCCTGCTACGGCGATGATGGCCACGGCATCCAACTTTCCACTCGACAAACGCACCTTCCTCCATCATTATGTAATTAGATTTTCTTATTATCAAGGAGCGAGGGACACGTTATGGACGATGCCAGCAGCTGGCGTCCCCCGGCGCCGATGCACCGGGCCTCCGTGCTCATTCGCGAGATCCTGGTGCTGAACGAGGTCATGGAGTTCATGATGCGGCGCCAGATGGACCTCAACGAGACCGACTTCCAGGCGATGCAGCACCTGCTCAAGCAGCGGAACATGTCACCGGGCGAACTGGCCGAGGCGTTGCACCTGACGGCCGCCGCCACGACCACCGTCATCGACCGGCTGGTGGCCAAGGGGCACGCCGAGCGCACGCCGCACCCGACCGACAGGCGCCGCTGGCAGATCAGTCCCAGCGAGGACTCGATCCGCCGGACCATGGAAAAGATCATGCCCATGATCCTGGAGGTCGACTCCAAGGTGCGCAGCTACGACGACGACGGCCAACGGGTGATCGTCGACTTCCTGGACAGCGTGGTCTCCTCCATGAACCACCGGGTTGCCGTGCTGGAACAGCAGACCGGAGAACCGCCAGCCCCACCCAGCGACAACTAAGGGAGCACAGCCATGCCAGTCACTGATCAGAGCCAGACCGCCCGCCGCGGTGCCACGCTGTACGCGCCCAGGGACGGGAGCCCGGATGCCGCGCCCTCCGAGGACACCCGCGCGCCCGTGGCCTGGGACGATTTCCAAGGACAGGTCAAGGCCCTCCTGGCCCAGCATTTTGCCGCGCAGGGCCGCCGGGCCGCCGCGCTTTCCCCCTCCTTCAGTGCCCTCTGGGAACACATGGCCGGCACCGTCACCGGCGGGAAGTTGATGAGGCCGAAGCTGGTCTACGTCAGCTACGAGGCCTTCGGCGGGCGGGACTGGACGGCCTGCGCCGAACTGGCCGCGGCCTTCGAGATGCTGCACGCCGCGCTGCTGGTGCACGACGACGTCATCGACCGTGACTTCGTGCGGCGCGGTTCCGGCAACCTGGGCGCCGTCTACCGCGACGCGGCCCTGGCGCAGGGCCACACCCCCGCCGACGCCGACCATGCCGGCTACTCGGCGGCGATCATCGCCGGGGACCTGCTGCTGACCGGCGCGGTGCGCCTGGCCACGCTGGCCGGCGCGGGCCGGGCCCACGCCGGCGCCATCGTGGCGACCATCCACGAGGCCTTCTTCGCCGCCGCGGCCGGCGAGCTCGACGACCTGCTCTTCTCCCTGCGCAGCGCCCCGCCCGGGCTGCCGCAGGTGCTGAACATGGAACGCCTGAAGACCGCCGTCTACTCCTTTGAAATGCCCCTGCGGGCCGGGGCCCTGCTGGCGGGGGAACCGCCCGGCACGGCAGACGCGCTCGCCGACGTCGGACGCGACATCGGGGTGGCCTACCAGCTCATCGACGACGTGCTCGGCACCTTTGGCCAGCCGGCCGTGACCGGCAAGTCGGTCGAGTCGGACCTGAGGGAAGGCAAGCGGACCATCCTTACCACGTTCGCGGAGGGTTCGGAAGCCTTTGCGGCGGCGCTGGAGGCCTTCCGCGGCGGCGTCCAGGACGTCGCGGAGGTCCGGGCCGTGCTGCGGGACCTGGGCGCGGAGAAATACGCCGTGAACTTGGCGGAGACGCTCGTGGCCCAGGCGCTGGGGCGGGCCGAGGACCTGCAGCTGCCGGCATCCCTGCGGGTGGAACTGCGGCAGATCTGCGACTACGTCTTGACCAGAAGGAGCTGACCATGGGAACCGACCCCCTCACCCGCTACTCCGAAACCGCCTCGCGCAGCGCCGGGGTGGTGATCGGGAGCTATTCGACGTCGTTCGGGCTGGCGTGCTGGCTGCTGGGCGCCCAGCCGCGCCGGGACATCGAGAACATCTACGCGCTGGTCCGGGTTGCGGACGAACTGGTCGACGGCGCCGCCCGCGCCGCCGGCCTCGACCCGGCCGGCGTCTGTGCGCAGCTTGACCGGCTGGAGCGCGAAACGGAGCAGGCGCTGGCCACCGGCTACAGCACCAACATGGTGGTGCACGCCTTTGCCGCCACGGCCCGGCGAACCGCCATCGACACCTCGCTGACCAGGCCGTTCTTTGCGTCCATGCGCACCGACCTGGACGTGGACTCCCATTCCCCCGACACCCTGGCCGAGTACATCTACGGCTCCGCCGAAGTGGTGGGACTGATGTGCCTGCAGGTCTTCCGGGCCATGGACGGCGCCAGCGCCGGCCACGACGAGGAGCTGGTGCGCTCCGCCCGCAGCCTGGGCGCCGCCTTCCAGAAGGTCAACTTCCTGCGGGACGTCGGGGCGGACAGCGCCGACCTGGGGCGCAGCTATCTTCCCGGCGTCGGGCCGGAGGGACTCACCGAGCGGGACAAGCGGGAGCTGCTGGCGGAGATCCGCCGCGACCTGGCCGTGGCCAAGGCCGGAATGGGCTACCTGGCACCGCCGGCCAGGCGGGCCGTGCGCCTGGCCCACGACCTCTTCCTGGCCCTCGCGGCGAAGCTGGAGCACGTTCCGGCCGCGGAACTGTCCCAGCGGCGCGTCAGGGTCCCCGCCGTCCAGAAGGCCTGCATCGCGCTGGCCGTGTGCGCTGGCAACCGCCGCACCCGCGTGCAGGGCGGCTTCCGGGCCGGCGCGGCGGTGTCCCGATGAACCGGCGCCTGCAACTGCTCCGGCGGGCGCTGCCCTACGCCGGCTTGACCTCCCGCAGGGCGGCAAAGGGCATGCCGTGGCAGCAGCCCGATTCCACGGAGTGCGTCGTCATCGGAGGGGGCATCTCCGGGCTGGCCGCCGCCGGCCTGCTGGCCCGGGACGGCCACGCCGTGACGGTGCTGGAAAAGCAGGCCGTCCTGGGCGGGAGGGCCGGCCGCTGGGAACAGGGCGGCTTCACCTTTGACACCGGCCCGTCCTGGTACCTCATGCCGGAGGTGATCGACCACTGGTTCGCGATGATGGGCACCAGCGCCGCCGCCGAGCTCGAGCTGACCCGCCTGGACCCCGCCTACCGGCTCTGGGGCGCGGGGACGGACGCCCCCGTCGACGTCCACACCGGACGCGCGGCGGCCCGGGACCTGTTCGACTCCCTCGAGCGGGGGTCGGGGAAGCGGCTGGACGGCTACCTCGACTCCGCCCAACTGGCCTACACGCTGGCCAAAAGGCACTTCCTGTACGACCCGTTCGGCACGCTGCGCGGCCTGGCCGCGCCGGCCGTCCTGCGCCAGGCGCCGCGGCTGGCGCAACTGCTGACCCGGTCCCTGCACTCCTTCGTGGCCTCCCGGTTCCCGAACCCGCTGCAGCAAAAGATCCTGGGCTACCCGGCCGTGTTCCTGGGGACCAGCCCCTACAAGGCGCCGGCGCTCTACCACCTGATGAGCCATCTGGACCTCCAGGACGGCGTGCTGTACCCGCAGGGCGGTTTTGCCGCCGTCGTCGACGCCATGGAGCGGGTGGTCCGCCGGGCGGGGGTCACCATCGTCACGGGGGCCACCGCCACGCGCATCGTGACCGGCCCGGCCGGCAAGCGCGCCCGGTGCGAGGCCGTCGCCTGGGTGGACGCGGCCGGGGTCGAACAGCGCACGCCGGCACGCATCGTGGTGGGGGCGGCGGACCTGCACCACGTGGAGACGGCCCTGCTGCCGGAGGCGCTCCGCACGCAGCCGGCGAGGAAGTGGCGGCGGGCGGACCCCGGCATCAGCGCGGTCCTGCTCTGCCTGGGCGTCCGGGGCGGACTGCCGCGGCTGGCCCACCACAACCTGCTGTTCACCGACGACTGGCAGGACAATTTTGCCCGCATCGCGGACGGCCGGGACCTGGCGGACACCACCTCCATCTACGTCTGCCGCCCCAGTGCCACGGACGCCACGGTGGCCCCGGCCGGCGGCGAGAACCTGTTCCTGCTGATCCCCGCCCCGGCCCTCCCGTCATGGGGCAAGGGCGGGCCCGACGGCGGCGGCTCGCCGGTGGTGGAGAGGGTCGCCGACGCCGCCATCGCCCAGCTCGCCGCCTGGACGGGGACGCCGGACCTCGCCGAGCGCATCACGGTGCGGCGCAGCTACGGCCCGGCGGATTTCCAGGACGACGTCAACGCGTGGCGCGGCAGCGCGCTGGGCCTGGCGCACACGTTGCGGCAGAGCGCCTTCCTGCGCCCGGGCAACGGCAATGCCAAGGTGGAGGGGCTGTTTTATGCCGGCAGTTCCGTGCGTCCGGGCATCGGCGTGCCGCTGTGCATGATCAGCGCCGAGATCGTCCTCAAGGCCGTCAGGGGCGACCGCTCGGCGGGGCCGCTGCCGGAGCCCGGTGTGGCCGCGTCCGCGGGCGCCGTGGCGGCGGGCGCCGCATGAGCTATCTGCTGATCCTGCTGCTCCTGCTCGTGTGCATGGCCCTGCTTGATGCCCGCTGGAAACTGTTCCTCTTTGCCCGGCCCGGGCCGGCGGCGGCCGTGCTGCTCCTTGGCACGGTGTTCTTCCTGGCCTGGGACATCTCCGCCCTGGCGGCCGGCATCTTCCTGCACCGGCAGTCCCCGCTCATGACAGGCGTCATGCTGGGTCCTGGGCTGCCCCTGGAGGAGGCCTTCTTCCTGCTGTTCCTGTGCTACCAGACCATGATCCTGTTTACCGGCGCGGTGCGCCTGCTGCGGCTCCGGGAACGGCTGGCCGGCGGGCGGGGACCGCAGTGAACTACGCCCAGCTCAACGCACTGTTCCTGGTCCCGGCGCTCGCCGTGCTGCTCGCGGCCCTGGCCCGACGGCGCGGCAAGCCCAGGCTCGGCCTCCCGGCGCGCGGCCTCCCGGCGCGCGGCACGCCCGGGCGCGGCACCTCGCGGCCGGTGGCCGGCGTCGCCGCCACCCTGGTGGTGCTGGTGGTCCTGACGGGCGTTTTCGACAACCTCATGATCGGCTCGGGGCTGTTCGGCTACGCCGGGCACGCGCTCGCCGGCGCCCGTGTGGGTCTGGCGCCCGTCGAGGATTTCGCGTACCCGGCCGCGGCGGCCCTGCTCCTGCCCGGCCTCTGGCTGCTGTTCACCCGGGAAAGGCCCAAATGAAGAACCTGCTGGTGACCTCCCGGCCTGTGTCCTGGGTCAACACGGCCTACCCGTTCGCGGCGGCCTACTTTCTGGCGACGGGTCGGATCGACTGGCTCTGGGCCGTGGGAACCTTTTTCTTCCTGGGGCCTTACAACCTGGCCATGTACGGCATCAACGATGTCTTTGACTACGAGTCCGACCTGCTCAATGCGCGCAAGGGCGGGGTGGAGGGCGCGGTGCTGGACCGCCGGCACCACCGCACCATCCTGTGGGCCGCCGCCGTCTCCACCGCCCCCTTCGTCGTGGTGCTCGCCACGCAGGGCGGGGCCGTGGCGAACCTTGTCCTGGCGGTCTCGCTCCTGGCCGTGGTTGCCTACAGCGCGCCGGGTCCGCGGTTCAAGGAGCGCCCGTTCCTGGACTCGCTGACCTCCAGCACGCACTTCGTCTCACCCGCCGTCTACGGCCTGGCGCTCGCCCAGGCCCCGTTCACGGCCGGCATCTGGGCGTTCCTGGGGGCGTTCTTCCTCTGGGGGATGGCCAGCCACGCTTTTGGCGCGGTGCAGGACATCGTGCCGGACCGCGACGGCGGGCTGGCCTCCATCGGCACGGTGCTGGGGGCCCGGTTCACGGCCTGGTTTGCGTTCACCGCCTACGCCGGCGCCGGGGTGCTGATGCTCGGGACGGCGGCGCCGTTTGCGGCCGTGCTGGCCGGGCCCTACCTGCTCAACATCGCCCCCTGCCTTGGGGTCACCGACGCGACGTCGGCCGGGACCAACGCCGCCTGGAAACGCTTCCTGTGGCTGAACTACCTGACCGGCTTCCTCGTCACCCTGACACTGATCTGGCTCGCCACCCGCCCCTGACGCCACCCGCCCCTGACGCCAGCCGCCCGTGACGCCACCCGTCCGTGCCGTCCGCCGTCCCCACCGAAAGGCCCACCCATGAAAGCTTCCCTCGACTGGTTTCGGGACGACCTGCGCGTGGCGGACAACCCCGCGCTGCTGGCCGCCGTCGGCGATGGCGCCGCGGCGGCCCTGTATGTGCTGGATGAGGAATCCGACGGCATCCGGCCCCTGGGCGGGGCGGCCAAATGGTGGCTGCACTTCGCGCTGGAGGACCTGCGGGCCGAACTGGCAGCCTTGGGCATTCCGCTGATGCTGCGCCGCGGCGCCGGCGCCGACGTGGTCACCGCGGTGGCCGGGGAATTGGGCGCGGGCGCGGTGTATTGGAACCGGCGCTACGGCGGCCCGGAACGCGCCGTGGACGCGGCGGTTAAGCAGGGGGCCGCCGGTGCCGGACTCCACGCCGAAAGTTTCCAGGCCTCGCTCCTGCACGAACCGTGGACGGTCCGCACCGGTGCCGGAAAGCC
>Ga0134128_10007845_pt1 | contig 12868 bp, 6 predicted proteins | sample KB31754_FD_96462 | JGI IMG/M metagenome (GOLD analysis project Ga0134128, IMG submission 96462) | Terrestrial soil microbial communities with excess Nitrogen fertilizer from Kellogg Biological Station, Michigan, USA - KB3-175-4 | ecosystem: Environmental > Terrestrial > Soil > Unclassified ...
CGAGCGGCTCATCGCAGGCGGCGACGTACTCGGCGGCGAGGCGATGGACGAACGTCAGCGTTGCGGGGCGAACGTAGGGGTACGCGACGGCGTGGAGCGTGAAGTCCGAGTCGGGCAGTAGGCGAACGAGGGACCCGCTGGCCACGGCGCGCCGCACGCTCGACGGGGTCGCGAAAAAGGAAAAGTGTTCGGCGCGCGCGTGATGGTACATGCGCTCGATGCTGGCGCGGGACCCGTGAAGGGATTGTGCGGCGGCAAGCCCGGGGAGTACGCAGCCGAGCGCGGCGACGCGCGCCAGGCCGCGCGTGTGGGCGGAGGGAAACGTCATGGCGTACTCATCATGAGGGCCGTGCATGGAGGAGCGCGGCGCCAGGTGGTGGGATCATCTCATCATACACGGCAGGTCGGTATTGATCCAAGGGGGGCGGTGCTGTCCGGCTGCCTTGGCGCCATCAGTTCGCTGTGACGGCCGTCCCATGGAGGTTTCGCAGCGAATCGGGGGGGCCGGCGGGTGAGCCGCGTTTTGCGAGCTAGTCTTTGGTTGTCGGCCCTCGTCCCGGCAGATACGTTGGAGCGTCTTTCGACGCGAGAGTCGTCATGGGTGTGATCCGCCTCCGCCTTCTTGGCGGCGTCGAGCTTTCGACGCACGAAGACGATCGTGAGCATCGTATCAGTGTGGCCCCAAAGCCACTGGCATTGCTCGCGTACCTCGCCGTCGCCGCCGCCGAACAGACGCCCGTTCGCCGCGACGTGCTGGTCGGGCTGTTCTGGCCGGAGCTGCCGACCGACCGCGCGCGCGCGGCGTTGCGTCAGCTCCTCTTTCAACTCCGGCGCACGGTCGGCGAAAGTGTCTTTCAGGTCGGCCGGGAAACGGTTGCGCTCGTTCCCGACGCGCTGACCTCGGACGTCACGATATTCGAACAGCGACTCGCCCGCGCAGATCGCGCCGGCGCGATGGAGGTCTATAGAGGGACCCTGCTCGACGGATTTTTCGTCGATGGTATGTCGGCGGCGTTCGAGGAGTGGCTCGGCAGCGCGCGGGCGCGATTGACCGCCAAGGCGTTCGCCGCCTGCACGGCACTTGCTGACGACGCGGAGCGCGGCGCGAACGGCATCGCTGCCGCACAATGGGCCCGTGCCGCCGCCGCACTCGCGCCGGACGACGAGATCGCGCTTCGCCGCCTCGTCCAGACGCTCAACAAATTCGGCGACCGCTGCGGTGCGCTGCGCGCGGCCGATGACTTTGCCCGACGACTGGCGCTCGAGTTCGACGCGACGCCGGCGGCGGAAACGCAGGCGCTCGTCGCGGCAATCCGTGCGCGGCGGACGGCACCGATCCGCGAGTCTGCTGTTTCTTCCACATCGACACAGGCTGTCGACGTTGCGCCGGCCGCAGCAAACGTCGAACGCGCACCGATCGTAGCTCGGTCGGTCGAGCCACGTACCGGCGTGAAGGGCCGCGTCGGTCGGTTGCTGGCGCGCGGTGGCGTCGCGGCGACCGTTGCCCTCGGCATGATCGTCGTCGCGCTCGTCCTAACGCGACGTGGCGGCGCAGTCCCGGGCCCGGGACTCCCCGTGCATGCCATGGCGCCGCCAATCACCATTCAGTCCGCCGCCGCACGCGGCTTGTACGATCTGGGCGTGGCTCGATACGAGGCCGGCGACGCACGCGAGGCAGATCGACTTCTTGTCGCGGCGCTCGCCACCGACAGCAACTGCGCGATGTGCGCCTATTACGCCGCGATGGCCAACTCGACCATCGACGATGGGGCCTCCGAACAGATGCTCGAGCGCGCGAACCGGCTGGCCAGTCGCGTCTCCGAGCCGGAGAGACTACTGATCCAGTATAGATGGGCCGACGCGACGAACAACTTCGTGCGCAGGGCAATCGCCGATTCGCTCGTCGCGCGGTATCCGCAATGGCCGGAGGCGCAGGCCGCCGCCGCCGAGGCGGCGGACATGGACGGAGCCTGGCTCGTCGCGGCAGATCACCTACGGCGCGCGATCGCCGCCGAGCCGCTGCCTCCTCCAACGTCGAACGGGCAATGCCCGCCCTGTTCGACTCGACTGTTGCTCATCTCTACGTACGAAGCCGCGGACTCGCTCGCCGCGGCCCTGCGTGTTGCGCAGGCGTTCGTTCGCGAACAGCCGCACGCGCGACTCGCCTGGCTGCAACTGTCGCACGCGCTGGCCTCGTCCGGCCGCTACGCCGAAGCGCGAGTCGCCATGGACTCGAGCACACGATACGCCGGCGGAACGGAAGATGACGTCGCCGAACACGCCGCGATCGAGATCCGCGCGCGAAACTTCGCCACGGCCGACCGCCTGCTGGCGACGCTCGCCCAAACCGGGAACGTCGACAAGAGGCGCGACGCACTTTGGGGCCTCATCATCAGTCTACGTGCACAGGGCCGCCTCCACGACGCGCTCGATGTAGCGCAGGGCGCATTTCGTCGAGTGAACGGATCGCAGATCGAGCACATGGGTCTGTCGCGCGCGGTCGAAGGGCAGATCGACTTCGAGCTCGGACGGTATCGTCAGGCCGCGTCGATGTTCGAGAGCGCCGCGGCGATGTCCGACAGCTTCACGACGGCTGCCCAGGGACGCAACGCGCGTCAGCACGCGTGGATGCTGACCCACGCGGGCTCCGCGGTTGCCGCCAGCGGCGACACGGTCATGCTGGCGGCGCTGATCGACACGGTTCGGACGTGGGGATCGAAGAGTGGGTTTGCGCGCGATCGCCGGCTGCACGACTACCTGACAGGGCTTCTATGGAAGGCGCGAGGGCGGCCCGACAGCGCCGCTGACGCCTTCGCGAGAGCGACGCTCTCGGAGACGGACGGTTTTTCCAGAGTCAACCTCGAACGCGCTCGAGCGCTGCTGGCGCTCGGGCGGCCGGACGCCGCAATCCCGGTCCTTCGGAATTCACTCGCCGGCCCGCTCGAGGCGGGCAACTTCTACGCAACGCCGACCGAGGTCGAGGAAGAATTGGCCCGTGCCTACGAAGCAGCCGGACAGCTCGACAGCGCCGCGGTCTACTATCGATACGTCGTTACCGCGTGGCGCGGTGCGGACGCGCAGTTTCAGCCTCGGGAAGGACGCGCGCGAGAGCGAATGAATGCGGATGAGCATCGCGCCATCGCCAGGCACCCGCTCGCTGAACCAGCGTTAGCGCCTCGATAACGATCTCGTAACGCGGTACTGATGTTTGCTCCTTAACCTCGCCGGCAATCGTCGCTGACGCGAGGAGCAAGCAACTATGTCGTTTGGAATTCAATTCGCGGGGCGGGCAGGCAGAGCGTCGACTCCCCGCGGATCGCCGATCGTCCCGCGGACCGCCCTGCTCATGGGAAGCCTGAGGCGAACCGTCTTCGCCGGCGTTGCGTGCGGACTCTGCCTCGGACTCGCTGCCGCGGACCCGGCTCCGTCTCCGGCGGCGCAGCCGGTCGTCAGCGCGAATCCGAACACCGTTGCGGCCGGCACGTTTCACGACGGCGTGCTCACGGTGACCCTCGAGGCGAAGGCGAGCCTCTGGTACCTGGACGGACCAAAACGTCCGCCTATGACGATCGAGGCCTTCTCGGAACCCGGGAAGCCGCCGCTCATGCCGGCGCCGCTCATCCGCGTGCCCGCGGGTACGGAGGTGCAGTTAACGATTCGCAACTCGCTCGCGAGGACGTTGACGTTCAAGGTGCCGGTGGCGGTGCACGGCGGACCGGATCGTGTGGCGGCGACCGATTCGGTCGTCGTCGCCCCGGGCGCGGTAGCAACGCTCACCACGCAGGCGGGCGTTCCGGGCAATTACGTCTATCACGGCGAGACACCGCTCCGGTCGGGAAAGGTGGATGCGCTCGCCGGACTGCTTGCCGGCGCCATCGTAATCGACACGGTTGGAACGGTTGCGCCACCGCACGATCGCGTGTTCGTCATCATGGCCAACAGTGACTCGGCCGAGACGGTGTGCAGAGACACCATCACGGGTGACGACGCGCGCCAGAACGCGATCCAGTGCGGGGGCGAGCGATTGCACTATACGATCAACGGCGCGTCGTGGCCCAACACCGAGCGGTTGCATGCCACCGTCGGCGACTCGCTGCATTGGCGCGTGATCAATGCCTCACAGGGCCTGCCGCATCCGATGCACCTCCACGGCTTCTATTACCGAATCGATTCCTACCGCGGGCAATCAGGCCCACAAGCGACTCCGCCAATCGTCTCCGGCCAGATGGTCGTGACGCAGCTCCTGCGGCCGTACGCGGCGATGTCGATCACCTGGTCGCCCGATCGGCCAGGAAACTGGCTGTTTCACTGTCATACGGCCATGCACACCACGCCGCCCGAGCTGATGCCATCGCCGGATGACGGCGCGGACATGAGCGGTATGGTCGGCCTCGTCCTCGGCACGATCGTCGCGCCGAGAGCCGGCGTCGTTTCCGCCGGCCACCCCGTCGCGTCGGTGAGGCGCCTCCGCCTCGTCGCCGAGGAAGGACCCGGCCCGTTGCCTCGAGGTCTCTGGCGCGAACCGGTGCGCGACAGCCTGCCCTTGATGCACTTCGTGCTCGAGGAGCACGGGCGCCGAACGGACACGCATGCGGACGTGAGTCCAGAGCTCGACCTGGTGCGCGGCGAGCCGGTGGCGATCACGATCGTGAACCATCTGCGCGAGGCGACGAGCGTCCACTGGCACGGCATCGAGATCGAGGACAGCTACATGGACGGCGCACCGGGATTCAGCGGGGCGGGCACGCACCTCGCGCCGGCGATCGCGCCGGGCGATTCGTTCGTGGCGCGTTTCACGCCGCCGCGCGCCGGCACGTTCATGTACCACGCCCACGTCGACGACCTGCGCGAGCAATTGGCCGGCCTCGAAGGAGCGCTGATCGTTCGCGATCGCGGCGCCTCGTCGAGCGACGATCATACGTTCTTCTTCAAGGGCTTTCGGCTGTCGACGCATCCGCTCGAGATCAACGGCCAGGCCAATCCGGACACGGTCGTGCTGCACGCCGGTCGCACCGCGCGGCTCCGGTTCATGAATCTGTCGATGAACGTTCCGTCGCCGTCCTTTTACCTGACGGCGCGTCCGGACAGCGTTGCGCAGATCGCGAACGACCCGATGCTGGTCCGCTGGCGGCTCGTCGCCAAGGACGGGTTCGATTTGCCGGCGGGCGTGCAAGGTCCGCGGCCCGCGCATTTGATCGTGGGCATGGGCGAGACGTGGGATGTCGAGTTCACACCCGAGCACGACGGGCCCCTGCAACTCGAGATACGAGAATCGGGCGGCCAGCACGAGCTTAGTGTTCGCGTGCCGATCCGGGTGGAGTGAGAGAATGATGATCGGCCGAGGCCGGGCGCTCGTCATCGCCGCATGGTGGGTCGCCACCGCTTCCCAATTGGCTGCGGCGCAGCGAGCGACGCCGCAGCCGCCGCCGCAGCATGACACTGAGATTCTCATGCTCGGCACCGCCGGGGGTCCGCCGTTGCGCGCGGATCGCTCGGAGCCGGCGACGCTGCTGATCGTGGACGGTCGGCCGTATCTGATCGACTGCGGGATCGGCGCGGCGCGACGGCTGGCAGAGGCTGGGATCCAGTCAGAAACGATCCGCACGATCTTCCTGACGCACCTCCACCCGGATCACGATCTGGGGCTTGCAGCCGTCCTGGCGGATGAGTTTCAACACCGCGACCGGCGCGACGCGGCTCCTCCGCTCGGCATCTATGGGCCGCCGCAGACGAAGGATCTCGTGGATGCGGCGTGGCGTTACATCAGCATTCCGTACGCGGTGTTCGCCGCTGAAGAATTTGCAGATCTTGGCGCGGGGGTTCCCAAGCAAAGCCCATTCGAAGTGCACGAGGTCGACACGGGCGTCGTGTACCGTGATGACCTGATTCGCGTCGTTGCTGTGGAGAACTCGCATTACGCACTCATGTCGGCCGCATCGCGCGCCGTGATGAAATCGTATTCGTACCGATTCGAGACGCCGCATGGCGTCATCGTCTTCACCGGCGACACGGGTCCGAGCGACGCGGTGGTGCGTCTCGCGCAAGGCGCCGACGTGCTCGTCGCAGAAGCGCACGACTCCGTTCAAGCGATTCGTAGCGCGAATCGCACCGCCGACCAGAATCACTGGTCGCCCGAGCGCAGGGCCGGGTTCATCGCTCACGTCACGCAGGAGGCGCTCGACCTGCGCGGGGTGGGAGAGATGGCAGCCACGGCACACGTCGGATCGGTCGTGTTGTACCACATGATCCCGGCCGACCCCGGCGCCTTCGTCACCGGCGTACAGCGGTATTTTGCCGGCCCAGTCTTCGCGGGCGCGGACCTCGAACGGTATTGCCTGAGGGCGTCGCCCCCGGAACGCGCGTCGGGCGCCGGTCCGTTCGGGCGGTGTCAGCAGAGCGAGCGTACGAAACCTCGCACGCCGTGACTAAGTGCTCGGCGCGCCGACTCGAAAATCATCATGAACTCCGTGCGAACGACCTCTCCAGTCAAAGCACGGCATTGATCTTCGTGCGCCCGTCAACGGCCGGCGCATCCGCTGTCATTCTGTCAGGCGCTGCGCTGCCCGGCGGACCCGACGAAGCCGAGATGTCCGGAGATGTATCACTGACGTCCGAACGATCAAAGTTCCCAGATACATACATCCAAAGCAGGAGATGCAGATGAGCAGCATGTTTCATCGAACGACGGGAGCCACGGGAGCCCTTCGGTACTGCGCGGCGGGGGCGACGCTGCTCGTCAGCTCGCTCGCCGTTGCGGCCGGCCCAGGCGCGCGGTCCCTGCCGGAGCTGCGCCCCAACGCGAACACCATGACCGCCGGCACGCTTCACGACGGCGTCCTCACCCTGGCACTCGACGCGAGGCAGACCCTCTGGCGCTTCAACCCCGCTCGCCCGCCGATGCTCGTTGCCGCCTTCTCGGAGGCGGGCAAGCCGCCGCTCATGCCGGGGCCGTTCGTCCGCGTGCCGGCCGGGACGCAGTTGCACCTCACGATTCGCAACTCGCTCGACAAGCCGCTCACCTTTTCCGTGCCGGAAGCATTGCATGGCGGGCCTGATCAGATCAGGGCGCGGGATACGCTCGTCATCGCTCCGGGCGCGATCGACTCGCTGTCGGTGCGCGCGACGGTGCCGGGCGGTTACGTCTATCATGCGGGGATACCGGACGGCGCCACCAAGATCTCACATATGGCAGGGGCGCTCGTCGGCACGATCGTCGTCGACAGTGTTGGAACACCGGCCAAGGCGATCGAACCCGTGTTCGTGATCATGGCGACGGAAGACGCTCCGTCGTCGGCGTGCGACGACACGACGACGGGGCCCAACCCGCTGGCCGAGTGCAAAGGTCGGCGCTTCATGTACACGATCAACGGCGTCGAGTGGCCGGAAACGCCGCGGATGCACGCCACCGTTGGCGACTCGCTGCACTGGCGAGTGATCAACGGGTCGGCCCAGGTGCACCCGATGCACCTGCATGGCTTCTACTACCGTGTCGACGCGCTCACTGGACCGCTGGTGGACGAAAGCAGTCGACCGGTGCCGGGGCAGCTGGTCGTCACACAGCTTCTCCAGCCGCAGACGTCGATGTCGATGACCTGGTCGCCTGAGCGGCCGGGCAATTGGCTCTTTCACTGCCACTTCGCGCTGCACAACACGTCGTACTCGATGATCGCGATGGCCGGCGACCCTGACATGCGCGACATGGCGGGCCTCGTGATCGGCACGATCGTCGCGCCGCGGCCGGGCGTGGTCATGGCGGGAGCGCCGGCGCCGGCCCGCCGTCTTCGGCTCGTCGCCGAACAGTCGCCAACACCGAGCGGCGGGAAGGGTGCGCTGCCGCGCAAGCACTTTGTCCTCGAGGAGGGCGCCCGGCGCGTCGACAACCGCACCGACTGGAGCCCCGAGATCGACCTCGTGCGCGGTCAACCGGTCGCGATCACGATCGTCAACCATCTCGACGAGCCGACGAGCGTTCATTGGCACGGCATCGAGGTGGAGGACAGCTACATGGACGGTGCGCCCGGCTTCAGCGGAGCGGGGACGCACCTCTCGCCGGCGATCGCGCCGGGAGATTCGTTCGTCGCGCGCTTCGCGCCGCCGCGCTCGGGGACGTTCATGTACCACGCGCACATCGACGAGCTGAGCGAGGAGATGGCTGGGTTAGAGGGCGCTCTCATCGTGCGCGATTCGAGCACCGGCGCGGACCCTGATGACCATCCCATTTTTCTCAAGGGCTCGCCCGGCGACCGCGCTCACCCGATCGAGATCGACGGGCAGGCAAATCCCGATACGATCGTGCTCCGCCTCGGGCGCCCGGCCCGGTTTCGCCTGATGAATCTGGCGGACGGCGTCGGCGGAGCCGTTCCCTTCGTCTGGCTCACGGCGCGCCCGGACAGCGCCGCCGCGATGGTGCGCGACAGCATGCTCGTGCGGTGGCAGCGCATCGCCAAGGACGGATTCGATCTCCCCGCGGCTGCTCGCGGACCGCGACCCGCCGATCAGATCGTCGCCGTCGGCGAGACCTACGATTTCCTGTACACTCCGGCAACCAACGGCCTGCTTCGCCTCGAGGTGCGGGGGAGCGGCGCCAATCACGGTTTGCTAATTCGTGTTCCGATACGCGTGCAGTAATACTCGGTGCGCCGCGCCGCGGGCGCCAGCCACGCGACGCCGTACACGTGGAGATTCGTCATGACTCATCGCACCACTCGAACCGCTCTCGTCACTCTCGCATCGGCGGTAGCGGCGGCCGTTCCGGCGTCGACCACTCCCGCCGTTCGGCCGAACGCCAACACCGCGCGCGCCGGCGTTCTGAAAAGCGGCGTCCTCACGGTCAGGCTCGACGCGACGCAAAGCCGCTGGTGGCTCAACGGGCCGAAGCGCTCGCCAATGACGATTGCCGCGTTCGCCGAGTCTGGCCGCGAGCCGCTCATGCCGGGCCCGTTGATCCGTGCGCGCGAAGGCACGGAGCTCCGCCTCACCATTCACAACTCGCTCGGTCGTCCCCTTACATTCTACATCCCATCCGCCGTGCGGACCGCTGACGACGCGGCGATGGACTCGGTCGTCGTCGCGCCGGGGATGATCGGACACATCAGCGCCCGACTCGATGTGCTCGGCAACTACATCTATCGCGCGGCGACTGCGTCGGGTGCGAGCCGCGTGATGCAGTTCGCCGGCCTCCTCTCCGGCGCGCTCGTCGTCGACTCGGCCCAGTCACCAGCGAATCCGCGCGATCGGGTGTTCGTCATCATGGGCACCCCCGACTCGACTTGGGTCGCGTTCGCCGACACCGCCCCATTCAGCCTGGCGTCGCGAAACAGTCTGCCTGCCGGACGCCTCGTCTGGACGATCAACGGCGAGTCGTGGCCGGGGACAGAACGGATTCACGCGACCGTCGGCGACTCGCTGCGCTGGCGCATCATCAACGCCTCGCGCGAGCCGCACCCGATGCATATGCACGGCTTCTACTATCGCGTCGATGCGTTCGCCGCGCCCCAGGCCGGGCGCTTCGGACATCCAGCGCCGGGCCAGATGGTCGTGACACAACTCATGTCACCGTTCTCGACGATGTCGATGACCTGGTCGCCGACCCGTCCGGGAAACTGGCTCTTTCACTGCCACATCGCGGTGCATCTCGCACCGGACTCGCTGTCCGCCGCGCCCGATGATCCTGATATGCGCGACATGACAGGGCTCGTACTCGGCGTCCTAGTCCGCGGCCGACCCGGAGTAACGCTGGCGGGGGCCGCGGCTTCGACTCCCGTACGTCGGATCCGTCTCGTCGCGGAAGGCGGCGTCGCGAAGCCCGGAACGTTGGTCACAGACTCGGTGCCCGCGATGCGGTTCCGCTTAGAGGATGGCGAGCGGACCATCGCTGGCGGACGCGACTTCAGCCCCGAATTGGATCTCGTCCGCGGCGAGCCGGTCGCAATCACCATCGTCAATCATCTCGGAGAGCCGACGAGCGTTCATTGGCACGGCATCGAAGTCGAGGACAGTTATGTCGACGGTGTGCCGGGGTTCAGCGGCGACGGGAGGCGACTCTCACCGGCGATCGCGCCGGGCGACTCGTTCGTGGCTCGCTTCACGCCGCCGCGCGCCGGAACGTTCATGTACCACGCCCATGTCGACGAGCTCCTGCAACAAGGGGCAGGAATGGAGGGGGCGCTGATCGTGCGCGACCCACGGGACTCATTACCAGTCGACGATCACGTCTTCTTTCTCAAGGGCGTTACCGGAAGCGTGGAACATCCGGTGGAAATCGACGGCCACGCAGTGCCGGATACGGTGGTGCTGCATTCCGGCCACGCGGCGCGATTCCGATTGATTAACTTGGCAACGATCAACGTCGACCCGATTGCTGATCTGACCGCGAACCCGGACAGCGCCCTGACGAGTCCACGCGATACCATGATCGTGCGCTGGCGGCCGATCGCGAAAGACGGGTTCGACGTGCCATCGGCGGCACAGACGCTCGCTCGAGCAGCCCAGGATGTCGCAGACGGCGAGACGTACGACTTCCTCTACACGCCACGCAGCCCCGGCATGCTGCATCTCGAGTTTCGTACGAACGGCCCGGCGCACCGGCTGATCATTCGCGTGCCGATTCGAGTCGAGTAGATGATCAACACAAATTCACATTTGAATCCGTGAAAGATCGATCATGACCATGCATCGAGCGTCGCCCGCGCTTGTTCTCATGGCGGCCAGCCTCGTCACGACCGCCGGCGCGCCACGTCGGGTGCTTCCCGTCGTGCTCCCCAATCCGAACACGGCGCGTGCCGGTGTGCTGCGTGGCGACACGCTCGTCGTCGCCCTCGAAGCTCGCGAGAGTGAATGGCGGCCCGATGGCGACAGGAAGCCGTCGATGACCATCGAGGCGTTCGCCGAACCGGGAAAGGCGCCGCTCATTCCAGGGCCGCTCGTGCGTGCGGGGCGGGGGACGATCATTCGATTCTCCATACGCAATTCTCTCGCAACGCCGCTCACTTTCTTCGTTCCCGCCGCCGTGCACGGCGGTCCCGATCGCATGAAGGCGATGGATTCGGTCGTCCTTGCTCCCGGCGCGGTGGGGGTGCTGTCGACGCGGGCAACCATTCCCGGCAACTACATCTATCGCGCGACGACGCCCGCACCGATCACGATCCAGCGAGGGGTCGCCGGCCTGCTCACCGGGGCGATCGTGATCGACACGGCCGGCGCGCCGCCACTCCCCGACGACCGCGTGCTCGTCTTGCTCGAGACGCCCGACTCGGCCTTCATCGCGAATTTTTCCCCGCGTCGCCCGCCGGCACTGGACACCGTCGGCCGACTGATTTACACGATCAACGGACTCTCATGGCCGAACACCGAGCGGATTCGCGCCACAGTCGGTGACTCGCTCCATTGGCGTGTCATCAATGCGTCGGTCGCGCCGCACCCAATGCACCTCCACGGCTTCTACTATCGCGTCGACTCCTTCACCGGGCCGCTCGTCGGGGCAGAAGGGCAGGGGGCGCCCGGGCGCCGCGTCGTCACGGAGCTCGTCTGGCCCTGGACTTCGATGGCGATGACCTGGTCGCCCGACCGTCCCGGCAACTGGCTATTCCATTGCCATTTCGCCATTCACCTCCAGCCCGACTCCATCTCCGCGGCGACGGACGATCCGCACCGGCGCATGATGGTCGGCCTCGTGATGGGAGTGCTCGTCTCGCCACGCGCTGGATCGGACGCAGTCGCCGCGCACCAAGCGGGCGGGCTGTCGGCGTCCGCTGCGCGCCACCTTCGCTTGATCGCTGTCGAAGACACCATTCCCGGCGACAAGCGCTTTCCGGATGCCGTGCCATCGATGCGCTTCGTGATGGACGAGAACGGCCGCCGCACGGACGCGCCGCCAGGTCGGAGCGCAGAGCTCGATCTGGTGCGCGGGCAGCCCGTAGCGATCACTATCGTGAATCATCTCGACGAGCCGACGAGCATTCATTGGCACGGCATCGAAGTTCAGGACAGTTATGTCGACGGAGTCGTGGGGTTCAGTGGAGCAGGCAACCACCTCGCTCCAGACATTGCGCCGGGCGACTCATTCGTGGCGCGCTTCACACCGCCGCGCGCCGGAACGTTCATGTACCACGCGCACATGGACGAGGTGCGTCAACAGCGTGCCGGAATGATCGGCGCGCTGATCGTTCGGGAACCCGGCGACATGCACCCGTCCGACGACCACGTATTCTTCCTGACGGGCTCGCGGCGCGGCGATCATGCACATCCGCTCGAGATCAACGGATCGATCAACGCGGATACCGTCGTCCTGCCGGTCGGGCGAACGGCGCGTCTGCGGCTGCTGAGCCTCGCCTGGGCCAACCCGACGCCGATGCTCACGCTCACCGCCCCGCGGGACAGTACGCCCGCCGACCATCGCGACGCGATCGTGGTCCGCTGGACGCCGATCGCCAAGGACGGTCTTGAATTGCCCGCCTCGCAGCAAACACCGCGACCGGCGCGCCAGGTAGTCAGCATGGGCGAGACCTATGATTTTGCGTTCACGCCCACGCGCGCCGGCGAGTACAGGCTCGAGGCGCGCACGAATCCACCGCCGGGGATTCCAGTGCCGCCCCGACTGGTCGCGCAGGTCGTCATTCGCGCGCAGTGATCACGGAGTTGTGCCTTGTCGAGCGAGCGTGACGAGAATTTGATAGCGCAGCAGATCGGCCGCGGTGTATTCGACTGAAGCAGTCTGGCGCGCCGCTCACACCGGCGTCGAAACCCGCTCGGCGCCGAGTGGCCGCTCGCCAAGCGCATCGTTCACTTCGCGTTGCGCGTCGGCGAGCCGCCCCACGTCTTCGCCGAGCGCACGCGCGGCGTCGAGCAGTGTGGTGAGCGGCGCCAGGTC
>Ga0134128_10007846_pt1 | contig 12868 bp, 12 predicted proteins | sample KB31754_FD_96462 | JGI IMG/M metagenome (GOLD analysis project Ga0134128, IMG submission 96462) | Terrestrial soil microbial communities with excess Nitrogen fertilizer from Kellogg Biological Station, Michigan, USA - KB3-175-4 | ecosystem: Environmental > Terrestrial > Soil > Unclassified ...
AATGGTGATTGGTAAGTACCAGGCCATTATCTGAAATGATTTCAGCAGTACATCCACCTGCAAATTGTACGATTGCGTCTTTTAAACTACTATGGTTAATACTATAAAGGTCCTCTTCCGATAGTTTGAGACCTTCGCGCTTCATCTGGTCGTAATTTTTACCAATGAGCATAGGTAGCCACATGCCTTCGTCGGCATAAGCAGATAGCATCATTGCGACGGCACAGACAGATAGTAATAATTTTTTCATTGTTTTCGTTACAAGTTTTTTGAAAATGGGAACTATTTGTAATGGGGCAAAAGTATTAAATAGCTTCAATTTACCTCTTGGGAATCTTCGATAAATGGGTGACTTAAAGGGGGAAAACACATTGATCGAGACATCTCATTATTTAATTATATACCTACACCGGACTTAAATCCTTTGCCAGGCCACATTTTTGTATAAAATCATTTGTGAATACCTGCCGTGTAGGAGCGTCGAGTAGGGAATTGCGGCATTGTATCCATTTGTTTACCCTGTCTGCGCCATACATGTACAATACGAGGTCTGCATCAATAGCAAAATTGAGCTTGCCCCAGTGCATAGTGTAAGGGATGTTTTGTTGTCTTAATGTTGTCCATATATTTTGGAAGAAATCTCTTGATGCCTGGGCATCTACGCCATCCATCTCCAATACACAGGTGTGAGGAAAGCAAGTGAAGCCTAATATAGCCTGGGTGCCTTTTACAAAACGAAGGCCGAGACCACCGGGAAAAGGAGTCTGATGGCTTGCGGCAGTAATAAGTTCGGCTACGCGACTTGCATTGGAAATATCTACGGCAATAGCTGCACTGCCAACCTTTCCCCTGAATTTTGTATTAATAAATGTATCACCTATAGTGGCCGTTGATGCATCGGCAGATGCATAGGCAAGAGGGAATAATTTATCGACCAATGCGGGAATAACCAATGCAGATAGATCAGGGCCTGCAGCATCCAATACCGTCTGTATTACACCGAGTGTATCGTCCCCATAGGTAAAGCGCTGATTAGCTGGTACAGGTGGTTGATAACTGTCCACATACTGACATTTATATATTGTTCGCAGGTAAACGCCTTTTTGAGGATCGTTAGGAGCAAACTGATGAGGATTGACAACTATTTCAAAATGGTACAGTTGCTTATCCGACCCGTTTTGTGGAAGTGGCAATATATTATTATTCGCGAAATCAAGGGTGTTGATAGCCTGTTTCAATTCGTCGTTATAAGGGATCATTCCACCCGGATGCTTCTCTAGTAAATAGATCGGATCTGTTTCCAGCATAATGCCGTGTATAAATCCAAAGCTACCGAAGCTTATTATAGCTGCATTGAACATATCATCATCTCTTATGGCTTCGGCTCCAAGCCAATTGATAAAATCATCGGAAGCTATAGGATAGGAAGCCCTTTCGAGCCACACATGCCTTGACGGGCCGACAACAATGTGTAATCCTACGATGCTATCGTGTACGGCCCCGTCATTGATCGCTGCTCCATGTGTACCCGTGGAAGTAGCACCGGCGATGGATTGGCCGTTGCTGGCGCCGGATGCTTTTAATGAGCGTTTGGGATCACTTTCTTTTTCCAATTTATCATTCAACATTAATATGGTCATACCACATTGCACAAAAAACAGATCATGAGCCTGCCTGCCATTAGTAAGATATTGCGGGGAAATAAATGAATTTCCCATATTGAATGAAAGCGTAAGATTTTTGGTGTCAACAATACCTCCATCAGATACCGCTACTTCTGATAATGACCACCCGCTGCCCATAGCCCTTAGCTGTTGCCTATTATTTATTGCATTTTGTATTAGCCATTGAAAATTGGCAGTAGTTCTTTTGTATTGCTCACCAATATCGCTAACAGAAGCCGGCAATGATATAGTATATGAAGCATTAGGAGTAAAAGTTTGTGTAAAATTCTGATGCACATTTGTCCATTGCTGTATAGGTAATAACTGGATGCCTTCAGGAAGAGCCATAATAATTGCTTTAAAGTGAATAAATTAATGTCCCAGTTGTCCTGTGGGGATGTCAGGCGGTGCACAAGACCACTCCAGTTTTACGGGTACTGCTATGCCAAGCGATAAAGCAGATATAAGTATATATCCAAAATTGGTTTTTGCGGTTACCATGTTTAAATGATTAAATGAGGGATTGCAGTGAGGATTTATGTCGTGAGGCTGCACAAGGCCCCATGCGTAAATCCAGACAGTAGTATCGTTTAAGGGATTGTTTGCTATTGTATTACTATCATATTGCGTGACAACCTTTGCCGTCATACAGGATGGGAAGATGAAAATTATAAATACAAAAACAAATAAGGAATAATAGCTTATATGTGAAAAAGTTTTTTTCATGAAGATGGTTTGAATCCAAAAGTATTTTAATAAAGATAATTTGTTTGCTCTCAATATGCAATGTTTATCACAGGTAGGCCTATATAAAATTTACAATTAAACAATGGATTTAAATTAATTTTGCAATCCATTTAGAAGAGACATGTTTGAAAATCTTAGTGAGCGGTTAGAGACCGCGTTTAAACAGCTGAAAGGCGAAGGACGCATTAACGAAATAAATGTTGCGACTACAGTAAAGGAGATACGCCGTGCACTGGTAGATGCTGACGTAAACTATAAAATAGCCAAGGAATTTACCGATAGGGTGAAGGATAAAGCTGTAGGTGAAAAGGTAATAACGGCCGTATCGCCCGGGCAGCTTATGGTAAAAATCGTAAAGGATGAGCTTGCCGAACTGATGGGGGGTAAGGAAGAAGAGATCAATCTGAATGGCAAGCCAACCATTATACTAATTGCCGGTTTGCAGGGTTCGGGTAAGACAACCTTTTCCGGTAAGCTTGCTAATTTCCTGAAAACCAAGAAAGGTCGTAACCCTTTGCTGGTAGCGGCAGATATATATCGTCCTGCAGCGATAGACCAGTTGCAGGTATTGGGAGAACAGATAAAAGTGCCTGTATATACCGAAAGGGAAAATAGGGATGCTGTGCAAATTGCCCAAAATGCGATCGCACAGGCAAAACAGAATGGCAATAGTGTGATAATAATAGATACCGCTGGCCGCCTGGCTATAGACGAGGTGATGATGCAGGAAGTGGCCAACATTAAGGAAGCTGTACAACCACATGAAATATTGTTTGTGGTTGACTCAATGACAGGACAGGATGCGGTAAATACAGCTAAGGCATTTAATGACAGGCTGAATTTTACAGGCGTAGTGCTTACCAAGCTGGATGGAGATACAAGGGGTGGGGCGGCACTTTCCATAAAATATACGGTAGATAAGCCCATTAAGTTCGTAAGCATGGGCGAAAAGCTTGATACCCTGGATGTATTTTATCCGGAACGTATGGCTCAGCGTATATTAGGAATGGGTGATATTACTACCCTCGTGGAAAGAGCCCAGGCGCAATTTGATGAGGTGCAGGCCAAGAAGCTGGAGAAAAAGATACGCGCCAACAAGTTTGATTTTGAAGATTTTAAAGAACAGCTGAACCAGATAAAAAAGATGGGTAATCTGAAAGACCTATTGGCTATGATACCCGGGGTGGGAAAGGCAATAAAAGAAATAGATATATCTGATGATGCTTTTAAGGGTATTGAAGCGATGATCAATTCGATGACGCCCTACGAACGGAACAATCCGGATGTAATAGACGGTAGCCGCAGAAAGCGCATTGCCAAGGGCAGCGGTAAGGATATAGCTGAGGTAAATGCCTTTATGAAGCAATTTGACCAGATGAAACAGATGATGAGCCAGATGAACAAATTTAAAGGAATGGGAATGGGTATGCCTGGAATGCCAATGGGCAGAAAATAGGTATAGCAGATAATAACAAATAGCACTATTTTTACGTTAGTATTAGGATAATAGCAGGTAAAAGAAAAAATTAGAGGAATTGCTTTTGCATTTTTCTTTTTTTCCTATATTTGCAGTCCAAAAATTTATTATAAAACGCAAATAATTTCTATTATTTATGGCGGTAAAAATTCGTCTTCAACGTCATGGGTCCAAGAAGCGCCCATTCTACTTTATTGTAGTAGCAAACACCACCGCTCCGCGCGATGGTAAATTCATTGAGAAACTTGGTACGTACAACCCTTTAACAGTGCCTGCAACTGTAAGAGTAAACCGTGAACGCTCATTGCACTGGCTGCAAAAAGGCGCACAGCCTACTAACACTTGCCGCAGGATATTGTCTTTCAAAGGTGTATTGTATCTGAAGCATCTAATGCGTGGTGTAACATTGAGTCTTTTTGATGAAAAAACAGCATGGGACAAATTCGAAAAATGGAATTCTGAACACGAGCAAGTTGTAGCTCAGCGTGAAGAATTGCATCGGAAGCACAAAACTGAAAAACGCCATACAGCTATGCGTGAATCAGTACGTCGTGTAGAAGAAAAGCAAGCTATAAGACAAACTGCTCAACAACAGGAAGGTGCAGCTGAAGAGCAACAGGAAGGTTAATATCCAGATTTAAAATTATAATTAAAAAGCAACGATTTAATCGTTGCTTTTTTTGTTTGGCTGGGGTGCAAATATTTTCTCAGCTTCTGCATTTCTATTATCTTCACACAATATGGCTAAGAAGATTTCCCAACCATCCACATCTAATAAAAAGGAAGCAGTATCTGCGAATACTTCCAAACAAAAATCTGTTTCAATCCCCAATGTAGCTGCTATACAAAATGAAAGTGAAGTATGGAAAAAGGTTCTGTTTTTTAGTCTGCTTGGGATATTTATACTCATGACCATTATGAGCTTCTCGTATGGCATTTCGGGAGATGAGGTGGATATGAATGAATATGGGAAAGCTGTTTTAAAATATTTTACGACGTTTGGCCATGACCAAACAGTATTGAATATGCCTAAAGAGTATAATAGGGATGGTGTGATGCAATATTATGGCGGTTTATTTGATCTAATTTGTGCAATTGTCAATAAGTTTTCTCCTTTCAATGAATATGCTACCCGCCATGTGCTAAATGCATGGGCAGGATTTCTAGCGATCTTTTTCTCTGTAAAAATTTGTATTCGCACATTTGGTAGGCAAGCGGCAGTGCTTTGTGCATGGTTAATGTTCCTCGCTCCTTTTTTCCTGGGGCACGCAATGAACAACCCTAAAGACATTCCGTTCGCAACCGCCTACATAGCAGCAATATATTGCATTATCCTATTATTTGATCATTTGCCTAAACCCTCAATAAAATATTATGTTTTTGCGATAATTAGTATAGGCGCGGCAATAAATGTAAGAGTAGGGGGTATATTATTATTACCCTACATGATAGTCTTTGCTTTAATCATTTATATCGTAAAGCGAGTGTTTCAAGGTGAAAAAATTGTTTTAACATCATGGGTTAAACCTTTGGTTGTTGTGGCTGTATTAGGTTACCTGGCAGGAAGTGTCTTCTGGCCATACGGGCAAAAAAATCCCATCAGCAATCCTTTAACAGCGCTCAGTGAAATGAGCAATTTTAAAGTGAACATTGCACAACTGTTTGAAGGTGAAAAAGTATTCTCAGGAGATCTACCGTCTAATTTTCTTCCTAAAAGCTTTTTAATTACAAATAGTTATGTGTTCCTGATAGGTTTGGGGCTAATGGTCTTGTTCTTATGGGGGATACGCAAAAAAGAATATGCTTCCATCATCTATTTTATTGTGTTTACAGGTATATTTCCTGTAGCATATATAATATACCAGAAAGCTAATGTATACCATGCGTGGAGACATGTATTATTTATATTCCCATCCCTCGCAATAGCATCTGCAGGCGGCTGGTACTTATTTTCCAATTATCTTGCTAAAAGAAATGTAAAGTTTGGAATGGCAATAGCAGGAGTGTTGCTGCTGGAGCCTCTTTATTTTATTGTATCCACGTTCCCAAATACAATTACCTATTATAACGCATTTGCCGGTGGTGTACAAGGTGCATATGGCAATTATGAAATGGACTATTATTACAACAGTATGAAGCAGGATGCAGATTGGTTTGAGAAGAATATATTACCTAAATACAAGCCAACAGATACAATCATTGTAGCAAGTAATGCAGCTCATCTGATAAGGCAATATTTTAAGAATGATAAAAATGTGCAAGTGGAATATGTACGTTTCCCAGAACGGGATGAAAAACCATGGGATTACTCTATCTTCCATATTGCGTTAATACCGGATGAAGAAATAAGGTCGGGCACATGGTTGCCGTCAACTACTGTATACAAAGCGGAAGTAAGAGGCTGTGTACTTTCTGCAATAGCTAAGAGGCCGTCTTATGATGATTTGAAGGGGTTTGATGCATTAGAGAAAAATCAGGCCGATAGTGCCATACAATATTTTACTTCTTACCTTAAAAAAGACCCTAACAATGTAGATATGTTAAATATTATGGCTAACATTTTTCATCAACTGCATAGAGATGATATTGCTCAGCAATATGCAGAACAAGTGAATAAGCTTCTGGCAAGTGGTGTAGAATAACAGTTGTTATTTTCCCCACATAGCATTTGCAGTGGCGGGGAATGGAAAAGTTATTTCATTGACATTCAATTCAAGCTTATTGATGATCTCCACTCCTTGCATCAATGAGTGGTCCTGGTTGGACACTTCATACTTCCATGCGCCAAAACGTCCACGTGAATAAATATGCTGTTTATCCAGTTCAGGAATCACTTTTGTAAGTGCTTTATCCCTTTCGAGTGAAGGAGTGGGATAGCCATACTCAAGAGATTTGTAGCAAGTAGAGATTATCTCGTCCCTGCTTTGAATTAGCCTGGTATTAAGCATCCCCTGAATGGTCTCTTCTACTATCGTAATAGGATTTACTGCTTTGTAATGCGATTCACTTACTTCGGCCATTAGTGACCAATGTTGAGATATATCCGGGACATTATTAGGGCTATAATTTGAGAACACCGTTACTCTATAGAATGGACAATTGCTCTCTGGAAAATACATCCAGCATTTTGTCTTTAGATTCTCTTTAGGTTTTCCTTTTAGCCCTACACCTATAATGTGTGTAGATGAATGTTTAAGAAGCTTAACTAATTCTTTATATTCATCGCTGATATGGTGTAAGCTATTTACAAGAATATCCAAAGGCATTGTATTAATTATAGCATCGTATGTGTACTCCGTATTGTCAGCACAATGAATTATTTTTTTATGATTGTCAATGGAATTTACGGTGGTATTAAAATGGAATTTATCTGGTCCAATTATATCGGCTACACTTAACCAAATAGCGCCTGTACCCCCATATTTTGGGAATTGGAAGGTGCTGTTCGGGCCCCATGATATATCTTCCAGATCAAATAAAATATTTTTTGAAACGCGCTCAAGGTCGGTGACGGCCACACGTTCACCTATCCATGTATAATTCATGGTTTCCGGGGGATAAGCCCATACCTTAAAATTGTATGGAACCATAAATACCTCAGCAATGCCTGCGCCTAAAGTAGCATATATCCATTCTTTAAAATTGGCAGGTTTTGCTTGTGTTGGGCTCTTATACTCTTGTATTATGCCTTGCAGGCATTTCCACATTTCTTCTTTGGGTAGATGGCGTATATTATTTTGAAAAGGATAGGGTACAAAACGATCGCGTATCCATACCCATGATTCCCGCTGATGATTGAGCCATCCCTCTTTGCCAAGAGCTTTTATCATCAGGTCATCAAAATATTTATAATGAGAGAATTGTACATGTCCGCCAATATCCCATGTGAACCCGCTATCATCTACAAAACTGGATGATAACCCTCCCGCTTTGGTATCTTTTTCAAGAATAATAAAATCATTAATCCCTAACTCATTTAATCTGCATGCAGCACCAAGCCCTGTTGGGCCAGCACCGATAATAACATATTTATAATGCTGCGACATGTATGTTTATGCTGTGCCTTTTAAAGACTTTAAACGCTTTTTCAAAGTGAAGGAAAAATTGAACAGCTCCCCGGCTGTGCGAAAACACACTTTCAATAGTTTCCATTTTATAATGGATACTTGTCCTGTTTCGCGCTCTTTGTGTGTAACAGGAATGCTCATTAAATCATTGCCGTCCCTTTTTGCCAGCACGGATAAGAAAATATTTGGAGCAAATGGCTGCCCATGCAACGCATTTAATAGCTTAGGAAGATAATCGCCTTTTATTAAACGATAGGGCACATTACTGTCAGTAATAAATACGCCGAAAAAAAGCAAATTGATTACGCGTACAATGCGGGTAATAACAAGTCTGTTAGCGTCGTCATATCTTTTTTTGCGATAACCCAAAATAAAATTTGACTTTTCCCTACTTTCCCAAAGTTTCGGAAAATCTGCAGGTAGAAACTGATTATCACTATCTACCTGGAAAACCCATTGCGGATTATATTTCAAAGATTCATGATATCCATTTAAAACAGCGTTGCCATGGCCACCATTTTTTTGATGCACGACTTGCAAATATGATAAACGATTAGCAAGTTGATCTAAAATTGTGGGAGTATTGTCTTTGGATCCGTCGTTGATTAATAATAATTTGAAGGTTGTCGTTTTCAGGTACCCTGTTAAGAAATCCCCCCACGATGTAATTACCTCTTCAATACATTCCTGCTCATTGTAGACCGGGATGACAACTACAAGGTCTGATTGCTGATATTGCATAATTTAACTATAGGAAACATGTAAGTTATAAACTTACCAGATAGTGTTGATTTTTAGGTTGCTAATGTAACAAAATCAACCGAAACTATAAGCGTTTTATTATTCTTTTACCAAATTATCCGTTCAGAAGGATGAGTGCAAGAATTACTACATATATACTGATTAAAGTAGCAGTGAGCCATTTTGATTTTGCCTGAGTGCGTTTTTGTGGTAGGTGGTATGACATATTTATATTATTTCACAGTTCTTAAACACATATGCTTCAAAATATTTCAATGAAACATCTGCTTTAAAACATCAAAGATTAGGCCAAAAATAAAAGCTGATTGCTACCTTATTTAGATAACGCCGCAAATAAAATCTTAGTATATAGTTATGATAATTTTTTATTTTTTATAATAAATTTTCGTGCAGGATAAGTACTGGAGAGGCAAAGAGGAATAATTTATAAAAAGTATTTGCTTGATTATTTTAACCATTTTTCTATTTCTTTTTGATTTAGCGATATATAAGGTGTTTGGGCTTCTACCCAATCATTATTAACCCAATCTATTACAGGGAAGCTAAAGCCAATCAGCTTAAGAAATTTATCTTTATCGAGACGAGTATAAGGAATATTCTGTGCTTTTGATTTTGCCCAGAAATCTGACAAATCCATTGAGCCACCTATAACCATAAAGAAAGGAAGAGAAGGATTGTTTTGTTTCATTAAGTGCATTTTATATGCTGCCATCTGGCAATGAGGACATGTTGGGCTAAGGAATGCAATTATATATTTTCCTTTATATAGATCTATTTTAGGAATATCCTTTTTACCCGGAGCATAAAGAGAAGAAAGGTTGAGCTTGAACTTATCTTTTTGTAACCATGTGGGCTGTTGATTGGGTATTTCGTATAGGAAAAAGGGCAGAGCTATTAGTATAACTAATAAAGATAGGCTGACGATGTTTGCCCACTTCTTACCTAAACCATTATTAAACAATAAAAGGATAATTGTAGCAATTATCAGCAATACATTTTTTATAAGCGAACTCGCGGGGCTCATCCAAATTGCATCGCCAAAGCATCCACAGTTTACTTGATTACCTTCTTTTACCCATAAGTAAATAAGATATAAGCTGAAAATTATTAAAAGAGTTATGGCTGTTTTTAATACCCATTTTCTCCTGCCATATATATTAAGTATAAGCAATGTACCCAGAGCGGCTTCTAAACCACAAAGAATGCGTGCAGCAACAGCTGCAAAGAACCATGGCAAATGAACAAATCCGACAATAGTATACTCAAAGCTGAATATTGAATTTAGTTTTGTAGACGCAGAATATAAGAAGACGGCACCTACAAATACAGAAAGAGTTATAAGGAAAATGTGTGTAAACTTGTTCATGTATAATTTAAATGGACGCAAAGTAATGTAGAATTCCGAGAGAATATAAACTGAGAACAAAAAGCTGACATTTCATTTTTTTGTATTTATCTTGGATTGATTTAATATATGTTAACAAAAATATTTTCATGAATATATTTGGATATTAACTTTTAGCAACTACTTTAGCGAAAAATTATTTTTATGAAAAAAATCCTTACTCTCTCCGTAGTAGCCCTATTCGGTACCGCGGTTGTTTTCTCTTCATGCAAGAAAAAAGACAAAACCCAAAATTATACTTGCAATTGTACAATTGTACAAAGCGTTAATGGAACACCATTAGATACTGTGAGTGAAAACTATACTGTAAATACCACTCAGGCAAATGCACAAAGCGCTTGTTCCTCAAATATTCAGCAAAGTATTAGTTCTGGTGGGATGACTCTTACCCAATCAGGGAGCTGTACTTTCCATTAATGGATTTCAGGAAGTTGAATTATAAAAACAAAGGCCATCATTGATGGCCTTTGTTTTTTATTTAGAAGTTAGCATTATATACTGCAACTACCTCCGACTATCGAAGCACTAGTATTGAGAGTGTTGCATTTATTCGTTGCATCACTTTTCTTTGATTTGCCTAAATCAATAGAGTATGTGGTGTCAGTGCCTGTGCTTGATCCCTGAGGGATTTTACAATTACATTTGTAATCTTTTTTGCAAGATGTGAATGTTAGGGCTCCGAATAGGGCAACAATCACAAACGGTGTAATTTTTTTCATAAAAGCTTAAATTTTAAGGGCGCAAGATAAAATGCCAAATTGAAATTTTATAGCTTTTCATTAAAAAAATTTAATTTCATATAAATCTAATTATTAATAATATAAATTAAAACGCCCAGCTTCACGTTGAAACTGGGCGTTTTAATTTATGGTTAAACCTATAAATGGCAGGTGGTTCCCCCTGGAAAAGTATTATTTGCTTGTGTTTCATAATTATTACACGTTCTTTTGGCATCGCCATAAGTGGCATTGTTAATGCTATGAGTTTCAGTGGTTGATGCACCTCCTACTACAATAGTGCAAGTGCAGGTATAATCTTTTTTGCATGATGTCATTGCTGCCAAGCCTAGCAGTGCAAATACTGCTGCCAATCTGATCTTTTTCATAGTTTGGAGTTTTAATCTTTAGTTAATAGTGTTTTTTATTTGTTGTCATATTCAATAACAAAATATAATTGGTTATTTTCATTAATGTCATTCCATTCACCGGCATGTCCTAAAGAACCCGAACCTTTTGGCCAATCTGCCAAACCAATAGCGGCTGCATTTTGTTTGTCCTTATAGTTATCAGGTTCGTTGAAGTTACCAGTTGACTTACCACCCCAGTTTATATATGCACCATTTACAACTGTTCCGTTTCCTTTGCCGTGAGCGCCTTCCCCATTCCAGAAATTTTGTCCCCTACCTATATTGCTTCCATCCCAATACCATGTTCCTTCATGCCGTTTATCTGTTGCACCGATCCAAACATATCCTATACCTCCGCCATCGTTTACGGTTGTGTAGAAAGAATCGATTTTGGCGCCGTTAATAATTGCATTATATACAGCCGTTTGTTCACCGGCATCATTTATTTCTACAAGATGGCCACCTTTTTCTGTGGCGTACAAGGCCGCGTCCTGCCAGGTTTTTTTTATTTTGACAACCTGATAATTTTTGCCATTATAGGAAAAGCTATAAATACTATCGCTGCTATGACAACTTATTAAGCATAGCCCTAAAAGTTGTAGCAAAAGAGTGGATGTGATGAAGATTTTTTTCATAATAGAAATTCTATTAAGTATTTGGTTACAAAAATTATTCCCTGTAGGGGAGTTATTGCAATATAAAATATGTGTTTTATTTTTTATTGATTTTTAATACATTTGATATGTATAAATAGGTTATGTTTAAAAAAACAATAAAAATTTGAGTCGATTTTAAAAAACTGGAATATTTTTTGCTTATTAGGTATCTTCTCTTTATATTTGCAATCCCTTTTCCGAGGGCTGCTAGCACGTGCACAAACTATTATTGATTAATTTTTGCTAATACAGATTGCCTGTACTAAAAGGTGTCGCCTTTTAGAACGGGATTTTTTTGTTTGTAAAAAAGGAGTTTTTTAAAATACTATGGCTATACCACAAAAACGAACCGCAGCGGGTCGCATCAATTTCGGCAAGATACATGATGTTGCTGATACGCCCGATCTGCTGGCCATTCAGCTACAATCGTTTAAAGATTTCTTCCAGCTTGAAACTACGCCTGATAAGCGTGATAACGAAGGCTTGTTCCGTGTGTTTAAGGAAAATTTTCCTATTACAGATACACGCAACATATTCGTACTGGAATTTCTTGATTATTTTATTGATCCTCCCCGCTACACTATTGATGAGTGTATGGAGCGTGGCCTTACTTACTCAGTGCCTTTAAAAGCAAAATTGCGCCTGAGCTGTAATGATGAAGAACACGTTGATTTTGAAACTATCGTTCAGGATGTGTTTTTGGGAAATATTCCCTACATGACACCCCGTGGTACATTTGTTATCAATGGAGCTGAACGCGTAGTAGTATCTCAGCTTCATCGTTCGCCTGGTGTATTCTTTGGGCAAAGCGTTCACCCGAACGGAACTAAGATATACAGTGCCCGTGTAATACCTTTCAAAGGCGCGTGGATGGAATTTGCTACAGACATCAATAATGTGATGTATGCATACATCGACCGTAAAAAGAAGTTTCCTGTAACAACACTATTACGTGCAATAGGAT
>Ga0134128_10007848_pt1 | contig 12865 bp, 11 predicted proteins | sample KB31754_FD_96462 | JGI IMG/M metagenome (GOLD analysis project Ga0134128, IMG submission 96462) | Terrestrial soil microbial communities with excess Nitrogen fertilizer from Kellogg Biological Station, Michigan, USA - KB3-175-4 | ecosystem: Environmental > Terrestrial > Soil > Unclassified ...
GAGCCTCGCCTTCGAGAACTGTGAGGTGCCGCGGACTCAACGGCTCGGCGCCGAGGGCGAAGGATTCAAGCTGGCGATGCGGACGCTCGATGTCTTTCGGACCTCGGTCGCAGGCGCGGCCCTTGGCTTCGCGCAGCGCGCACTGAACGAGACGCTGGCACACGCGGCTTCGAGGACGCTCTTCGGCAAGGTGCTCGCGGACTTCCAGCTCACCCAGGCAGCACTCGCCGACATGGCGACCGGCATCGATGCCGCGCGCCTCCTCACCTATCGCGCCGCCTGGCTACGCGACACCGGGAAGCGGGCCACCCGGGAAGTGGCCATGGCGAAGATGACAGCCACCGAGACGGCGCAGCAGGTCATCGATCGCGCCGTGCAGCTATTCGGCGGACGCGGCGTCGCGCGCGGCGAGGTGATCGAGCGTTTGTACCGTGACATTCGCGCGCTGCGCATCTACGAAGGAGCCACTGAAGTGCAGAAGCTGATCATCGGGCGCGAGCTCGTCCGTGACGCCGCGGAGGCGGGCGAATGAGCTTGCCGGGCATCCTGCAGCCCGAGGGCTGGCCGCGCCCGTCGGGGTACAGCAACGGCGTGGTGACGCACGGCCGGCAGGTCTTCATTGCCGGTCAGGTCGGCTGGAACCCGCGCAACGGCCGGTTCGAGAGCGCGGGCCTCGCGGATCAGGTCACCCAGGCGCTGAAAAACGTGCTCGCGGTGCTCGCCCGGGCGGACGGAGGACCGCAACACATCGCACGCATGACGTGGTATCTCACGAGCCGGACGGAATACCTCGCCCACCTCGAGGAGATCGGCGCGGCCTACCGGGCGGTCATGGGCAAGCACTTCCCCGCGATGACGGCCGTCGAGGTGACCGCGCTCATCGAGGCGCAGGCCAAAGTGGAAATTGAGGCCACGGCGGTCATACCTTAATATCTTCCAAGGCCGCCTGCGGCGGCCGGACACGTCCTGTGCCTGATAGCCGCGTCGTGTCGCAGCGCGACATCATCTTCCGGAAATCGCGAGTTGCCATGCCTCTGAATCCCCTCGATCTCTACGATGTCACGAGCGCGCTCACCGAAGAGGAGCGCATGGTGCAGGAGTCCGTCGGTCGGCTCGTCGACGACAAGGTGCTGCCGGTCATCCAGAAATGCTTCGAGGAGCATCGCTTCCCGCGCGAGCTCATTCCCGAGCTCGCGGGCCTCGGCCTCCTCGGCTCTTCGCTCCAGGGGTACGGCTGCGCCGGCATGAATGCCATCAGCTACGGCCTCATTTGCCAGGAGCTCGAGCGCGGAGACTCCGGTATCCGCAGCTTCGTCTCGGTGCAATCCTCGCTCTGCATGTATCCGATCCACGCGTTCGGGTCGGAGGAGCAGAAGCGCAAGTACCTGCCCGGCATGGCACGCGGGGAGCTCATCGGCTGCTTCGGCCTCACCGAGCCGCACGGCGGCTCCGACCCTGCCAACATGAAGACGCATGCCAAGCGGCGCGGCAAGGATTGGGTGCTGAACGGCTCGAAGATGTGGATCACCAACGGCGCCATCGCCGACCTCGCGGTCGTCTGGGCGATGACCGACGAAGGGATCCGCGGCTTCCTCGTCGAGAAGGGAACTCCTGGATTCGCGGCCCCGGAAATCGAGCGCAAATTCTCGCTGCGTGCTTCTGTCACCTCGGCGCTGTTCTTCGACAACGTGGCGGTGCCGGAGGCCAACGTGCTGCCGGGCGTCGTCGGCCTGAAGGGGCCGCTCTCCTGCCTGACGCAGGCGCGCTACGGCATCGCCTGGGGCGTCATCGGCGCGGCGCAGGCCTGCCTCGCTCAGCTGCTCGAGTACTCGAAGACCCGCGTGCTCTTTGGCCGGCCGCTCGCCGGGAATCAGGCCATCCAGATCCGTCTCGCCGACATGGCTCGGCGCATCACGAGCGCTCAGCTGCTCGCGCTGCAGCTCGGCCGTCTCAAGGACCAGGGCCGGATGCGGCCGCCCCAGGTGTCGCTCGCCAAGTGGAACAACTGCCGCATGGCGCTCGACATCGCGCGCGATTGCCGCGACATGCTGGGCGGCGCCGGCATCAGCGCCGAGTATGTGCCCGTCCGCCACATGCTGAACCTCGAGAGTGTCATCACGTATGAAGGCACGGAGACCATCCACCAGCTCACGCTCGGCCGCGAGCTGACCGGCATCAACGCGTTCTGACTCCTAGCGCAGCGCGGCGCGCAGCCGTGCCAGGTCGCGGTGCCGGGTCGCGATGTCGGGGCGATCGGCCGCAACGCGCAGGTCCCGCAGCACCTCGAGCGCGCGCAGCAGGACCGGCAGCGGCGGTCCGCTCGCCGTGAGCCCCTGCGACTGCTCCTCGCCGAGCCTCGCCGCCGGCCGCTCGATGAAGCGCTTCACCAGCTCATCGTGATGTTGCGCCGCGGTTCGCCCGAAGAGGCCGCAGACCTCGAGAAACGCCCGGGCGTTGCGCTGAAACCAGTCGGTGGCGGCGTGTTCGGGCAAGAGCTCCAGCAGCTCGTCCAGCAGGCTCCTGCGCGTCATGCATTCCTTGAGGCGCGCCTGGTCGCCCGGCAGCATGAAGAGCAGCTTGTCGACGAGCAGCTGCCCGTAATAGGGATCGTTCGCGCGGCAGAGTCCGAGCAGCAGGTCGAGCTCGTTGATGCCGGAGAAGTCGCCGGCATTGGCGCCGCGATATTCCAGCCGCCCGACTCGGTAGGGCTTGTAGTACGGCCGCACGCAATGGAAGAACCGCTCGACATCGAGGCTCGCCGCCAGCCGTCTGTTGACCTGGATCATCTCCTGGAGCGAGTGTTTCGCGGCTTCGAACATCACATCCGCGGCGGGATTCGACACGCCGAGGTGCACGATGCTCGTGAGCGCATCGGCCGCGCGCTGCAGGGAGAGGATGCCGCGGGTGTTCTCGTCGATGAAGAGAAACTCGTCGGCGAGGGACGTGAAGCTCTTGCGCAATCCGGCGCGAGCGCGGTTGTGGATGGTCAGATGCGCGGTCGCGAATCGGGGCGCCATCCCGAGAGAAGCCCCGCAGTGGACGGCGAGCGAGGATGCCTCCGGAAACGGTGAGCGCTCCTCGCGCGCCGGGTTCGTGAGCTCGTGGCGCCTGAGCGCCCCGAGATAAAGGCCCACGTTACCGAGAACGCCGAACGCGCTGTCGAAGCCCTCGCCCGTGTTGCCTTCGGCCCGCAGAGCGATCACATGGGTGTGTCCCTCGTCGCGCAATGCGTGCTTGATGCTCTCGCCCACACCGATCACCCGGGACCGGTCCTGCTGCGCGAAATAGAGCTCCTCCAGCTCGGTGTTCATCTGCACGAAGGAGGTGCGAATCCAGTGCTCGAAAGATTCCGCGTTGTTGCTCATTCTGCGACCATCGTACCGGCGGGGCGCAAGAACATTGTCCTCGCGAAGACCCGGAGTGCCGTCGGCGGGAGAACGTTGGTCTGTCCCATCCCGGCTTTGCAGAACGCGCGCCGCCGGACCGCCCGCAACGGATCCCCCGGGCTCGAGCGCTTTCAACGGCTTGTCACATCCAGTATCCGAGCGAGCGCCCCACTGCATGGACAGCCGCCCTCGCCGATTCCTACCCTGCGCACATGCGAGAGCTGCGTGACGTGAAGAAGCTCGACGACCGTTTCGGGCAATTCCTGGTGCGCGTCAGATGTCCGGCCTGCGGCGCCTCACGTGACATCGCCGCGGAGGCGTTGGCGCGCCTGGTCGGCTGGTCCATGAGCCTCGAGACCCTGGCGCCGCGGCTGCGCTGCTCGAAGTGCGGTGCCAAGGGCGCCGCGACGGTGACCCCCGTCGGCCTGCCGCGACCGCGGGGGTTCACCAGCAATCCGCACTAGCCTTCGGCGTGACGGGTCGCCTCGAAGAGGAACCACACTCGCCGCTCGGTCTCATCGATCCAATTCTCGAGCAGGCTGGCGGTCGCGACGTCTCCCAACTCATCGCAGGTGCCGTGGAGCGAGCGCATGTATCCGGCGAGCTGCTTGTTGTCCTCGCGCAGCTCCGCCAGCATGTCTCTCGGAGTCACGAAGGCCGCATCGTTGTCTTTGATGCGCTGGAGCCTGGCGATCTGCCCGACCGACTTCAAAGTGGCGCCGCCGATCTTCCGCGCCCGCTCGGCGATGTCATCGCTCATGCCGAAGATCTGCTCGCTCTGCTCATCCAGCAGCAGGTGCCAATCCCGGAAATGCGGACCTGACATGTGCCAATGGTAGTTCTTCGTCTTGATGTAGAGCGCGAAGGTGTCGGCGAGCAGCGTCGTGAGCGCGGGCGGGAGGTCGCGGACCGCCTCCTGTGAAAGGCCCGACGGGGTATCGAGGGTGGCAGTCTTTCTGGTTTCGTTGGCCATCGCAGGGCTCCTTGTGGATTTGGTGGGCCGGGCGCGGCGCCGGCAATGGGGCGCCGCGGCCATCATATCGCCGGCCGGCGGCTCAGACGAGCTTCGCGTCCAGGGTGATCTCCGCCTTGAAGAGCTTCGATACCGGACAGTTCTTCTCCGCATCCTCCGCCATCCGGGCGAAGGACTCGGCGTCGAGATTGGGGACCTTGGCGCGCAGCGTGAGCGCCGAGCGGCTGATCCTGAAGCCCTGTCCCTCGGCCTCCAGCGTGACCGCGGCCTCGGTGGCCAGCTCCGCCGGCGTGTACCCGGCGCGCTCGAGCTGGAAGGCGAGCGCCATGGTGAAGCAACCGGCATGGGCCGCGGCGATCAGCTCCTCGGGATTCGTGCCCTTCTCGCTCTCGAAGCGGGTCTTGAAGGAATAAGGCGTGCCGGCGAGAACGCCGGAATCGCTGGACAGCTCACCCTTGCCGGCGCGGCCGGTGCCGCGCCAGATTGCTTTGGCTTTACGGATCACGGGATATTCTCCTTAAGTTGCACGGGACGGGAGTGCGATCCGATATTACAGCCAACCGCAGTCCGAATTTGCGCGTCTCACACGGACGTCGTCATCGAACGCGTATTTGATACGAATTCGATCATTTTTGAACAAACGCGCAAGCTAATGACATTCCCGTGTTTCCCTCCACGGCGCAAGCTGAGCGTGCCCGATCGGATGCCGCCTGAGCCGAGTTCGCGCTACACTGCCGCAAGAGAGCCCACATGAGCACTGTGCCAATGCCGCGCTCACCTTCCCGGCACCGCATCACGGTCGAGGAATATCACCGTATGGCGGAGGTCGGTCTGCTTGCGCCGCAGATGCGCGTCGAGCTGATCGAAGGAGAGATCATCGACATGGCGCCCATCGGAATGCACCACACCAGCGTGGTCGATCGGCTGACTCGATGGCTGATGTCCGCCGTATCGGATGATGCCATCGTGCGGATCCAAGGCTCTTTCCGCCTGAGCGGCATTACCGAGCCGCAACCGGATGTCATTCTCCTCAAGCCGAGAGAGGACTTCTACTGGTCGCGATTTGCGACGGGCGAAGACACCCTGCTCGTGATCGAGGTCAGCGACTCCACCTTCCGTTACGATCGCGAGGTCAAGGCGCCGCTCTACGCGCGCCATGGCATTCCGGAATACTGGATCGTCGAGATCGAGCCCGCTCGGCTCCATCTCTTGCGCTCGCCCGCCGACGGCCACTATACCGAGACCTCAATCGAGTCCGCGCCGGGAGTGACGAAGCTGCCCGGACTCGGCGGGAAAACCGTCGATCTGAGGAGACTCCTGACGCCCTGATCCCCATTACGGCGGGATGGCGTCGGCCTCATCCTCCCGCGAGGAGCTCTCGCAGCGATGCGCTCGCCGCTTCCGCAGCGGGTCCCACGATGACGTGCACGCAGTCCTTGGCTGCAACTGCCACACCGCGCATGCCGAGCTTGCGCAGCGCTGCGCTGTCGATCGCACCGGTGCTCGCGACGCCGATGCGCAGGCGGGAAGATGCGGGCTCGACACTGCGAACGTTGCCCGCGCCGCCGAGTGCGGCAAGCAGCTTCTGGAGCAGCGGCCTTTCCAGGCTGGCAACTTCGGGCGGCGACTGCGTCTCCTGCTGTGCCCGCTCCTTCGGCCCCTGCGCCATCACCCGGCTCGGGACAGGCGCGGAATCCTGCGGCATGTGCTTCAACACTTCACGGACGTCGCCCGCTATCCGCTCCGCCGTCTGTCCCACCACGACCTGCAAGGCACTGGCCGACAGCCTCACCACTCCGCGCGCACCCAGGCGCTTCAACGCCGCGACGTCCACCGCGTCCTGGTCCCTGACGATGAGGCGCAGCCGCGTCAGGCAGGCGTCGACGGATTCGAGATTGCCCGCGCCTCCGAGCGCCGTGATGTAGGCGAGAGCAGTCTCACTGGCGCTCGAGGTTCCCGTGGCTGCCGCCGGCCCGGTCCCGAGCACACCGGCCATGGCGGGATTCACCGACCCGGCGGTCCCTGGCTCCTCTCGACCCGGAGTCTTCAGGTCGAACTTGACGATCACCCACCGGAAGATTCCATAGTAGAGCGCGAAATAGCAAGCGCCCAGGGGCAACAGCAGCAGCGCGTGGCTGTCCCTGTTGAAGTTGAGCACATAGTCGATCAGACCCGCGGAGAACGTGAATCCGAGCCGCATGTGCAACGCATCCGTGATCACGAAGGCGACGCCGGTGAGCAGCGCATGCACCGCATACAGGCCGGGTGCGAGAAACATGAAGGAGAACTCCACCGGCTCGGTCACCCCGGTGAGGAACGCGGTGAGCGCGATGGAGGCAAGCAGGCCCTTGACCTCGGTGCGCCGCTCGGGAAGCGCAGTGTGGTACATCGCCAGACATGCCGCAGGCAGGCCGAACATGATCACGGGGAAGAACCCGGTCATGAACGCTCCCGCCGTGGGATCGCCGTGGAAGAATCGATTGATGTCGCCCGTATAGCCGTGATAGTTGCCGACGATGAACCACATCACGCTGTTGAGCAGGTTGTGCAGGCCGGTGACGATCAACAGCCGATTCAGCGTCCCGTAGACGAACTGTCCCCAGACCCCGGCCGCCACCACGGCGCCGCTCAAGCCATCCATTCCTTCCCTGACCCAGTGCCAGCCGAGCCCGAATGCGACCGCCAGCGGCAGCGCCGAGAAGCCGCATGCGATGGGCACGAAACGCCGCCCGCCGAAGAAGGCGAGATAGCTCGGCAGGTTGATGCGATGGAAGCGGTTGTAGAAGGCGCCGCCGATGAGTCCCGAGAGGATCCCCACCGGCACGTTGAGCTGCAGCATGTCGTGCCCGGTGATGGCTCCCGGTACGAGGTCGCGTAGCTGATCGTTCAGACCCGCCAGCTGCGCTGACGGCACCGAGATGAACGCCTGCGCTCCGTAGAACGTGACCAGGTAGGCCACCACGGCCGCAAGCCCCGCTGCCCCGTGGTTCTCCCGCGCCAGGCCGATGGCGATGCCGATGGCGAACAGCAGACCCAGGTTATTGAAGATCGCCTGGCCCGCATCGGTGATGACCGGAACATTGAACAGGTCGGGCGCCCCGATCCGCAGCAGGATTCCAGCCACCGGCAGGACCGCGATCGGCAGCATGAGCGCGCCGCCGAGGCGTTGGAGTTGGGCAAGAAGTCGTTTCATGCTGCGCCTGCAGTTCAATCACAGCCAGAGGTGTACTCGCTCTCGCGGCCCACCCGCCGGAGCGCTGACGCCCTTACCGCTTCGGCGGAAGCCTGCTCCAGCGCCTCGCGCGCGATGCCGCCGCACTCCGCCAGCGTCAACCGGCGGATGAGCGCCTTCAGGCGTGGGATGACCGACGGCACCGCCGAGAGCTCCTGCACGCCGAGCCCGATCAGGATGGGCGCCGCCACGGGGTCGGAGGCCAGTCCCCCGCATACGGCCACCATGCGCTTGCGCCCCTGCGCCGCCTGCGCGGTGCGCGCGATCAGCCGCAGCACCGCCGGATGCAGGGCATCGAGGCGCGCGGCCAGCTCCGGGTGGCCCCGGTCCATCGCGAGCGTGTACTGAGTGAGATCGTTGGTGCCGATCGAGAAGAAATCGGCCTCCTGAGCGAGCGCGTCCGCCATCAGTGCCGAGGCCGGCGTCTCGATCATGACGCCGAGCTCGATCGGCTCGCGCCGGCCGATCTGCGCCCGCGCCTCCTCCACCATGGCGCGCACGGAGCGAATCTCCGCGACGTCGGTGATCATGGGCAGCAGAATGCGGCACTGGCCATGAGGCCGCACTCCCAGGATGGCGCGCAGCTGCTGCCGCAACAGGTCGGGCCGCCAGAGGCTAGTGCGCACCCCGCGCAGTCCCAACGCCGGATTCTCCTCGGCGGGCATCGGCAGATAGGGAATGGGCTTGTCGCCGCCGATGTCGAGCGTGCGAACCGTCAGCGGCTTGCCGGCCAGCGCCTCGGCGAGCTGTTGGTATTCCGCGTGCTGCTCGGCCTCACTCGGGGGCGTCCCGCGCTCGAGGAACAGGAATTCCGTCCGCAGCAGGCCGCAGCCTTCGGCGCCATTGCGCACCGCGGCCTGGGCGTCGGCCAACGATCCTACGTTGGCGAATACCTCGATGCGCGTACCGTCGGCCGTGTAGCAGTCCCGTTGTGCCGCTTCGCGCTCCGCCGCACGCCGCGAGGTCCGCGCCTCGAGCTCACGGCGGGCCGCTGCCAGACGCTCCGCGCCCGGATCGACGTGCAGCCAGCCGGCGTCCGCATCGAGCAGCAGCGCCGCGCCCTCCGGGATCCGCAGCAAACCGGGTCCCACGGCGACCAACGCCGGTATGCCCATGGCCGCCGCCAGGATGGAGACGTGCGAAGTCGCTCCGCCGGCAGCGAGACCGATGCCCGCGAGCCGCGTGGCATCGAGACCGACGAGCTGCGAGGGCAGCAGCTCCTCGGCGAGCACGATGGCATCCGGCGGCAGATCCTGAGCCACAGCGATCGCGTGACCGCTCATGGACAGCAACACCTGTCTCTCCAGATCGAGCAGGTCGTCCACGCGCTCGGCCATGCGCGGGTCGCCGAGCGCGCGCAGCGCTTCGACGCTCGCGCGGATCGCCTGCCGCCAGGCGTAGGCGGCACTCGCGCCGTCGGCGATGAGGGCCAGCGACTTCTCGGTGAGCTCCGGATCATCGAGCAGCTCGAGATGCGCGGCGACGATCTCCCGCGCCGTGTTGGAAGCGGTGGCTCGCGCCGCTTCCAACCGCGCGCGGACCTGAGCTCTGGCCCCCTCGAGCTGCAGGGTCTCGTGGGAGATCCCTGCGCCCGCCGGCGTCACTTCGATCTCGCGGAGAGCGAGCCGCACGGCCTGCCCTACCGCGAGCCCTCGGCTCGCCACGACGCCCGGCAGTGCGCTCCCAGGACCCACTTCCACGGTTGCACGGGCCAATGGCTGTACTGATGGAGAGGCGTGCTGCACCGCTGGGGCCGGCCCACCTGTCTGCTCGTGGGCACCGGCCAGAACGGCCGCAATGGCCTCGACGGCACCTGCCGCATCGCGCCCAACCGCACGAACGCGTACCTCATCGCCCTTGCGAACGCCGAGCTTCATCAGCGCAACGGTGCTGCGCGCGTTGGCGGTATGGCCGTGGATCGTGAGGTCGACCTGCCCTGCCAGACTCTTCAGCGCGCTCACGATCTGCGCGGCCGGACGGGCGTGGATGCCATGCTCCAGCGCGACTCGCACCGTCCGGATTTGCGCGTTCGCGTTGCGCGCCGTATCTGCTCCCGGCCCATCGGCGCCGATCGGCAAGCTCGCTTCCCCGGCCCCGGCCTGTGCAATCTCCATCAGGACATCGCCCACCGCGATCTCCCGACTTTCGTTGCTGCGCAGCACCGTGAACCCGCAGCCCTCCATCACCAGGATCGGCGTGAGCAGACTCTTCGCGCGGCGGGCAATGAGGTCCAGATCGAACGTGATGAGCCGCTCGCCGGCGATGACCTTCCGGCCAACTCTCACGTGCGCCTCGAAGCCCTCCCCTCCGAGCCCCACCGTATCGATCCCGATGTGCATGAGGATCTCGGCGCCGGCGTCGCTGCGCAGCGTGACCGCATGCCTGGATTCCGGGAGGGCGATGATCTGCCCGTCGCAGGGTGCGTGCAGCGTCGCGCTCGTCGGATCCACCGCGAGCCCATCGCCCAACATCCTGCCGGCGAAGACCGGGTCCGGGATCTCATCGAGCGGCGTGCTCCAGCCCGCAAGCGGGGCCAGCAGGACGAGACGACCCCGTCGCTCAGTTGCGCGCATGTTGCGGCGAGCCTTGCGCATCGAGGTGCGAGACCAGCGCGTTCAGCAGGCAGTTCCCGGGATCATCCTCACCCAGGACCCAGATCATCACTCCGCGCAGGTGCTGCCGCCGCGCGAAGTCGGCTTTGATGCCGAGCGAGAGAGGGTCGTCGTAGCTGAAGAAGGTGTGTTGGCTGGCGTTGTAGAGCCAGGGCACCTGCGCCGTCGGGCTCCAGTGACGCACCCAGGCGGAGCTCGTGAGGAACTGCGACTCTATGGTCTTCCAGGGAGTCTCCGGAAATATGCTGGTGTACTTCGAGTAGAGGCCGTCATTGCGCGCCGAGACTCCCACGAAGCCGCGTCCATAGAAGGCGATGCCCAGCATGATCTTGCCGGCCGGCACGCCGTGCGACTCGTAGAGGCTCACTGCGCTCGTCAGGTTGTCGCGGGAGCGCTGCGGCTGCGGCGTGAGGTCGTGCGGATCCGGCGCGAGCGGCGTATTGAAGCCGCTCAAGGGACTGAAGATGGTGTTCATGTCATAGGTCATGACGTTCAGCCAATCCACCGCGCGCGCAAGCGCCGCCAGATCATAGCTGTCGCTGACCGAATAGGGGCCACCCTGCTGCCAGGTCCCCGCGGGGGTGGCCACGGTGAGGAGGTAGTGGCGATGATGGCGGCGGCCGAGGGCATCGAGCTGCCGGCGAAACTCCTGCACCAGCGCTGTGGCGTCGGACCGATCCTCGGGACGGGACCGATTCATGCCGCCATGCACGGGGAATTCCCAGTCGAGATCGATGCCATCGAACCCCTGCGCCACCAGGAAAGCCGCGATACAGCTGGCCGCAAACTGGCTGCGGGACCGGCCGGTCAGCGCGATGTCCGAGTATTGCGGCGCTGCATCCCAGCCCCCGATGGACACGAGCAGTTGCAGACCCGGATGCCGGTGGCGCAACTGCCGCAGCGCGGCGAAGGTGCCCGTCTGCGCGGCCGTCGGCGGCGTACATTTCCCGGCATCGTTCGGCTCCCCGAACGCGTAGATCAGGTCATCGATCCCGGCGGCCGGGATCTCGGATACCGGCATGGCGCCGTCGTAGTACGCGGCGATCTGCGGCATCGCTTCGGCGCGCCACGATAAGCCCATCAATCCGAGGAAAAGCCCCGCGTACAGCGTGCGTGACATCATGCGAAACCATACCCCCTTTTTGGGCCATCACCGGCGGCCGGTCCTCTCTGGCCCGCCGGGGCGCCGGAGTCGGAGCAAGCCGGGGGAAGGCCTGCCTCGACTCCGGGCACCCCAAGGGGACCATTTAAGTGCCACTATAGTACCACTTGTGATAAAGTGCCATCTAAATGCAAACCAGTGTCCCTGAGAAAATATTTTTCCTGTATAGACATGAAGTTACGGCTTGACGTGCAGGCCGATATGGCACAAACTGGTAATGTATTGGTAGCATCGAGATCACTCGCGCCGCACGCAGGAGAGGGGCTTTGACGCTGTCGCAGACCGTAGGCAAGTTGGACGAGTCCAGCTCCCTTCCCCTCTATCAGCAGTTACAGCGGGCGCTGCGGCAGGCGATCGAGAACCGTGTACTCGGCCCTGACGATGCGCTGCCGCCGGAGCGCGACCTCGCCGACGACTTTCATGTCTCCAGGATCACCGTGCGCAAGGCGATCGAAGGCCTGGTCAGTGAAGGGATGTTGGTGCGCCGCCAGGGATCCGGGACCTTCGTGTCCGCGCGCGTCGAGAAGAACTTCTCCAAGCTGACTTCCTTCTCCGAGGACATGCGCGCGCGCGGCCGGGTCCCGCGCAGCGTCTGGCTGAGGAAGACGGCCGGCAGCGTCACTCCGGAGGAAGCTCTCGCCCTGCGGTCGAGCCCCGGCACGCCGGTCTATCGTTTTCACCGAATCCGCTTTGCCGACGATGCCCCGATGTGCGTCGAATACGCAACTGTACTCGCCCCCTGCCTTCCTGCGATCGATGCCGTGGAGTCGTCGTTGTATGAGGCACTCGAGCGCACCGGCAATCGTCCGGTGAGGGCACTGCAGCGGCTGCGGGCGGTGCTTCTGGCTGCCGAGCAGGCAGAGCTTCTGCAGGCGAAGGAAAAGGACGCGGGGCTGCTCGTCGAGCGGCTCGGCTTTCTCAAGGACGGCCGGGCGGTGGAGTTCACCCAGTCCTACTTCCGCGGCGATATCTACGATTTCGTCGCCGAGCTGAGCATGTCGTCTTGACCCTGTCGGAAATGTCCACGCGCATGTACCAGGAGGCCGCGCAGGCCGCCCAGTCGGTTCGGAACCAACTCTTCGCCAACTCCGAGGCCATGGAACGGCTCGGCGAGCGGCTACGGCTGCTCGCGCCGCGCGCCATCGTCACCTGCGCGCGGGGCAGCTCGGATCACGCGGCGACGTTCGCCAAATACCTCATCGAGACGCGCCTCGGCGTGCTCACCTCATCGGCCGCCCCTTCGGTCAGCTCGGTGTACGACAGCCGCCCCGATCTCACCGACTCCGTCTGCATCGCGATCTCGCAATCGGGTGCCAGCCCCGATCTGCTGGCCGCCGTCGGCAAGGCGCGCGAGGCCGGCGCCATCATCATCGCCCTCGTAAACGTCGAGGATTCGCCGCTGGCGCAACGCGCCGATCACCTCGTGCCACTCTGCGCCGGGGTCGAGCAGAGCGTCGCCGCCACGAAGTCGTTCATTGCCTCACTCTGCGCGATCATCCA
>Ga0134128_10007849_pt1 | contig 12865 bp, 11 predicted proteins | sample KB31754_FD_96462 | JGI IMG/M metagenome (GOLD analysis project Ga0134128, IMG submission 96462) | Terrestrial soil microbial communities with excess Nitrogen fertilizer from Kellogg Biological Station, Michigan, USA - KB3-175-4 | ecosystem: Environmental > Terrestrial > Soil > Unclassified ...
GCGACCGTACCGGCTTTGGCGACCGATTTTACAGCCCACTGCAGGACCTGGGAGGGGGCATCGCCCGGCTCCCAATGCCCGTGCTTGGGATGGCGGTCCGGCGCGACCTGCTCCACCTCTTTTTTGAATTCCTTCGACTTCTTATCCGCTTCCTTTGCCGCCGGCCCCGAATGAAATCTCTGCGCATCGACGCCAACCGCATCGATTACCCGATCGACCCCGATTCCGCCTGTAAGCTGATGGAGCGCCTGAACGGGATCCTCCTGCTCGAAATGGATCACCTCCGCTCCTTGCTGCCGCGCCATCTCCAGCCGTGACGGAATATGATCGACCGCGAAGATGCGCCCCGCATCCATCAATTTCGCGCTGGCGATGGCGAACTGGCCGACCGGACCGCAGCCGAAGACCGCCACGGTATCGCCCGGCGTAATCTCCGCAATATCCGCGCCGAAATACCCGGTTGGGAAAATATCCGATATCAGGATGGCCTCATCGTCGCTGACTTCGTCCGGAAGCTTCACCAGCCCAACGTTCGCGAAAGGGATTCGCGCATATTCCGCCTGCAATCCATCGAACGGCCCCGTCTGCTGCGGGCCGCCGTAAAACGCGCTACCTGCTTGCGGCCCGTTCGGATTGGCATTATCGCATTGGGAATAGTAGCCAGCCCGGCAATACGAACAATAGCCACACCCGATTGTGGACGGGATCACGACCCGATCGCCGGGTTTGAGGTTTCGTACGTCCTTTCCAATCTCTTCGACAAGGCCGACACCCTCGTGGCCAAGGATCGTGCCTGATTTCATTCCGCTAACCGTGCCTCGGACCATGTGCAGGTCCGTCCCACAGATCGCGCTGGCTGTCAGGCGAACAATCGCGTCCGTTGGCTTCTGGATTTTCGGATCGCTCACGGCATCCAGGCGAATGTCGCCGACGGCGTGAAATACAACGGCTTTCATGGATGTGCTCCCCGAAATGGGACGCCGCCTCCAAGCCGAGGTTTCGGGGCGGCTGACCGAGTAGAAATGCGTGGTGGAGCCGCGCCGCCGGCCGCGGCATTACCGCCTCTTCAATTGCTGACCGGCGCTATCGCACTGCCCGAAATACCGACACTGCGTTCAATCCGCCAAAGGCGAAAGAGTTCGAAATCGCGAATTCCATCGCCGCGCATCGTGCTACGTTGGGAACCACGTCGAGATCGCAGGCTGGATCCGGCTCGTTATAGTTCGCCGTCGGCGGCGCCACCTGATTCCGGAGGCTGAGCACCGTCGCAATGGCCTCCACCGCGCCCGCGGCGCCGAGAGTATGGCCGTGCATCGATTTACTGGAACTGACGAGCAACCGGTCGGCATGCGGGCCGAATACCTTCCGGATCGCAGCCGTTTCGGTCGCATCGTTAGCCGTTGTTCCGGTGCCATGCGCATTGACATACTGCACGGCGTCCGGCGACAGCCCTGCGTCCTGCAAAGCCCAGCGCATTGCGTTCGCCGGCCCTTCCGCGGTGGGCTGCGTGATGTGATACGCATCCGAGCTCATGCCGAAGCCCACAACCTCGCCTAGAATGGCGGCGCCCCGAGCGCGCGCGTGTTCCCAATTCTCCAGCACCAGCATCGCTCCTGCCTCGCCCAGAATCAGCCCGCGCCGGTCTTTGGAAAACGGCCGGCAGGTGTCCTGAGACACAACCCGCAGCGCTTCCCAGGCGCGCAAAAGGCCCTCCGCGAAAACGGCCTCGCTTCCGCCGGCGATTGCCGCCTCCACGGTTCCTTGACGAACCATCCAGAACGCCTGCCCTAGCGCATGATTCGAAGAAGAACAGGCGGTGGAAATCGTATAGACAGGTCCCTGAATGCCGTGTTCGAGCGAGATACGGCTTGCTCCGGCGTTCGACATGGTGCGGGGAATCGTCAGGGGCGACACCCTGGGATTATTCTTCTTATAAAGCTGGAGGTAGCCTTCTTCTTCCGAAAACTGCCCCCCCACGCTCGATCCCGTGATAATCGCGGTCCGGTTTGCCAGCGGCCCACGGAAATCCAATCCGCTTTGAGCGACTGCCTCGCGAGCCGCCACGGCAGCCATTTGGGCGAAGCGCTCCAGCATTGCAAGTTCTTTCTCTTCGAAATAACGGGTCGGCTCGAATCCCCACGCCAGCGCGCCATTGGAAAAACGGTAAGGAGGGTCGCCACGGTCGGGCAACGGAGCGATCCCACTCTGTCCGCACTTTAATTTATCCCAAACTTCGGGGACCGTAAGGCCCAGAGCGGAAACGATGCCGAGCCCCGTCACTGCAACACGGTTCATGATTGCGGGCTCGCACTCGCCTTCTGCATCAACAACTGGCGCACACCATTGGCGGCGTCGCGAACGCCCCGCATGCTCTCCATGCCTTCGTCCGGAATGCTGATGTTGAACTCGTTTTCGAGTCCGAACACAATATTGATCCCGTCCAAGGAATCGATCTTCAGATCCTCAAAGGTCTTGTCCATGGTGACCGAGTCCGCCGGGATCTTCTGCGTTTCCGCGATCACCCGTATCACTCGTGCGTCGATATCGTCTTGTAGCGTTTCTTCTGCCATCGAAAAACTCCCCGTCTGCAAGCTACATGATAAACGGCGGAACCACCCGGCGCAAAAAAAGCCGGACGCTTTCGCGCCCGGCCGAGGTGAACCCAGAGCGCTCTGAGGCGGCGCCTGGGTCTGTGGAGGAGACTGTTAGCCTAGCAAACCGCCATGCCCGAGGCAGGCGATCTCCCAGCCGGAAATTCTATATTTCGCGAGTACCGGCGGCAGGAGCAGATCGAGCACATTTGCCTTTGCCGACCGGTAGCAGCAGGGAGCCGAAATAATCGGCACCTCGTTCTTGTATCCCATGAGCATCAGATTCCCGGGCTCTACAGGGGCGAGAAACCGCTCGATATGCGCGCCCACTTTCGTCATGGCCCGGCCTATCACGTCTTCAGGGCCCGCCGGAGCGGTTGTCGATGCCACCAAAATCACCGAGGGCTTCGCCCGCAGCAAATGGCCCAGGGCACGCGACACCTGGTCTTCATCTTCCACCGAGGATAGCGCGTATCGCACGGTCGCGTCGAAGTGCTCCAACCGTGTGCGTAGAATGTTTTCGAACAAGGTGCGCGCCCGGTCTCCATGCACCGGGTCCGAAAAGAGCACGGCCACGCCGCCGTCGCGGATTGGACGAGCCTGCAGGATGGGGCCTCGCTCGTTCAGGATCGAGAGCACCGCCTCGAGTTGCGCTTGGGCAACGGCAAATGGCGCGCTCTTAATGGTTGCGAGACGCTCACCGGCACGGACATAGCGGAAGTTTGGAACAGTGGCGATTACCACGCTGCTGGTACAGTTGATCTGCTTAAGGAGTTCATCGTCGATCAATGCACAGCAGCTTTCCGTGGCGATGAGGTTTGCACGTCCCCCGGCGGCTAGCCGGATTTCGACGGAGCCGCAACACATGGCGCCGGCGACTGTCATGACGGCATCGTCCTCGCCAATTTCGCCGTCTTCCAGTTCCGTGACCCAAACTTGGCCCATGCCCTCCGTTTCGAGGAGCCGCACGTCCTCGTCGCTCAGAACATGCCCCTTGGCGAGTAACTTGCGGCCCCCCGGCCGAAAGATGGTGCAGCAAAGAATTCGCCCCGCCGATTCCTTTACATCAATTGTTAAAGCTCGCATTTGGTTGTAGATCTCCTAGTACCGGTCTGCTCGTGGTTCGATTATAACCAGATATTCCCGAATGCAATAGAATTTTTTGCCCTAAGTGGGAAAAAAATTCATTAAACCTGCCTCAATAGAGTATTTTTTTCACTACCTTGTAGGAAAAAGGGAAGGATTTGTAGGACTTGAGTACTAAAACTAGTCGGAAGATCTAACGAGAAGGATTATAGGCGGGAATTTCTATGAGCCGATTCTCCGGGTATTCGGATTGCTCAGACATCTTTTTCGCCGGAGCCGGAGATCGCAGCCGCTTCAGAACGGCGATTTCATCGCAATTGTGAAATTTGGGGCAGCGCAGGCAATCTTTCCAGGCTTTCAGGGGCAATTCGCCTCGTTCCGTCTCTTCAAAGCCGAGTTTTTGGAAAAAGCCCGGGACATACGTGAAGGCAAAGATCGCTTCCAGGTCGTTCTCGCGGGCCTCTTCCTCCAGCTTTTCGACGATGGCGCGGCCTACGCCGTGGCGTTTCGCGTTTTCACGGACGGCAAGCGATCGAACCTCGGCCGTTGTCGGCGTATAAAAATGAAGAGCCCCGCAGCCCAGGAGAAGAGCCTCGTCATAAGAAACCCAGAAGTCGCGGATGTTCTCCGACATCTCGAACTCGGTCCTAGGTAACATGACACCGCCGGCGGCATACGAGTTAATCAACTCCAGAATGTCGTGAATGTCCCGGATAGCGGCTTTGCGCACGGAGACGGCGGTCGCGATCATGCGGCTTCCCTGCCCTTATGGATTCGAGTCCCCACGAATTCGCCGGCAAGCAGACGAGCGCAAATATCCGTTTCGCGGCCCGGCGCGATGCACACTTCGCCGATGCCTTGCCGCAATCCGGCTTCGGCCGCCTCGAGTTTGGCCTGCATACCTCCATGGGCGGCGCCGCTCGCAACCAGCGCGCGGCTTTCGGCAACCGTCAATTCCGGCAAAATGTCGCCGTCGCCGTTCTTGACGCCCGGCACATCGGTTAAGAAGAGAAGCCTCTCAGCCCCCCAGTCGGCGGCGCATGAAACGGCCATCTGGTCCGCATTCACGTTATACACGTTGCCCTGGCGATCGCTCGCAATACACGCGATGACGGGCAAATAACCGGCGCCCGAGAGCAGATGGAGCAGGCGGGCGTCGGTGCGTACGGGACGCCCGACATTCCCCAGTTCCGGCTGCATTTGTTCGGCGATCGTCAGCGGCCCGTCGACGCCGGAGAGCCCGACGGCGTTGGCTCCCGCCGCCACCAGGGCGGATACAAGCTGCTGATTCACCGTGCCGGCTATCACTTTAACCACGGCGTCGATCACGGCGTCATCGCTTACGCGCAGGCCGTTGACGAAGCGTGACTGAACTCCGCGATCCTCGAGAAAGCGCGTGACCTGCTTACCGCCGCCATGTACGATCGCCACCTGGCAGGAACGTGAAGCTTCGACGATCTGCGCGGCCAGCGAATTCCGAAGCGCCGGATCATCGAGCAACGTGCCGCCCAGCTTGATCAGCGCTTTCACAGCAGACCTTCGGTCTCCGGGAATCCGAGAGCCAGGTTCATATTTTGAATTGCCTGCCCCGCCGCCCCCTTGACGAGGTTATCCTCGGCGGCAACGATGACGGCTCGCTGGCTCGCGGCATCGTACACGAAACCGATATCGCAAAAGTTCGTATGCTGTACCGCGCGCAGATCCGGTGTCTTGCCGGGAGCGTAAAGCCGGACAAACGGCTCATTCGCATAGCGCTCTTCGTAGATGCTTAACAGGTCGACAGCTTTTTCGACCCGCTGAGTGCGGATATAAATGGTTTCGAGAATGCCACGCGAAATCGGAATCAACTGTGCCGTAAACGTGAATTCGCGCTCGCCCAGGCAGGAATGCTGGAGAACTTCAGCAACATGGCGGTGCTCCATAATGCTGTAAGCGCTGAAATTTTCCGCCACTTCACAGAAACTGGTCTTCAGCGATGGCTTGCGGCCGGCGCCGCTAACCCCGGATTTTGCGTCGCAAATCACGCCGCGAGTGCGGTCCACAACTTCGGCCTCAATCAAAGGCCGGATTGCTAAATTGGCAGCCGTCGGGTAGCACCCCGGATTCGCGATCAGCCGCGCGGGCACAATCTTCTCGCGGTAAAACTCCGGCAGGCCGTAGACCGCCTCGTCGAGAAGCTGCGCCGCCGAGTGCTCGGCGTTGTACCACCGACGGTATGTTCCAGCATCGGGCAAACGAAATGCGCCGCTGATGTCGATTACTTTAGCCCCGGCTTCGAGAAAGCCCGGGGCCAACTCCATGGAAACTTCGGCCGGCGTCGCAAGAAACACGACCGCCAAACCTTCCTGCTTCACGGCGGCGGCGGTCGCCGGAATCGTTATAAGCGGTTGGGCGCCCAAGGGTCGCGGCGGCGCTTCGGAGTCAGAACGATGCTCCAGCAAAAAGATATCGACGGCTGGATGCCGCTTCAGGAGTTGTACTAGTTCAGCGCCGCTGTAGCCTCGGAAGCCAACGATGCCGACTGGGGCCCGTTTTGAGTAATTATTCACTTGACTGAATAATTATACCTTACATCTGCTCCGCAGCCGACCGCGCCGCCAAGTCGCCGATGATTGGCAGATGCACCTGCTGCTGCTGGGCCGCCTTCACCAGGAGATAGATCCAGGTGATGAACAGCGCGGCTTTAAGAAGCCCGATAAACAGCGCGTGGATGCCAAAATGGCCGAAACTTAGCAGGAAAAATGCCGGCAGAACGGATGAAACGATCAAAAACGCCACGAACAGATAGACGGACTGGAAGGCATCGAAACGAACCCGCGGGTCCTTCCGGTACTTGTGAGACGCAAGGAAAATGATGGCCGGGATCACGCCGAAAATCGGGATATAACAAAGCATCGATGCGGTCCTGTCGCTCATCCGATTCAATATTTCAACGGTTTCAGGCGGCGTGGCCTGCCGCGCTCCGCAGTTGAAGCAAAAGGCCGCCCGCGCGTCAACCTGCGTTCCACATCGAGTACAGTAAGGCAATTCTCGACTCGGCTCCTCTATTACAAACTACGTTAACTGGACGCCAGTTGTTCCGATTGCGCGTCATCCCATTGTCCGCCGGTTTCGCCGGTTTGATACGATCAGCCCGATGCGCCTCACCCTCGCCCTGCTGCTTTCGCTAAGCTTCGCCTGCCTGGTCCAGGCCCGTTCGAAAGATCTTCAAGTTTATTTCATCGATGTCGAGGGTGGCCAATCGACGCTACTGGTGGCGCCTTCGGGCCAGACGGTGCTCATCGACGCAGGCTGGGCTGACAACAACTATCGGGACGCCAACCGGATTGCGGCCGTGGCGAAGCGGGCAAAGGTGAAGAAGATCGACTACTTTATTCTGACGCACTATCATGCGGATCATGCGGGCGGCGTCCCGCAGCTCGTCGACAGACTGCCGGTCGAAACGTTCATTGATCATGGCGTTTCCCGCGAGACGGGCGCGAACGCGGAGCATCTCGCGGCGGCGTATCAAAAGGCGATTGGGGGCAAGAACCATATTGTGGCAAAACCAGGAGATCCTATCCCGGTAAAAGGCATCGAGGGTATAGTGGTTTCCGCCGATGGAAACCTCATCACCGTGCCGTTGCCGGGCGCCGGGCAGCAGAATCCGTATTGCGCGAGCACTCCCGACAAGGAAAAAGATACAAGCGAGAACGCGCGATCGCTCGGCACGGTCTGGACGTTCGGCAAATTCCGCATGGTGGATCTGGGCGACCTGACCTGGAACAAGGAAAAGGAATTGATGTGTCCCGTCAACCGTATCGGCAAAGTGGACGTGTTCGTCGTCTCGCATCACGGTCTGGACTGGAGCAACAGCCCGGCGCTCGTGCATGCCATTGCGCCGCGAGTTGCAATCATGGACAACGGGGCGAAAAAAGGCGGTTCGCCGTCCGCGGTTGAGGTGCTGAAGTCGTCACCCGGACTCGAAGCGCTCTGGCAGCTTCACTTCGCCGATGCGGGCGGCAAGGAACACAACACCGCCGATTCCTATATCGCCAATATCGAAGATGCCGACACCGGCTATTATCTGGAGCTGACGGCGCATGAAGACGGAAGTTTCGAGGTCTATAATCCGCGCAACAAATTCAGCCGCAGCTACCCGGCGAAGTAGCCATTCGTAACGCACAACCGCCGGCCGGAGTCTGACCCAGTGTGCAGCCACATACGGCGGCCGCCCCGGAGAACATCAGTCATGACGGAAAACGGCTGGCAAGTATTCAAGAAACCGGCGGAAACGGGATACGAGTACGTGATCTTGCAGTTGGAAACAGATTTGACAGACCCGCATCTGGCGAAATCGAATCCTCTATCAAAGGAAGCGGCGCGAGCGAAACTTCGCGAGTTGGGCGTGGCGGAAGCTGAAATCGAACCGAGGCTCGACAATGCGGCGCCATTCGAGGGGCAAGGCTGGTTCTGAGCCATACCGGCAATCCACATCAACGCTGTGTGTCCAAACCGTCGCGGATCGCTCGCAAATATCGTTCCGCCGACCGGCGCACCGCATTTTTGCCGTTCTGAGCAACGGTCATCTTGGGGAAAGCGCCATAGATCCTGTCGAATTCATACGGTTCCACGGCATCGATAATCCGCTGTACGGCGCGCGCGGGGAGAGGAACATAGTTGGGATAGCTCCACATGAAGCTGACGAACCGGCGATCGGGCACAACCTGAATCGTATCGCCGCTCAGCAGAGCTCCTTTGTGCCCGGATGCTTCCGGCCAGTGAAGAACAGTTGCCCCCGCGAAGTGGCCGCCGCACCGGATCAGACGAAGGCCGCCCGCAATGTTCTTCACCTCTCCATCCCAGAATTGGATGCACGGCGCGGGGCGCATCACCCACTCCGCATCGTCACGATGTAAATAAACAGGAGCGTTTCCAAACTCCCGGCTCCATTCGACCATGGCCGTGTAATAGTGCGGATGTGAAATGCAGATTGCGTCGATTCCGCCGCGCCGCCGCACATATTCGATCGCCGGCTCGTCGAGCAAGCTAATGCAGTCCCAGAGCACGTTTCCCGAGGGCGTCTCAATCAAAAAAGCGCGCTGGCCAATCGCGAAACGAGGCTCCATCCAAAACGAAGTGAGCCCTTGCTCTTCCGCATGACTGCTTGTTTTGTACTCTCGCCGCAACTCGTCGAGCGTCGTCCATTTCTGCCCATCGATTCCTACGTACTGGCGCTCGTCGGCACAGATGCGGCAGTAATCGGGCAAGTTCGGGCTTTCGGCATATTGGACGCCGCAGGTTGTACAAATCGCGTTCACCTTCCGAGCGTAACTCTCGCCTTGCTGGTTGTGCGCCCGTGAAAGTCTCAGCCTGGTGAACCTGTTATTGCCAGGACGTCAATACCGGAATATCGCCGGCATAGCCATAAGTGAACACCATATCCTGTGGGCTTGACCAGGAATGATCGTTGTTTCGATCGAGCCACCACTGGCCGTTCCGAAATACGCCGATTCTCTGCTTGCCCGTGTTGTCCCAGTCGCCCACTAGCGGAATGTCGCCGGCGTAGCCGTAATAGAACATCGTGTCCGGTAAATGATCTCCATTCAGGTCGAGCCACCATTGGCCATCGCGGAAGATGCCGACCCGCTGCCATCCGGTGTTATCCCAATCGCCCACAAGCGGATAATCGCCCGCCTGCCCGAACGAAAACACAATGTCCGCGCCACCACTCCACTTGTGGTCTCCATTCATATCGAGCCACCAGTTGCCGTTCCGGAATACTCCGATTCTCTGTTTTCCCGTATGGTCCCAATCGCCGACAATGGGAATGTCGCCAGGATAGCCATAGGTAAACTCGATATCGTGCGTCGCGTCCCAGGCGCCGTCGCCATTGATGTCGAGCCACCAATTTCCGCCTCGGAACACGCCCAGGCGCATCCGCCCCGTGTTGTCCCAGTCACCCATAATTGGGTAATCGCCAGGATAGCCATATAGGATCAGTGCATCTTGGGGTGAACTCCACGAGCCATCGCCATTCACGTCGAGCCACCATTGGCCGCCACGAAAGACACCGGCTTTGCCGCCGATGTAAGCGCCGATCGTGCCTTGAAGGTTGAGTTGCACGGATTTTCCGGCGATGGTGGCCGCGGACGAAGGCGCAATGGCATAGCGCGTTCCCGGCACGGCTACCGTAATTGTCGATGTGCCCTGACCCTGTGACGGAATGAAGAATATTTTGGACGAATCGCTCGTAGCACTCCACGGGCATGTGTAGTTATCGGCCGTGATGGTGACCACGGTGGTTCCCGCGACGGGAACGGTCACGGGATTCGGCGACACCGAAAACGCGCAGGGTGACGCGCTTTGCGTGACGGAATACGATTGCACGCCGACCGTGATCGAGCCTGACCTCGGTTGACTCGCCGCATCGACGGTATAGGTATAAAGCCCGGCGATCGGTGATTTGACGTGAATCCATTGCTGGCTGGTCACCGCCGCCGGAAGAGCGCACTCGGGCGACGTGAACGCGGAGAACTGGTCGCTTCCGCCATCCGCTTCAAACCGTTGCGAGTTTGCGGAAAGAGTCACTTGACACGCGACCGGCTGCACAACCGTATAGCTGTTCCCGGCAATGGAGACCACCCCGGAGCGTTCGATGCCGCTATTCGGCTCAGCCATGAGCTGAACTGTTCCGTTCCCCATTCCCGAGCTACCCGACGATACGGCCAGCCAGGATACTCCGGGAACCGCGATCCAATGACAGCCGGCCTGAGTGATCACATTGACCGTCAGTGTCGAGACGGGCTGAAGCGAGTAAGTACAAGGCGAGGGGTCCACAATCTTCGCTACGAAGATCTGTCCTGGGCTGATGGTTCGAAACGATCCCGCCGTAACCGGAAACGTTGCGTCGGCGGAGCCGGTGACATAAATGCCGCCGTTCGCGTCGACAGCGACAGCCTTCCCGACGGCGCCCGCGCCGCCCAGATAGGTACCGAGCGTGGCGCCGGTCCCGTCACTGTTCAACTTCACGACAAAGGCGTTGCTCACGTGCGGCGATCCCGACGGAGTCAATGGCCCAGATCCAGGCACGATTTGTGGAGCCCCTGTCGTTACGAGCAGGTTCGCGTCGATCCCGCCGGTGACAATGGCTTCCTTGCTGGAATCGACCGCAATTCCGCCCACCGAGTTCGTGTTCCCTCCAAAGAGCGACGAGTACACGAGGGCGGACGCGTCGGCCTTCAGCTTAGTCACAAACACGGCGTTCTTAGCGCCGTTTGTCGGAAATGAATACGACCCCGGCACGGTCGGGAAATCCGAGGAAGTCGTCACGCCGGTGACATACACGCCGTTCGCGGAATCAAGAGCGATGCCGGTAATGGCGTCGTCCCCCGCTCCTCCGAGATACGTCCCGAACTGCAGAGCGGAACCATCGCTCGCCAGTTTGAAAATGTACCCGGTTTCGGAGCCGGCCGCCCCGCCTTGCGGAATCTCCGGCTTGAACGACTTCTGAAAGGCGTTTGCCGTGACCGGAAAATCCTTCGAACCGGTGGTTCCCGCGACATAAGCTGCGCCGGTGGAATCGAGCGCGATTCCGGCGACGGAGTCCGGGCCCGTTCCGCCAACTACGGCGGAGTAACTCAGCGCGTTCGCCAACGGACTTAGCTTCATCACGAAGATCTTGGTGTTCGCCGCGGCGCCGTTCATTTGTGATAAGTCGTTGCGCGCGCCGGCCGTAACCGGGAAATCGAACGAGCGTGTTGTGCCCGTGATAAAGCTATCGCCGCCGCTGTCAATCGCGATGCCCGCGGACTGTTCGTTGTCGCTCCCGCCAATCACCGCGGAAAAGACCAGCGACGATCCCGAAGGCGAAAGCTTTGTCACGGCCACATCGGAAAAGCCGTGCGCCGTGTCGCCTTGCCGAATCGCTCCCAGGGTTATCGGATAGTCGGGCGAAGTCGTCGATCCCGCGATATACATCGCCCCACTGCCGTCGACAGCGATGGCATCGGCAGATTCAGTGCCGCTTCCACCAAGATAGGTCGAGAACAGAACAGTCGATCCGGTTGGATCTAGCTTAATCACAAACATGTGACTATATCCGTTACTATTCGTGTTTTCGTACGCTCCGGCTGTCGGGAAGTTGGTGGACGTGGTTGTGCCCACAAGGTAGACGTTGCCGCTCGGGTCGACCGCCATGCTTTCCACAACATCGGCGCCGCCGCCCCCGAATGCCGTTGAAAACGAAAGCTCCGGATCGATGATCACGGGCTTACGGTGGTCGTAGGCCGCAAGTTCGAATCCCACTTCAAATTTACCGCGCAGAACATACTTCGCCCGAACCGGCATCTTATGGTTCTGAATCACCTGATAGACACGAGGCCGATGCTGCACAATCGAGGCGCCGCCGTTGCACAATAACAAATCTCCCTGCTTCGAGATAGTAATCCGCTGCACACCGTCAACTTGCAGAGCGATGTTCTTGGGGCTTGCGCCGGAAGCGAGATCCAGATCGTACTCGAGCCGGGAGCTCGTTCCGTAAATCACTAAGTCGATTCCCTTATAAATGTCTGGTACGAGTATCTTCTTGTAAGTGGGGATATCCGTCGCCCACAATTTACTGTCGCTACCAAGGAAATAATTCGCCTTACCCGGCAGCGAGTCCACGCCGCGTGCCCCAATGGAGGTTCGGCCGTGTTTCCAGGTCATCGTAACCGGGGCTCCGCCGAGTTGGAATTGCACGCCCCGTCCTGTGACGCCGACCAGCAGACCGCCGGCGCGCGCGCCAAACTGCACGCCGCGAGCGAATTGCCCGCGGTTGGGCTCGAACGAAATGGGTAGATTCCGGAAGTCAGGCGCCGCTGCTCCGAAGGCATTTGCCGCTGCAAATGCAATCAGCAGAAAACGCAGCGTCACTTCCCTGAATTATAGAGGCAAATAGCGGGCCGTTATTCCCGGAAAAGTCTGACGAGGGATGCCTCGCCCTCCGACGTGTTGTAGGGGCGAGGCATCCGGCACGCCTCGCCCGCTTACATAAACGACATTGGGCGGCCGTGGTCGCCCAGTTTTTAATCGGGCGTACTAAGGCCAGGGCAGGATGACAGGTATATCGCCCGGAAAACCATAGGTGAACACTCGCTCAGATTGATTCGTCCATTGGTGGTCGCCATTCATGTCCAGCCACCAGTTGCCGTTGCGGAGGACGCCGA